>JAEEGF011629524.1_pt1 | contig 13025 bp, 15 predicted proteins | sample 9134171 | NCBI WGS metagenome assembly JAEEGF01 (sample SAMN16246542, study PRJNA631951) | gut metagenome | biome: gut microbiome; feature: rumen; material: AP-attached | host: Bos | place: Iran: Karaj | collected 2018-10
ACAGCTTTCAGTTTCTGCTCAAATGTGTATCTAGCTTTTCTTCCCATAAATAAAGTCCCACCTCCGTGGGCAACGCTTTGGATATTTGCGTTGTCTACTTTAGTGGGACTATATCAGTCCGCCGGGTTTTCGTTTTTGATCTTCTCAAGCAAATGAAAAGGTATGATCATTAAGACCATACCTTAATCATTATCAGCTTTTGAACTATTTGGATGTTCAATTATGCTGCTGTTTCTTCAATTGATGCAACTGCTTTAGCAAGACGGGACTTCTGACGAGCGACATAGTTCTTATGCTTTAAATTGTCACTGACAGCTTTGTCGAGGCTCTTGCAGCACTTACTGTATAAAGCTTCTGCAGCTTCCTTATCCTTTGCTTCAACAGCTTTCAGAACTTTCTTGATCGCTGTTTTCAATTCACTCTTCTGTGAAGTGTTTTGAAGGTTTTTCTTAGCGTTGGTTAAGGCTCTTTTCTTCTGAGACTTGATATTTGCCATAGTTCCTCCTTATTCGCTAAATTATTCTAGCATAGCGGTTTTTAAAAAGCAATCTCACTTTCAATTCAACCCTACAAAAGGTATAATTTGACTATGAATAACTTAAGAATTGTGTTTATGGGAACACCGGAATTTGCTCAGACAGTTCTGCGCGAGCTTCTTGAGCATGGTTTTAACGTTGTAGGAGTCGTTACACAGCCTGATGCATATGTCGGCAGGAAAAAAGTTTTGACATATTCACCGGTCAAAAAGCTTGCTCTTGAATACGGGATTCCGGTGCTTCAGCCATTAAAGATACGTTTGGATTATCAGCCGGTCCTGGACCTCAAACCGGATCTGATTATTACCTGCGCTTACGGACAGATCATTCCGCAGGCTCTGCTGGATGTGCCGAAATTCGGATGCATCAATACCCATGGGTCCTTGCTTCCGAAATACAGAGGCGGCGCTCCGATCCAGAGAGCGATCATCAACGGGGAGACCGAGACAGGCATTACCCTTATGTATATGGATGCAAAAATGGATGAGGGAGATATCCTCGTTCAGGAGAAGATGCCGATCAGCAAGAACGATACATCGACTACGCTGTTCGAAAAGCTCAGTCATTTAGCTGCTGACATGCTTGTAAGAGATCTGGAGAAGATCATCTGCGGCGAGATCAAACCTGTCAAGCAGGATCATTCACAGGCAACATATGCCTACAACCTGAAAAAACCGGACGAAATCCTCGACTTCCGGAAACCGGCAAAAGAACTGTCGGATCAGATCCGCGGCCTTTCTGATGAGCCGGGCGCCTATGGCATAATAAACGGAGAGAAACTTAAACTCTTCGTGCCGGATTACAGCGATGAAGAAAACGGCGAAGCAGGTCTGTTTATCGGGCTGAAGGGGAATGCTCTCTGCATCGCCTGCGGCAAAGGAACGCTCCTGGTCAACGAAGTCCAGCCGGAAGGCAAGAAACGAATGAAGGCGAAAGATTTCTATAACGGCAGGGGAAAGGCTCTTGCCGGAAATAGATTTGAAGATATCACTGAGGAAACTGTTTAATGGATCAGAAGAAAATCCGTAATTTCTCGATCATTGCTCATATTGACCATGGCAAGTCAACGCTTGCCGACCGTATCCTTGAACTGACGCATACTGTCGAAAAGCGGCAGATGGAAGATCAGATCCTGGATTCGCTGGAACTTGAGCGAGAGCGCGGAATTACCATAAAACTGAACGTCGTACAGCTTAGATACACGGCAAATGACGGCGAGACCTATGTGTTTCATTTGATCGACACACCCGGCCACGTCGACTTTTCCTATGAAGTTTCCAGATCGCTTGCTGCCTGTGACGGTGCGGTTCTGGTCGTCGACGCCACGCAGGGCGTAGAGGCACAGACACTGGCGAATGTATATCTCGCACTGGACAATGACCTGGAGATCCTTCCTGTCATCAACAAAGTCGATCTTCCATCTTCGGACCCGGAAAAGGTCAAAAAGGAGATCGAAGATATCATCGGGCTGGACTGCACCGACGCACCGTGCATCAGTGCCAAGACCGGTCAGAATGTCGATCAGGTACTGGAGGCGATCGTAAAGAATCTGCCTGCTCCAAACGGTGATCCGGACGCTCCTCTAAAGGCTCTTGTCTTCGACTCGTATTACGATTCCTATCGCGGTGTCGTCGTTTTCGCCAGGATCAAGGACGGCAAGCTCAGTACCGGCGATAAGATCCGCTTTATGGCAAACGGAAAAGAATTCGAGGTGACTGAGGTCGGCGTTAAAGTGCCGGAAGAAAAGAAAGTTCAGAGCCTGAGCGCAGGAGAAGTCGGATATTTCTGTGCATCGATCAAATCGATCCGTGATATCTCTGTCGGCGATACCGTTACTTCTGCTGTAAGACCGGCGGACGAACCGCTGAAGGGATACAGAAAAATGTCCCCGATGGTCTATTGTGGACTGTATCCGACGGATAACGCTAAATACAACGATCTGCGCGACGCGCTGGAAAAACTGCAGCTGAACGATTCGGCGCTGATCTTCGAACCGGAATCCTCCAAGGCACTCGGCTTTGGTTTCCGTCTGGGTTTTCTTGGACTGCTTCATATGGACGTCGTTCAGGAACGTCTTGAAAGAGAATATAACCTGAATCTTATCGCTACTGCGCCGTCTGTCGTATACAGGGTATTCCTTACCAACGGGACTGTTAAGGAGATCGATAACCCGGCTTTGCTGCCGGATGCGACCCTGATCGACCATCTGGAAGAACCTTATGTTAAAGCTTCGGTAATGGTGCCGAATGAATACATCGGCGCCGTTATGGAACTAACAAACAATAAGCGCGGCATCTACAAAGAGATGATATATATCGATGACAACCGCAATCAGCTGATCTATGAGATCCCGCTTTCTGAAGTGATCTTTGAATACTTTGACAAACTCAAGAGCGTCAGTAAGGGTTATGCGTCTCTGGATTATGAATGGCTGGGGTACCGCAAAGCAGATCTTGTCAAAATGGATATTCTTCTGAATGGAGAAGTGATCGACGCGCTCAGCATCATTGTTCACAGGGACGCCGCCTATAAGCGCGGACAGTATATCACCGTTAAGCTGAAAGAGCTCATTCCGAAGCAGCAGTTCGAGATCCCGGTCCAGGCAGCGATCGGTTCCAAGATCATTGCCAGAACAAATATCAAATCCCTTCGCAAGAACGTTCTTGCGAAGTGTTACGGCGGTGATATCAGCCGCAAGAAGAAACTTCTGGAAAAACAGAAAGAAGGCAAGAAACGCATGAAGGCCGTCGGTTCTGTAGAGATCCCGCAAGAAGCGTTCATGGCTGTCTTGAGCATGGATGACGATGACAGATAAGGCACTGTATCTTCACGTTCCTTTTTGCCGCCATATATGCTTTTACTGCGACTTTTGTCATTTTGCCTATAACGAAGAGAAATGCGCCGTCTGGCTAGATGCACTGAAAAAGGAGATCGAGGCAAGGCTCGACTTTATTCCCTGCACTATTTACATTGGAGGCGGTACGCCTACATCTTTAAAGACGGAACAGCTGGATGCTCTGCTGAACATGCTGGATCCGTTTTTTAATGGGCAGGAATACACGATCGAGATCAATCCGGAAACGCTCGACGAAGAAAAAACAGCGATCCTTAAAAAGCATGGTATCAACCGTGCCAGTATCGGCGTTCAGAGCACCAACGAGACTGAACTTCGATTCCTGGGAAGAAATCACAGCTTCGAAGATGTAGAGAGAACTGTCTCGCTGCTCAGAGGAGCCGGAATAGAAAACATATCCTTTGATCTGATCTACTCATTTGAAGGGCAGACAAGAGAAACGTTCGGCAAATCTTTGGCAGACTGCTTATCGCTCGCTCCGAATCACATCTCTGTTTACTCGCTGACGATTGAGGAAAACAGCGTTTTCGGGATCAAAGGAGTAAAGAATCTGGATGAAGATACGGAAGCGGATCTGTATGAATTCGCGTGCAATTATCTGTCAGAGAACGGATTTGAACACTACGAAGTCGCAAATTTTGCCAGACCCGGTTTTCGTTCAAAACACAATCTATGTTACTGGCACTATGATGATTTCCTTGGCCTCTCGGCAGGCGCTTCTTCAAAATACGATCATGCCCGGTATGACAATACGCGGAACTTCACAGAATACTGCAATGGTAACTGGATCGCCGAAAAGATCCCGCTTTCAAAAAAAGATGAAATGTTCGAGATGCTGATGATGAGTCTCAGGCTTAAGGAAGGGATGTCATTGGAACTGTTCAGAAAAAGATTTTCCGTTGATTTTTTGGATGTATTCCAAAACGAGTATCAGACTGCCTTTGAGAAAGGACTGGTTCAACTCGAAGACGGGTTTATCTATTGTCCAAGAAGAAGCATCCTTCACGAAGCGCTGTTATGTTTCTTTGATTAGATAGAAAGAAATCATTCAGCAATCTGCAGATATGTTAAAATGTACTTAATAAAGATGTTATTAAAAGGAGGTATCTTATGGCATCATTAAAGGAAAGCTTAGCTAACTTATTCGGTAAGAAAGAAGAAGAAAAGAAGACCGAAACCACAACGGTTAAACCGGCTACGACCACTGTAAAGCCTGCTACAACAACAGTTAAACCGGCTACTACAACTATCAAACCGGCTGTAACTACCGTTAAACCTGCAACCGTTACCGTTAAACCGGCTGTCGTCACAACTGTTAAAAAGTCTGTTGAAGAAGTCGCCAAAGAAGTTATCGAAGGCAAATACGGAAACGGCGAAGAGAGAAAAGCCGCTCTTGCGAAAGCCGGCTATGACTATGCAACCGTTCAGGCAAAAGTCAACGAGATCCTCGGTGGCTTAGATGCAGTTGCAAGAGATGTCATCAACGGCAAATACGGCAACGGCGAAGAGAGAAAAGCTGCTCTTGCCAAAGCCGGATACGACTACGCAAAAGTACAGGCCAGAGTTAACGAGATCCTTGCCAAAGCTCCGGTCGCTGCTCCTTCCACAGGCAAACCGCTGGAAGAAGTTGCAAAAGAAGTTATCCAGGGCAAATGGGGCAACGGCGAAGAAAGAAAAGCCGCTCTTGCGAAAGCAGGATACGACTATGCCGCTGTTCAGGCTAAAGTTAACGAATTACTGAAATAAAACAAAATAACATCTTTATCCTTTTGAAAGTCCCGCGAACGCGGGGCTTTCATTTTCTTCGGCTGTACGTTTAATTGACTTATTTTTCTGTGAAATTTATCATAAAGAAAAAGAAGGGTTTATTGTATGCAATATAGAGTAATCTCAGACTCATCATCAAATCTGCTCGAATATAACGGAAACATCGACTATACGACTGTTCCGCTCAAAATACTTGTCGATGGAAATGAATTTGTAGACGAAATCGGTCTTGATACCGATCTGTTGGTAGATAGTTTCGAAAAGAGCAAGACCGATTCTACTTCCTGCCCGAGTGTGCAGGAATGGCTGAATGCGATGGAAGGATATGATCAGGTCTTCATGGTCACGATCAGTTCCAATTTGTCTGGCAGCTACAATAGCGCTATCGCTGCAAAAGATGAGTTTTTGGAAAAACATCCTGACGCGAAAATCCATATCTTTGACTCTCTTGCCACCGGTGGCGTCATGGAGATACTGATCGAGAAGATCGATGAGCTTGCCGGCAAAGGGTGTTCATTTGAAGAGATCGTAAATGAAGTCGAACAGTATCATTCCCATGTCAAGATCCTGTATTCCCTTAAATCTCTCAATAATCTTTCAAAGAACGGGCGTGTAAGTCCAACGATCGCCAAAGTCGCAAATTTCCTCGGCATCCGCTTTATCGGCAAAGCGACCGAAAGGGGAACGATCCAGCAGGCAGCGATCGCCAGAGGCGAAAAAAAGGGCATCTCAACTATCTATAACGAGATGCTGAAATACGGATACAAAGGGGGAAAAGTCAGGATCTCTCACTGTCTGACTCAGGAAGTTGCTGAAAAAGTCAAAGAGCTGATCCTTAAGGACTATCCGCAGAGCGATGTCAAGATCAATAACTGTACCGGACTTTGCAGCTATTATGCTGAAAGAGGCGGTTTCATTATTGGCTTTGAAGATTTCTGATCTTCACCATATACGCAAAAGAATAAAGAGAGCGGCATGATCTGCCGCTCTTTGATTTATTGTTTTTCGTAGTATTTGATGATCGCCTGTGTTCCAAGGTTTTCAAATCCTTTGGCAGCTAATTCTTCATACATTCCGCACACTGCCGAAAGAACGACCGGGATATAATCGTTTTTCTTTGATTCTTCAAGTGCGATGCGCATATCTTTAATGAAGTGCTTAATATAGAATCCCGGCTCATAATCTCCGTTCAATACACGCGGTACAGTGTTGCTCATCTGTACAGAACCGGAGAAACCGCCTTTCAGAACGCTCTGGATAACGGCAGGATCCATACCCACTCTGGCGGCGTAGACCATTGATTCCATATCAGATACGAGAGTTCCGGCAAGGGCAATCTGGTTCGCCATTTTCGTATGCTGACCATTTCCTGCATTTCCCATAAAGAAGACCTTTGTTCCCATTGCTTCCAGAAGCGGCAGGACTGTATCATAACTTTCCTTGTCGCCGGCAGCCATGATCGTAAGCGTTCCTTCACGGGCTCCGGTATCGCCTCCGGTGACTGGCGCATCCATGACCGAGATACCGAAAGCTTTTCCTTTTTCGTGAAGCACTGCGGCCAGCGATGGTTTCGAAGTCGTCATATCGACAGCGATTGTGCCGGGTGATGCATATTTGAAGATCTGAGCATATACTTCCTCGACATCCTTCGGATAACCGACGATCGTGAAGACTACTTCGGCATCCTTTACTGCCTCTTGTATCGTTCCGGCAAAAACGGCACCGTCCTTAACGAGTGCAAGCGCCTTTTCTGGTGTACGGTTATAAACAGTTACGGAATGATTCTTTTTGAGAAGGTTTCGTACCATTGACGCGCCCATAACGCCGGTACCAATAAATGCAATGTTCATATTAAATCTTCCTCCGTTTCAATGATAAAATATAATTGTCAGGAGATGCGGTCCATGCCCTGTCCGGGCGAGAAGATAACTTCTGAAGATAAGGAATATTCAGATTTTATGCTTAAATCCGGCAAGTTCTCTATTGATAAAAAGATATACAAATGATAATATATTCGTGTTCTTTACTGAGAATAAGAAGACTCCGATCTTTTCCTCGGTTTAGAATCGATTCAATTAGAAGGAGAAAAAACATGCTTACTAAAGAAGAAAAGCAGAAAATCGTCGAGACCTATCGCCGCGATGCAAAGGACACCGGTTCCCCGGAAGTCCAGGTCGCAATTCTGACCGAACAGATCAACCGCTTAACGGTCCACATGAAAGCTCATCCGCATGATTTCCATTCCAACAGAGGCTTATTAATGATGGTTGGTAAACGCAGAAGCTTCCTTGACTATCTGATGAAGAATGACGTCAACCGTTACCGCGAACTGGTTAAGAAGTTAGGCTTACGTAAATAAGAGGACAATCGTCCTCTTTTTTATTTTCTTGAACCGTACATGCTATAATCAAAGTAGAAATGCGAGGTAAAGATAATGAAATTCTATCGTTGCAAGAAATGCCCAAATATCGTAATCAAACTGAGCGTCGGACGCTGCACTCCTGCCTGCTGTGGCGAATTGATGGATGAACTGGAAGTAAATACAGTCGATGCTGCGTTTGAGAAACATATTCCGGTCATCGTCGAAGAGAATGGCGAAAAATACGTATCTGTAGGTTCTGTTGAGCATCCGATGACGAACGAGCATTATATCGAATGGGTCGTTATGGAATATGAAAACCGTTATGACATCGTCAAATTCAATCCGGGTGATAAACCGAAAGCGAAGATCAATGGCGGCGATCCGAAAAATCTTTACGCATACTGCAACCTTCACGGTCTGTGGGGAAACAAACAGGAGTAAACTCCTGTTTTTTTAATCACAAAGCCGAATACTAATTTTAATTAATGCTATAATAGGAGTATAGAAGGCCGCTTTAGCGGTAACAGTATCTATGCTAAAGCGATCATCTTAACCCATAAAGGAGGGTATTTTATGAAATTTGAGATTTATGGTGAAAAGGTCAACATTAGCGAGGGTATGAGAGAAAAGATTGAGAATAAGCTCTCTGTTTTATCCAAATACCTACTGATCGACCCGGAAACAACTGCCAGAGTTGTTTGCAAAACCTATTCAAATGATTTGAAAGTGGAGATCACAATACCCACCAAGATCGGTATCCTGCGCTCTGAAGTTATTAACCATGATTTCTTTACAGCGGTTGATCTTTCTATCGACAAGCTCGAAGATCAGATCCGTAAGCAGAAATCACGTTTATCCAGAAGACACAAGGACGGTCTTGCAGCCGGTTTCGCTAGTGAAGCGGAGGCGGCAGAAATGAATGAAGAGCCGGTACGCACGAAGAGCATCACAGCTGATGAAATGAGCCTCGATGAAGCGATCATGCAGATGGAGATGCTTGACCACAGTTTCTTCATTTATCGTGACAACGAATCTGACAAGATCGCCGTCGTTTACAAGCGTATGGACGGTGATTATGGTCTGATCGAAGTTGATGACTAAGGATTAATCGGAAGTTCATTCTGATTTTCGATAAGCAGAGGATATGCTCCTCTGCTTTTTATTTATTAACGTAACTGCAGTTCTTTATCTGTGATGGAACATAACTGGAATCGTGGTATAATCTCATCAATGAAGAAACTACTATTCGTTTCCAGCGAGGGTGGCCATCTGAACGAAATGCTTCAGCTTGATGAGCTTTTCGATGAATATGAGTATCTCGTTGTGACAGAAAGAACCGATGCCACAGAATTCGTAAAGGATAAATATCAAAATTATTCTTATCTTAAGTACGGGACGCAGGATCATCTGCTTCCTTATTTGTTTATCTTTCCTTTGAATATCATCAAATCGTTTTTCATTTTTCTTAAATTCAAGCCGGACGCTGTGATCACTACAGGAACGCATACAGCAGTTCCGATGTGCTACATTGCGCATTTCTTTAAAAAGAAAGTCATTTATATAGAGACATTGGCAAGCATCGAAGAGATTTCGAAGGCCGGCAAAATGGTATATAACATAGCCGATGTATTTGTTGTGCAATGGCCAGAACTGCTTGCAAAGTATCCTAAAGCAGTTTGCTGGGGGTGGATTTACTGATGATCTTTGTAACTCTGGGAACACAGGACAAGCCTTTTGAAAGGATCCTCGATCTTATCGATAAATCAAATGTTGAAGAAGATATCATCGTTCAGGGCGGTTTTACTACTTTTAATAGTCCGAAAATGCAGATGCATACGTATTTCAGTCCGGATGAACTTACAGACAATCTAGTAAAAAGCAGGATTGTAGTAACGCATGGCGGAGTCGGTTCTATCATGCAGGGCCTGAAACTCAAGAAGAAGATCGTTGCTTTGCCGAGACTTGCAAAGTATGGAGAGCATCAGAACGATCATCAGCTTGAAATCGTCAGGGCGTATGCAAAAAGAGGCTATATTCTCGAATGGCAGGAAGGCGAAAGCTTTGATGATGTACTGGCCAGAGCCGATTGCTTTGCCCCAATGCAGTTTGAATCGAATCATTCGATTTTCTTATCAAAACTTAAGGAGTATATTCAGAATAATGTCTAACAGAAATCCGCGATTTCTGTTTTTCTTTAGCTGATAACTGCATAAAGTATGCATAAATAAATGAATTTTACTGAATTAACTGTGGTAGAATAGGAATGTTATATAGAAAAGGAAAAAAAGATGGCAAAACAAGTATTTAGCATGGACTTCTGCGGTCGTAATCTCACTGTCGAGACCGGTGAAGTCGCAAAACAGGCCGGAGGGTCTGTACTCGTCCGCTACGGCGATACCGTAGTTCTGTCAACAGCAACAATGGCAAACGAGGTCAAGGAAGGGCAGGACTTCTTCCCGCTGACAGTTCGTTTCGAAGAAAAACTGTATGCTGTTGGTAAAATCCCCGGAGGCTTCCTCAGAAGAGAAGGAAGACCTTCTGAACACGCTACATTAACTGCCCGTATGATCGATCGCCCGATCCGTCCGTTATTCCCGGAAGGTTTCCTGAATGAAGTTCAGGTCGTAAATACCGTTCTTTCGGTTGAACCCGATGCAAGCTCTGAGATGGCTGCTATGCTCGGTTCTTCTTTAGCGTTAGGTATTTCCAGCATTCCGTTTGACGGTCCGGTCGCAGGTGTTATCGTTGGGTATGTCGACGGCAAGCTCGTGATCAATCCGAGCGTTGAAGAAAGCGAGAAGTCTCTGATCAACCTGACTGTTGCAGGTACATCTGACGCGATCAACATGGTTGAATCCAGCGCGCATGAAGTTTCCGAAGAACTGATGCTCGATGCTCTTATGTTTGGTCATGAGAACGTTAAGAAGCTTTGCGAATTCGAAAACGAGATCATTGCTGCATGCGGCAAGGAAAAAGTCGAAGTTCATCTTTATCAGTACGATCCGGAAGTCGTTTCTTATATCGATGCAAACGGCAAAGAACGTCTTAAGACTGCAGTCTCCATCAAAGAAAAACTTGAGAGATATGGCAAGATCGATGAAATCACAGCTGAAATGGCTGATCATTTCGCTGAGAATCCTTCCGGAGATGCAAAACTCGATGCAAAGAGAATCGCTGACGCGAAATCCTATTCAACAGATGTTGTTGCTGAAGAAGTACGCCGTTTGATCTCTGTTGAAAAGATTCGTCCGGACGGACGTGCGGTCAACGAGATCCGACCGCTTGATTCTCAGGTCGATCTGCTCCCGCGTGCACATGGGTCTGCATTATTCACAAGAGGTGAAACGCAGGTATTATCAGTAACAACTCTCGGCGCTCTCGGTGATAACCAGATCATCGATGACTTGACCGAAGTTGAAGAAAAGAGATTCATGCATCAGTACAACTTCCCGCCGTTCTCTGTTGGTGAAGTTGGACGTATGGGTTCACCTGGCCGCCGTGAAATCGGTCATGGCGCTCTTGGTGAAAAAGCTCTGAGCATGGTTCTTCCGAGTGAAGATGAATTCCCGTACGCAATCCGTACCGTTGCCGAAGTTCTTGAATCTAACGGTTCTTCTTCTCAGGCTTCTATTTGTGCCGGTTCAATGTCTCTTATGGCAGCCGGCGTTCCGATCAAAGCCCCGGTAGCCGGTGTTGCGATGGGTTTGATCACATATGGTGATCATTATACGATCCTTACAGATATCCAGGGTATGGAAGACCATTACGGAGATATGGATTTCAAAGTTGCCGGAACCAAAGACGGTATCACAGCTCTGCAGATGGATATCAAGATCAAAGGTATCTCCAGAGATATCCTCAGAGAAGCTCTTGCACAGGCGCATGAAGGACGCTTAACGATCCTTGAAAACATGAACTCTGCCATTTCCAAGGCTCGTGATGATGTCAGCGAATACGCACCGAAAATGGATGTCATTATGCTTCCGGTCGATAAGATCCGTGATGTTATCGGCACCGGCGGAAAAACGATCAACCAGATCATTGAAGAGTGCGATCAGGTCAAGATCGACATCGAAGATGATGGCCGTTGTGTTATCTACCACACAAGTCGTGAAGCGATCAATAAAGCAAAGGCGATCATTGAAGGAATCATCAAAGAAGCCAAAGTCGGCGAGATCTATGATGCAACAGTTGTCCGTCTTGAAAAGTATGGCGCATTTGTTGAGCTGTTTAAAGGAACAGATGCTCTGCTTCATGTATCCAAGATCTCTCACGATAGAGTCGACAAGCCGAGTGATGTTCTGAAGATCGGCGATGTGATCAAGGTCAAAGTTACCGAGATCGATGAAAAAGGCAGAGTAAACGTATCCGCTAAAGAGCTTCTTCCTAAGCCGGAAAAGAGCAGTGAACAGGCTGAAGAAAAGAAAGAAGCAAAGAGTTTCGGCGGCGAAAAACGTTTCTTTAAAAAGAGAGAATCGTAATCATGAGGATGCGGAAACGTAAATGGGTTGAACCCTACCTCGAAAGCGAGGGACGTTACCTTATCCGAAATACTGAAAAGAAAGGGCATTGGTTATCAATGCCCTATACATGTTTATACCTGGAAATCGGTATGGGTATGGGCGATTTTCTTATCGGCACAGCTCGCTTGAATCCAGAGACACTTTTTATCGGATTTGAGAAAGACGAGACATGCGTGGCGAAAGCGATCCGCAAAGCGACTGATGCCGAAGTAGAGAATATCTGGATCATAAGAGACGATGCCACAAAGCTTACAGATTATTTCGATGACGGAGAAATAGACGTTTTGTATTTGCAGTTCTCAGATCCGTGGCCGAAAAAAGCACATCACAAGAGAAGACTTACTCATTCATCGTTTATTGAGCTTTATGAAAAAGTATTGAAGGAAAAAGGCGAGATCGTTTTCAAAACCGATAATAAAGATCTGTATGAGTATTCGCTTGTTTCTTTTGCGGAATCCGCTTTCCAACTCGTTGAATGCAGCGTCGATTATCATCGGATTCCTCGAGAAGACATATGCACAGAATATGAATCCAAGTTCGTCAGCGAAGGTCTGCCGATCTATTATGCGCGTTTCAGAAAAGGTTCTTGATGTATAATAAAAACATGAGAAAACGTATTGCAGCACTGTTAATCGTTGTTTTGTTGGTCCTTAGCGGATGCACCAGAACAAAACGATATTTTTCATATACGGTCTATCCAGTCGGATACCTTTTAAATCGTATTGCCGGTGACAGGATCGAAACGATCTCTGTACAGTCAAATCAGATCGTACAAGCCGCTAATCCAGTCGATAACTTCGAAGAGATTCTGGATGATTCCGCATATTTTTTCCATATCGGTGATCTGGAACCTTACTACGATATTTATGAGAAGACGATCACTGAGTCTGAAGCGGAAATTGTTGATCTATCGTCTCTGAATGCTATCTATAAGTTTGAACGATATACGCTTGTGTATGTTGACGGCAAAGAAAGTTTCATTG
>JAEEGF011704854.1_pt1 | contig 13023 bp, 11 predicted proteins | sample 9134171 | NCBI WGS metagenome assembly JAEEGF01 (sample SAMN16246542, study PRJNA631951) | gut metagenome | biome: gut microbiome; feature: rumen; material: AP-attached | host: Bos | place: Iran: Karaj | collected 2018-10
GTTCGGACCAACTGCGAGCAAGTCGTTCATGTTGTAGCGGTACAAGCCTGCAAATGTGCTTACATACGGGCAGTAGCGCTGACCTTCAACTAGTTCGTGCAACTGGTAGAATGTTGGGTTGGGGGAGTCCATGTCTTCTTCCTTGACGAACTCGTAGTAGTGCATGTGCGGGAACATAACGCTGTTGAGAGTGTCGTCCATAACCAGACCGAAACGGCATTCCGAAGCGAAATAGCCAAATTCCTGATGCAACATGGTTTTGGGGAACGAATCCTTGAACTTGTCGAGGTAAACCTTTGTATTTCCGCACTTCCAAGTGTTCAGAATCTGCATGTTCGGCCAGTAGTGCTTTGGAAGGACATTGCCATATTTTGCCTTTAATGCGCGAAGTTCGGCAGCGCGTTTCGGATTCGGCTTTAGGCAAGCTTCCAGTTCCTTGCGGATTTCCGGGTCGATGTTGAGGTCGGCTTTAAGCGTGCCGTGTTCAATGTCGTTCACATACTCGTCGTAGTAGCGGTTTACATTGTTCTGCAATTCGACGATTGTCGACGGGTTTGCTGTAACAATCAGGGTGATGTCCTGTTCGATGCCCATGCGCATAAGCACATAGTAACGAGCCGTGTAGTCGGCGATTCCGTAAACACACTGCGGGTTGCTGTAGAGTTTCTTTACGAAACCAGGGCAGTCACGCTGTGTGACACCGCTGACCGAACCGTATACTGTACCGTCGGGAGCATAACCTTCGATAACCTTGCCAACGATCGAAAGAATCTTTCCTGCAAAAACCTTGCGGCGGTTCTGAATGAAGTTGTAGAGCCATACCTTGGTCATTTTGCCGTATATGGTCTTCAGGTAACGTTCGGTTATTGGAATCCATTTCGGTTCGGCAGTTGAACCGGAAGTGGTTGCGTAAAGAATTGGCTTGCCAGGGAATAATATGTCTGCTTCGCCGTGTTTGTGGCGTTCAACGTATGGACGTAAGTTCTCGTATTCGTTTGGCTTTACCTGTTCGCGGTAACGTTTGTAAAGTTCGGTGTCGTTTGTGGCTTCAAGTATGTAATCAAACTTGTGTTCCTTGCCGTAAACGGTGTCTTTTGCGTAAGTAAGGATTTCGCGAAGCGTATTTTCGCTTGCCTTTCGCGGATTCTTTGTAGCTTTTAAAAGTGCGCGGTACTGAATACCTCCTGCCATTCCCAATAGTAGGTTAGGCACAATCATGTTACTTGTTTTCATGCTATTTTTTTTAAAAGCGGCAAAGATATATAAAAATTATATAGTATACGTTTTTTACTACATATATATTATGCGACCTTAATTTTGTCGCCAGGCTTAATCTTCCTGTCCTTTGTAAAATGATTTATCTGAAGAAGTTTCTTGTATTTGATCTTGTGTTTCTTTGCAATTTTCTTTAACGTGTCACCTTGTTTTACAATGTAAATGCCTTTCTCTGTTGTTATTGGCTTTACCCTGACCGTGTTTGGCTTGGCAGTCGCTGTATTGGGTTTTGCCGTAGTACTATTTGCAGGTTTTACTGTAGCAACTGGTTTTGTCGTTGTTGCGGGTTTCGACGACGAACTTGTGTTGCTTGATGAAGGCTTGCTCGACGAACTTGTGTTGCTCGACGACGAAGTGTTGTTTGTTGTCGGCTTTGACGTACTTGATGAATTGCCGTTGTTCGAAGAATTTGTTCCGCTATTCGATGCGATGGGGGCGCTTCCTTGTTGTCTTGGAGTACGCGCCTGTATCTTAGCAAGTTCTGATGCTGTAATGTAAACCGACGGTCCTTTGCCTCCTGACCAATATCTGGGATAATCGTGATTGTTTACAAAATCGATGCTTGTGTCGAATCTGCGGTTGGTTCGGTTGTGTTTGAAAAGCCATTCGTAGAGGCTGTGAATTTGGAAATAATTTATGAGGCTATGTCCACCAGATTCCAAACGGCTGTATTTCAATAGGTTTGTACTTCCGCATGCTTTCATGGCCTCTACAACTCTGTCGGAACAAGCAACATCGGTTGTTTCGTCGTCAGCGGCGTGTATTATCCAGGTTGGCACTTTGTTGAGTCCGCATGGTGACTTTGCATCGCAGCCTCCACAGATGCCTACGCAGGCGGCAACTTCGTCGGGATATTTGTTGACATAGTTGAGTGTACCCCAACCGCCCATACTCATGCCTATTACATAAAACTTGTTGTGGTCGAATGCATAATGAGCCTTCAGAAATTCGTAAACTTTGTGCAGTTTTACCGAACCCCAGCCTTCGCCTCCTTTTGCGTTAGGCTCTACGACCAGGGCTGGCTGTCCCTTAAGTATATCGAATTCCTTTTTTATTGATTCTATTGTGCCGTACCTGTAGCCGTCAAGACCTATGCTCATGCTTCGTCCGTGCAGGAACATAACCACGGGCATGTCGGTGCTGTTGACGGGGTCGTAGCCGGCTGGTTCGTAAATGGCAAAGTTGTACATGTCCGACATTAGGTCGTTGAAGTATTCGATTTTTTGCGACTTCGCAAGGAATGTGACAAGTGTCAGCGAAATAATTATCAATAATCGTCTCATATTAGTTTGTTGTTGAGTCGTGGCGTGCCGCGACCTTGGTGTTTTGTTTTTTATATTGTTTATATGTTGCAAAATTAATAAAAAAATGATGCAGATTCTTTGTCTGCACCATTTTGTTGTCATGAAATGCTATATCATAGTGTTTATCTGCGAGAAGATGAATGGCTCGAAGAGCTGTGGCTGCTGCCACTTGACCTGCTCGAAGATGAACTAGAGTGTGAGCTTGGTGAGCTTGAGCGCGAGCTTGACGAACTGCTGTGGTAGCTGCTTGATGAGCTAGGACGCGAGCTTGACGAACTGCTGCGATAGCTGCTGCTCGATGAGCTAGGACGCGAACTGCTTGAAGAACTTACCCTTGAACTGCTGCTCGATGAGCTTGGGCGTGAGCTAGATGAGCTGTAGCTGCTGCTTGGCTTTGACGAGCTGGAGGTGTTAGTCCTAGAGCTGCTGCTCGACGAACTTGTGCGCGATGAGCTTGAAGAGTTGTAGCTCGGCTTTGAGCTAGAGGTGTTTGTCCTTGAGCTGCTGCTGCTCGATGAACTCGGGCGTGATGAGCTTGAGGAGTTGTAGCTCGGCTTTGAGCTAGAGGTGTTTGTCCTTGAGCTGTTGCTGCTCGATGAACTTGAGGAGTTGTAGCTGGGTTTTGAAGCACTCGACGAGTTGGTTCTCGAAGCGTTGCTCGAAGAATTTGTGCGCGAAGAGCTTGAGGAGTTGTAGCTCGGCTTTGAAGAACTTGATGAGTTGGTCCTTGAGCTGTTGCTATTGTATGAAGGAGTTTTGTTTGCATCGTTGCTAACTCTCGAGGCATTGTTGTATGCCGGAGTTTTGCTTGCGTCGTTGCTAACTCTCGAAGCATTATTGTATGCCGGAGTTTTGCTTGCGTCGTTGCTAACTCTCGAAGCATTGTTGCTAGCAGGAGTTTTGCTTGCATCGTTGCTAACTCTCGAGGCATTGTTGCTTGCAGGAATTTTGCTTGCATCGTTGCTAACTCTTGAGGCATTGTTGTATGCAGGAGTTTTGCTTGCGTCGTTGTTAATTCTTGAGGTCGAAGGAGTCTTGGTCGAAGGACTTCCGTTTGCATCTACTGCTCTGCGGCTGTCGCTGAAGTTCACGTGTTCAGGGTGTCTTGCATTGTAGCTTCCTTCTGGATGAGCGTTACCATATCCGTTTGCAACATTCCTGTGGCCATTGTAGCCAGAGTGTGGGTGATGCGGGTGGTGGTAGCTGCAGTGATGGTGATGGTGGTGATATTCAACAATGTGGTGGTGATATACGTGGTATGATCTGTGGTGCCAGCATCTCCAGTAGTGTGGGTAGTATCCCCAGTAGTATGGTGAGTGCCAGTAGTGCCAGTATGGATCCCAGAACCAGGTGTATATTACAGGACGGCGGATGTAAACCGGCTCGATGATGTAGTTACGTCCGTAGATGTACTCGTTGCCGATTACTTGAACCGTAATGTTTTTGGTTTCAACGTCTTTTTTTACAAAGATGGTTGCAATATCTTGGTAGATGTCGGCAGCAAGGACTGCTTGTATCACAATGTAGTGGTCGCCGTTTTCTACCGTCTCAACGCACCTGAGGTAGTCAATTTCTCCGTCGCCGTTGAGGTCGAGGTTCGAAATGGCTATCGATTCGTCGTTGAGTCTTTTCTCGAAGTCTTCAATATCTTTTGAATCTCCGAACAGAGAAGCTGCTGCTTTGAGATCGAAATCGTCGGCAATTTCTTCGCTTGCTGCAGTTACCGTTTGTGCCACCGATGCGATACTCATCCCGAGTACCAAACATCCTAATATGATAAACCGTCTCATAGCTTTAAAATTTTAGTTCGTTCATTCAGTTTGTAAAATTACGAAAAATTGTGCCAAAAAAATCAACTTTTTTTCGAAAACGGCACTTTAAATAAAGTTTAACATCTTGACAAAACTTTTTTAAGACTTATGCTTACTCCAGCGATGCAATATTTTGTTCAAAAAAAATCGTCTTCCAAACTACATTGGACAAAATAAATAGTAACTTTGTGGCTTATTTGCTAACAATAAAATTATATACTATGTCGAAGGAAAACATTGAATTTTCGGATGCTAAAGCATTAGGTCTCAACGAAGAAGAATTTGAAAAGATAAAACAGTTGCTCGGCAGGACACCGAACTACACCGAGCTGAGCATCTACTCCGTAATGTGGAGCGAACACGCATCGTACAAGAACTCAATCCGCTGGATTAAGACTTTGCCTCGCAAAGGCGGTTGCTTGCTTACTGGTGCAGGTGAAGAAAACGCAGGTTTGGTTGATATAGGCAACGGACTTGCTTGTGCTTTCAAAATTGAATCGCACAACCACCCGTCGGCAGTAGAGCCATATCAAGGTGCTGCAACAGGCGTTGGCGGTATCAACCGCGACATCTTTACAATGGGTGCCCGTCCAGTTGCACAACTCAACTCGCTGCGTTTCGGTAACATCGAAAACGAACATACAAAATGGTTGCTCCGCCGCGTGGTAAAGGGAATCGGTGACTACGGTAACGCTTTCGGCGTGCCGGTACTTGGCGGTGAAGTAAATTTCGACGAATCATACAACACCAACCCGCTTGTAAATGCAATGTCGGTAGGTATCATGGACAAGAACGACATGATTTCGGCAATTGCAAAGGGAAAGGGCAATCCTATTTATATCGTTGGTTCTTCAACTGGCAAGGACGGTATCCACGGTGCAACATTCGCATCAGCCGACCTCACCGAAGATTCGGCCGACGACATTCCATCAATTCAGGTTGGCGACCCGTTCCAGGAAAAACTTCTGCTCGAAGCTTCGTTGGAACTTGCAAAGACCGATGCAATTGTCGGTATGCAGGACATGGGTGCTGCAGGTATCATCTGCTCGACCTCCGAAATGTCGGCAAAGGGCGAAAGCGGTATGAAAATCGACCTTTCGCTTGTTCCTCTGCGTCAGAACAATATGGAAGCATGGGAAATCCTGCTTTCGGAATCGCAAGAACGTATGCTTGTCTGCATAAAGAAAGGCAAGGAACATATTGTTGAAGACATTTTTGCAAAATGGGACCTCAACTGCGCACGCATCGGTGAAGTTATCGACGAGGACAAGCTCATCTTCTCGTACAAGGGCGAAGTTGTTGCCGAAGTTCCTGCCGAAAGCCTTGTGCTCGGTGGCGGTGCACCAGTTTACGAACGCGAATATGTTGAGCCAGAATTCATGAAGGACTACAAGCACTTCGACATCAATTCAATTCCAGAGGAAGATGTTGACCTACACGATGTTGCAACTTTCTTGACAGGACATCCGAACATTGCTTCGAAGCGCTGGGTTTACGAACAGTACGACTCGATGGTACGCACCGTAAACATGACCACCAACAAGCCGTCGGACGCTGGTATGGTAAACGTAAAGGGCACCAACACTGCACTTGCACTCACAACCGACTGCAACAGCCGCTACGTAAAGGCCGACCCCGAAAAGGGTACCGCAATAGCAGTTGCCGAAGCTGCTCGCAACATTGCTTGTACAGGTGCAAAGCCAGTGGCAATCACCGACTGCATGAACTTTGGTTCGCCTTACAATCCACAGGCATACTGGCAGTTTGTAATGTCAATAAAAGGTATGGGCGAAGCTTGCCGTGCTTTCGACACTCCAGTTACTGGCGGTAACGTATCGTTCTACAACCAGACAACAATCGCTGGCAAGACAGAACCTGTTGACCCGACTCCAGTTATCGGTATGCTCGGTATTTTGCCAGACAAGGCAAACCACACTCCGCTGTGCTTCGACAAGAAGGGTGACGTTATTTATTTGATAGGTGAAAGTGCAGACGATATCAACTGCTCCGAATACCTATATTCATATCATAGGGTTAAGAAGTCGCCAGCACCGAAGTTCGACCTCGACTTCGAAGTGAAGCTATCGAAACTGTTGCAGGTTCTTGCAGCAAAGAAACTTGTAAAGTCGATGCACGACGTTTCTGACGGCGGTCTGTACATAACCCTTCTCGAAGCGGCAATGCCTAACAACCTCGGCTTCGACATCACAACTGCAAGCGAATTCCGTACCGATGCCTTCCTCTTTGGCGAATCGCAGGGTCGTGTTGTTGTTTCGATGGACGAAGACCAGGAGGACGATTTTGTTGACTTCATGATGAAGGAAAAGATTCCGTTCTCACTGCTCGGTCATGTTACTAAGGGCGAACTCAGAATCGACGACGAGTCGTTCGGCTTCATCAAGGATGCCAAGGAATTGTACGACAACGCCATTGGCAAGATAATGGAAAAATAACAAATTGATAATACGATGAAACCAGGTTTAAAGAAAGCCATTAAAATTCCGTGCATAATATTAGGAGTAATCCTAGTTCTGCTCATTATCGTGAACTTCATAGCAGGTCCGATAGCAAAAAGCTATATCAACAACCACTGCAAGGAACTTTGCGGACGTACGGTGACGGTTGAGAAGATTACTACCAACCTTTTTGTTGGCAAGGTGAAAATTATGGGACTGAAGATGTTGGAACTCAACGACAAGGACGAGTTCTGCTCGTTCGACACGCTTATCGTGAAGATAAATCCGTTCAAGCTCATCAGCAACGAGGTTAAGCTCAACGAGATAACACTCATCAACCCCAAGGCAGTGATTATCCAGGACGGCGATGCGTTCAACTTCGACAGCCTGATTGACTTCTATGCTTCCGACGAGGAAGAACCGGAAGAAGAGGATAGCACAAACTGGATTATCAACTTGAACGACATCACCTTGAAGGGTGGCGAAGTTGATTACCGCGATGTTGCAATAGGCAGTCAGTTCGATATGGGCAACTTGCAGCTTGAAATTCCGCATATCTACTTCAGCGGTGAAGATACCGACGTTGGCATCAACCTCGACTTTGCCGAAGGCGGAAGACTTGGTCTGCAGGTGGCTTATGGAATGGAAAACGGCAAGTATGACCTTGACATCGACCTTGAGGATTTCTCGTTGGCACCAGTTTTCCCGTATCTCAAGGAAAGCATGAATGTTTCATCGTTCGACGGCAAACTCACCTCGAAGATTTCTGTCAAAGGTTCTACCGAGCACATAATGAACATTGTTGCAAGCGGTGACGTCGAAATCAACGACATCGTATTGAAGGACATGGACGAAAACGATGTGATTACTGCCGACAAAATTAAGGTTGGAATCGAAAAGATTGACATCGAGAAGAACTTGTTCGCTTTCAACGAAATACTCATCAACGGCATAAAGACCGAGTACATAATCTACGACACACTTACCGACAATATCGACAAACTTTTCATTGAAGATAGTGCCGACGAAGAAGAGGACAATGCCGAGTCGAGTGGTGATATGAACCTGACAATCAAGAAATTCACTCTTGACAATTCAAACATAGTTTATACAGACAATTCCTTGCTTGAAAAGTTTGTACTGCCGATAACAAACATCAACGTTACTGCCAATAACTTGAACCTTGTTTCGCAGTTTGATGCAAAACTTAAGGCACAGGTTGGCGACAAGGGTGAACTGAAAGGTTCGTTTGTAGGCTCATTGTCTAATTTCGACAACATGAAGCTCAATGTATCGCTGAAGAACATAAAGCTGAAAGACATGTCGCCATACTGCGTACACTATACCGCCTACCCTCTTACCGACGGTATTTTGTCGTTGTCGAGCATAAGCACAATCACCAACAACTACCTCAACAGTTCCAACGAACTCAATATCTTGAACTGCACGGTTGAGAAAAAGCGCAAGGATGTGAAGGCCGAATACGGACATATTCCTCTGAAGGCCGGTCTGTACATTTTGTCCGACAGGAACAAGAAGATTTCGATTGACCTGCCTGTAACCGGCAACATCGACGATCCGTCGTTCAAGCTAGGAAAAATTATATGGAAGACATTCTGCAACCTTATGGTAAAGATTGCTACAAGTCCGTTCGATGCATTCAAGAAGAATGGTGGCGAGGATAATTTCCGTGACATGTACATGGACATTACCGATCGCACTCTTACCGTCGAGAACTACCAGCAGCTCAACAAGTTGTCGGAAGAACTAAAGGAGATACTTGCAAGCAAGCCCGATGTAAAGATGTCGATAACACAGTCGCTCGACAAGACCACCAACCTGAACCAGATTGCTTTGTTCCGACTGAAGATGGACTACTACCTTGAAGCAAACGCAAAGACAAGAGAAGAACTTACCGTGGAGGAATACAAGGCAATCCAGGCCATGCGCGACAAGGATCCGAAACTTATCGACTATGCGAAGGAGAAAGCTAATGTAAGAAATACCACCGAAGCAGCCATGAAGTTGTATTCAGGTTCGGAAATCGAAGGCATGTATAGGATGATGAATGGAATGCGTGAAAAGAATCTGAGGGAATACTTTACTGGACAAGGAATTCCGTCGGATAAAATCACTTACGAACCTATCGACGAATCTAGTCTCGACAAGAGCCGAATCACCATCAAGTTCGGCATGGACCTTCCAGACAATGTTGACGATATTGAAATGGATGAAGAGTAGAAATAGACTTGATAAAAACAAAAAACGCATCGGAAACGGTGCGTTTTTTTTGTTATATAACAATGCCTGTCATCCTGAACTTGTTTCAGGATCTGAGGCATTGTTTTTTCCTATTTCATTTTTTTCCTTACCTTTGCCAAAATTATAAAACTGAACAAAATGTAGAAACTGAATTGTATTGATATAGAAATCGCGAATAGAAGCAGTTCTTAATACTCAAATTTCCACACCGTTCCCATGGGGACACCAACTTAAGAACAAGTTTCATAATACGCCATACTTTGGCGTGGAATGATTTGTTTAAGTTGGCAGGCGTGGAAACCTGGAGTATTAGGCAAAAATATTTTCCACGCTTTTTTTATGTCGCTACGCAATCGTAAAGCAGAATGGACTTGCAAGACAAACTACATATCGGACAAATGATAAAAGCTGTTTTCGAAGAGAGCGGCATGACTGTATCAGAACTTGCACGTCGCATTCACACTACACGTTCCAACGTATATTTCATATTTGAACGACAGAGCATTGACATGAAACAACTCCTTGACCTTTGCGATGCCCTGAATCACAATTTTCTGGACGACATTCAAGTTCAGTATGGTTTGAAATCCAGGTTTTGTCCACGCGAAATACAAATTAATCTGAATCTGGGTAATTTATCCGATGAAAAAGCAGCCCAATTAGGACATCTTTTGGTTGAATTGAAAGATGAAAAACGTCTGAAATAATGACGAAATCTGTCTGAAACAATGACATACAACATCCTGAACAAAAATAGATATATAGTAGCTTTGTGAATACTATTTGTAATTGTTTATTTACTAAAAACCGAACCGACGAGCCGATGGGATATAACCGGCAAAAAAGATGATGACAGAAAAAATGCAAAGATTTATCTGCCAACCGACAGAAGATGGAATGTTTTGGGAAGTTGCTTTCTTTGATTATAGCAGAGATCGCTACATATCAATAAAAGGAGAAAAGTACCAAAACGAAGAAGATGCTAGACAACAGGCTTCAAAATTTAACAAACAACAAGCGGAATATGATAAAGATGCAGAAAGAATAATCTACAAGTAAGGTTAATAAAAAACAACAGAATGAAACCAAAACTTTTTTTATTATTCGCCATTGTTACCGTAGCTGGAATTTTGGCAATTAGCGGATGCAATAGGGATGACGACGACCAATCAAACAGAAGAAATGGCAGGAATACAGGAACATTAAACGGACACGAATGGGTTGACCTAGGCTTGCCAAGTGGCACGAAATGGGCGACTTGCAATGTGGGCGCTAATAATCCCGAAGACTACGGGAATTACTTTGCCTGGGGCGAAACCACTACCAAGGACGTTTACATTGAAAGTAACTATAAGTATTATAAAGGTAATTCTATAAGTTATTTCCTCACCAAGTATTGCAACAACTCAAGCTATGGCTACGACGGTTACACCGATACTCTTACAATTCTTGAAGCAATAGACGATGCTGCTACCGCAAATTGGGGAAGCGGCTGGCATATGCCAACAAAAGAAGAAATGGAAGAATTGTTCAGGTATTGCCCCTGGGTGTGGACAACCAAGAACAGAGTAAACGGAATCAAATTTACTGGAACTAACGGCAACTCCATCTTCCTTCCTGCTGCTGGCAATGTCAGCGACCACGAACTCTTCTTTGATGGTACAGATGGCTACTACTGGTTACCGCTCGTCTCGACTGGTAACGCGCATTGTGGATATAGCTTCTTTTTCTCAGAGCATTCATACGATATATATAATGAGTCGCGCATTATTGGATATCCCGTGCGACCTGTTTGTACCCGACAATGAAAAAATAAGATATATAAACTATAAATATTAACGCATCAGTAATAAGTAATTAATAAGTTATGAAAAGATTTACATATGTATTTTTCGCCATTGTTACCATAATTGGTATTTTGGCAATTAACGGATGCAACAGAGATGATGACGAACAATTAAACAGGCAACTTAGTGAAGCGACAGGAAGAACAGGCGGACACGAATGGGTTGACCTAGGCCTGCCAAGCGGCACAAAATGGGCGACATGCAATGTAGGAGCTACTAGCCCCGAATATTATGGGGATTTTTTTGCATGGGGAGAGACTACATCAAAGGCAACTTACTCTGAGGAAAATTATAAGTATGCCTATGGTCATATTGGTTATTCCAAGTATTGCAGGATCCCATATGACTCTGTGGATAACGATGGACTTACAACTCTTGAAGCAATTGATGATGCTGCTACAGCAAACTGGGGAGCGGGTTGGCGTATGCCGACAAGAGAAGAAATGAAAGAATTGTATTTCAGTTGCAATCCCGAGTGGATAACCTTGAACGGAGTAGCATACGGAATGAAGTTTACCGGACCTAACGGCAACTCTATCTTCATGATTGCCGCCGGCCAATACACGGATAGACTCTATGTTGCCGGTATCAATGGACACTACTGGTCAAGTTCGCTTGACACGACGCTTTGCTGCCTGAACCTTGCAATTAGTCTCTCTTTTAATCAGACAAATTTCTCCCCTCCAGATGTCTGTGGGCGCTGCGTTGGGTGTTCTGTTCGTCCTGTCTGTAATCAATAGAGCCAAAAAGTAAATGAAAATTTATAAATAAAAACATTAAAAGATGAGTAATAGTAAATTTATTTCTGGCATGGTAATGTACACTATTAGTGAAAAAGAATTAAGAGATTATATTCGCAAAAGCATAACCGATAAGAATAATGATTTTGATGCAGAATTTTTAGATCAATCCACATATGCAATTTCTTGTAGCGGAAAAATACTATCTGTAATTTTGGATAAGTTAAAATCAATTTGTGAAAAAGCAAAAAAAGAAACAGGGAAAGACTTCTTAAAAACAAACAAAGAAGAAGAAAATGATTTCGTAGCATTCTATCATGCAACAAATTCTGATTACAAAGAAAATAGAGACAAAATACAACGAATTCCAATAGTTTGATAAAAACGATAAATTAGAGTATTAATCATAAAAATGATATTAAATATGAATGAAATAGATAGTAAAAAAATAATAGACGATACCCCAAAACTTTATAAAGAGTATTGTATAGAAAATAAACAAACATACGAGGAACTCTTTAATAAATACTTTGGCGATGTCAATTTTGAACGAAATAATGTCTATTCTAATCCAATTCGGTTATATAACTTCTGTTGGGATATCTGGATTTATATAGATAGGCATCCTTCGCCAGTAAAGACTTATTTTTGTTCGGGATTAGATTTACATGCATACACTAGTATATTAAGACAGGATCCCCTTATTCGGAAATTAATAAAGCTCTGCTTTTATATAGAAAATGAAATAAAGCCATATAATTCAATAGATAAGGATTTGGAAAGGTAAACAATGCTTGAAATAAAACTCTATGTTACACAATATCAAATCGTATAATGTTAATGCATTATGTATTATTACGTATTGATTTACTGCATAATAGCAGCACCTGATTTGGTGTTTTCGTGTTATAGCATTTATATTGTATTGCAAGACTTGACAGCAAAGAGATACATAGCGCTCAAAGAAGAAGAATATGCAACGATAGAAGAAACAATATTTCGAGCCATAGAATATAATAAAGAATCAAAAGACGAGTAAGTTATGAAAAGACATACATATGTATTTTTAGCCATTGTTACCATAGTGGGAATGCTGGCAATTAGCGGATGTCACAGGGATGACGACGACCAATCGAACGGACGGTATAGTAGAACGACGGGAAGAACATGCGGGCACAAGTGGGTTGATTTAGGATTACCAAGTGGCACGAAATGGGCGACCTGCAATGTAGGAGCTAAATCTCCTGAAGAGTACGGCGACTACTTTGCTTGGGGCGAAACCATAACCAAGGAAACCTACAACTGGAGTACTTATAGGTATTGTAATG
>JAEEGF010222814.1_pt1 | contig 13022 bp, 8 predicted proteins | sample 9134171 | NCBI WGS metagenome assembly JAEEGF01 (sample SAMN16246542, study PRJNA631951) | gut metagenome | biome: gut microbiome; feature: rumen; material: AP-attached | host: Bos | place: Iran: Karaj | collected 2018-10
ACAATGCCGACCAGAAGACGGGTGCAGCCATCATCCGCCGCGCTATCGAAGAACCGCTCCGCCAGATCGTGCAGAACGCTGGCCTCGAAGGCTCTGTCGTCGTGAACAAGGTCAAGGAAGGCAAGGACGGCTTTGGCTATAACGCTAAGACCGACACTTACGAAGACCTCATCAAGGCTGGCGTCATTGACCCGGCTAAGGTGACCCGCACGGCTCTCAAGAACGCCTCCTCCATCGCTTCGATGATCCTCACGACTGACTGCGTGATTACCGAAAAGAAGGAACCGAAGGCTCCGGCAGCTCCGGCTATGGATCCGTCCATGGGCATGGGTGGCATGATGTAATCAACCGCTGAATGAGTGCAACCGCAAATGCGCGGACTGCACGAATTCAAGCGACTAGAATTTCATATTCTAACTCCACAAAAAATCCCGACTCTTACGAGCTCGGGATTTTTTTGCACGGTAAAACAGCAAACTATTCATCGATTTGTTTTTTCGTTAGAGCAAATAAAAACTCAATCCGCTTGTAAAACCGACGTTTGCGAAGTCACCATCAACATAGGTCGTTATAACACTCGCGCTGACTTCAATTTTATTGAACCTATACCCTAGCGTAAAATAGTGCGAATGAATTTCGGAAATACATTCGCTTTCGCTTGATCCATCTACATCGGGACACGGCCCAGTGATGCTCCAGGTATAGTTTAAAAAGATATTGCTGTAATAAAGGCCCGCGAATCCACCAGCTAAAACACCCGAGTAAAAATCATTTTTTATTTCTGCAAAAGGAGTGCATTTTTCATTTTCTAATATGTTTCCATCGCAATGTTCCCCTGCATAATCTAGACGACCGTATTGATGGTAGAGTCCGAAGAAAAATCCAAATTCGAATATTGAATAGTTCTCACCAAACATGAAATAATGGAATATGCCGTCCTTGTATCCTACGCCTCCTCCGAAAAAGGCTTCGTCAGCCTTGTACAAAAAATCCGCACTGCCGGTAAAATCGACGCCGCCCATTTTATAGAGCCAGTCCACTTCTTCACCCTCTTCCAACGACTCTTCCGGGAAGAACCTTACTTTCTTTTTCGGGTTGACGTTGAGTTTGCCGGTAGCTCGTAACGAAGCGGAATGTGGCTTTTGATAAGTGTTCGCACCGTGGACTTCGGGAGCTTCCGATACCGTCATGTGAAGTTTTTGGACATGCGTGGTGGAGCATCCTGTAAAAACTTCGGCAAACAAAGAGCTAAAAAGTGCGAAAATAAATTGCTTAGAAACCATGTTTGTAAAATACAAAAAAATTCATATCAGAACAACATTATGAAAGAAAGCCGCACGAAATCATACAGGGGGCCATGCCGAAGGACCGAGCCGAATGGTTGAAACTTGAACGAAGCAAAAGGCCAAAGACGGTAGGAAGGCGACGCTATGGCAGACCTGATTCTCAGTTTCTTGCAAACCAGATTCTGGATTGGCATATGCTTCGCCAACGTTTATTACAGCATGCGTTAATGTCTATCTCTAAATTGAGCAATCATATCAGTTTTCGCTTCATTTTCACCAGACTTTCAAAGGGGAGCAAATCTCCGTCATTGGTGTCGGAGCAAATGTCGCTGTATATGTTCCTGCAATTGGCGCAGATGCAGTGAAAGTTTTGACGAACAGATTTGCCCTGACGCTTACCAGGGAAAAAGTAGTAGATATTCTGGACACCGCCGTAATTTAGAGAAGAAAGGTCAAAAACCTTTTCGTAATCGTAACCGCAGATTTCGCATGCCGCCCCCTTTTTCTTTGCAAGATCCAACTGGAGAGGTTCAACCATATAGCAATGGTACGTTTTCAGAACGCATTCGCTATCCGTATCGAACAAATTCGAAGCAAAATTGGCTTTTTTACCGACACTGAAATTACTATAAAGAAAATCAAGCCACAGCCATTCTAGCTTTGTCCCAAGGGAATCGCTCAGCACCATTCCCGAATGCCCCTCTTTCCACACATAGTTCGGAAAGGCCTTTTCGAGATCGCGGATGGAGAGATGCTTACCCCGTTCCGTATCCACCAAGAAATCAGGACGAATATTCACATAATAGGTCATCCGCCCCTTGCCGGACCAGTCTTCTTCATGATAAGGCTCCGAAACGATTTTGCCACTCATGACCACTCCAGTTTTGCCCTTGCCGACTCGAAGCATAAAGAAACGATCGCCGCAGTGCACCTTTTCGTGTTCCCATACGCTCCAGTTGAGCATGTATTTCTGCGTGTTTTTCGCCTCTTCTACAGCATTCTTGAAACTTTCCATGCGGTAGCTGGAAATTTCCGGATTCCATCTCAAAATGACAACACTCATAAAGCAACTCCTGTGTTTTTGGGATTACACGATTAAATCTACATCATTGTAGCGTCATATTTTGACAGGGTGTTTTTTTCAAGAATAATTCCTGAATTTTTAATCATCTAGGCATTTTAATGATGAAATAATTACGCATCAAGCTGACTGCGGAGCACGACGATATCTTCTAGGGAATCGAACGAGCACCGTATTATGGAATCTTAAACTGCAGAATTTCTTCAGCAGTTAATTCCTCAATTTTTTTTCCAACACGCTCGGCATACCGCACAAGCCTTTGAATATGCAATTTACTTTTAGGAGGGGCTTTATACGGATTTGGAGTCGCCATGTATTCATCCATGGAGTCCGCCAGAATTACCGCCGGCTTTCTAATTCCATTCATAGGTATAAACCTCCAAAAGTTTTCGTGCAGCATCCCCATCCAAAAGAAACTGATAAGGATGCTGAGCCCCCAAGTTGGACGCTCCTAAAGCAACAACATAGTGATTTAAAAGCTCTTCGTTAAGGGCAAAGCCATGAACAACACCCCTATACCCCCATTGAACAGCTTTATCAACGGCTATCGCAAAAAGATGACCACCAACACCACTGTATTTTTGACATCCAAAAGCATGTTTGTTGTTTTGCGGAGCAGAACAAGCCCAAAGCAGATAGACCGCTTCAACATCAACATCGTTTTTCACCCCAACCAACCCCTGAATTTCATTATTTTCTTTCAAAGCGAGTGCATACACTTCAACATCACTAGGGATTTCTATCCAGTTGATACCCCATCCATCCTTTTCCTTGAATTTTCTCAGAAACGAGCGACTTTCGATTTTTAACACCACAGTTTCCTTGATTTCACCAGTTTCAGTATCTCTGAGGCAGGGGACAATTTCGTCAAGCCAAATGCCGACACCACCAGTTTTTACACCATTTTTCATATTACCTCCATCCGCCTACATGCATAAAAAGGCGGGGCTTAATTGATAGTCATTGCGAGCGGAGCGAAGCAATCTCTTGCCTCAGCTCCGTAAAATACACATTTGAGCACTAAAAAATATAAATTCATGAAACACGAATGTCAAGAGGTTCGTGCAATTTTTTTGATAAATTCTTTTGAGGCGTTGCACGCTTTGTTTTTAATGCAAAAAGTGCAGTTACAAACTGCACTTTTTGAAAAATTTTCAAGAAATTTTACACCGCTTCCATGGCTTTCAACAAATCTTCATAACTTGCGACCTTGTGGTATTTCACGTCTTCGGTCGAGATTTCGTTGAAAAGGCGTTCGGCGCAGTGAATCTTGGCATCTTCGATGGCTTTGAGTTGCATGGAATCCATGCTGCCCTTGGTTTCGGCGACAAAGAAGATGTGCTTCACGGAATCCTTCTTGAAGGCAATGGCCCAATCGGGCGAGTAGTTGCCCACCGGAGTCGGAATCTGGAATGCCCTGGGAAGTTTTGCGTACACGGCCACCTCGTCGGCAGATTCAAGCTGCTTTGCGAAGCGCGCTTCTACGCTTTCTTCGGGCTTTTTAGCATAGCCGTCCGTAAAGATGTAGTCGGTGATATGCTTTTCCGTAAGGAACGCCTTGTCGAGCGTGGCGTGTTTCTCAGCGGTAAAGATATCCTCTAGGGCAACCAAGAAATAATTTCGCTCATGACGAGATTATATTCTTGATTGTACATTGCAGCTATATCAAAACGCTTTCCATCGAGTGAATTTTCATATTTATTAAGAACGCGAGTTTTATATCCCCTACCATAAATCCCTTGCATATCGGGCCAAAAAGAATTGTCAACATTTTGCGGATACATTTCGGACTTGCAAAGCAACCAATCGAGCAATTTAGCTCCAAAATCGCTAATGGAATTAGCAATCAAATTGTTTATACGTTGAACGTAACCACTGATGATTATTTGAACGTTTTTATCATCCGATGCGAAAAGCTTTATCAAATTGTTTCTTAAAGCATTCGCTTTTTCGGTAAATTCGTTTTTCCCTGCTTGCATGAATTCAGTGTAAACATCGATACGGTAAGTTTCGTAACCGCCAAAACGACGGTTCATTGCTTTGATCGTTGCCCAATGAATGCCAGCTAAAGAATCAGCCATTTTTTGAGCCACTCTAGTGTCATTGAAACGAACTTGCCAATTGTCTTTTTCTGCAAATATTTCAGATCTAATTTTTTGCAAGGCTGCATCAACACGCTTTTTGTCATTGAGCTCCTGAGCCCCAATCAAACGCTCAACTTCAGTTTTTACAACTAAAGCGTCTTGCCGCAAAACAGCCTTAAGATTAGCTAAAATGTCACCAAACCAATTATTGATATCATTTCTTAATTTTTTTGCCAAATCATCAATATAATTCAGGACCTGCTCTTTCATTCGCTTGCCATCTTTATACGTGTTGATTTCATCAACAAGATAGGCCTCTTTGGAATTGATGAAACGCGTATTTTCAATTCTATATGGAATAGCGTAATTAACAACACAGGTGTTTAGACTATCTTGCTTGAGCCTCAGCCCCTTTTCAGAATCATGATCAGCGTCGGGAACATTTTCAAGTTCGCCCTCTTTCAGCCTAATATACAATGCCACCTTTTCTTTCAGATATTCAGAGCCTGCGGCAAATGAATTCTTAATAACGTTACGCAAGTTAACCGAAGGCGGATTGTTAATTTCATCGACAAGAATACAGATAGAATCTTCTTCTACCATAAACTTTTGCAAGTCCAATCGAGCAGAAGCTTCCGTATCAAGACCCAAAGTATCAACGATTTCCGAAACAAATCCCGGAAGATGCATGTCTAAATTTTTGACATTGATATCAAGATAAATGCACTTAGGAATAGAACATTTTTTGTTTTTACCATAGTTAATATCGTTGAACGTCCGGTACAACCAATCTCTAAAATCTCCACCATCAAACGGAATTTCCGTAGCATTTCTACTGTCGAGATTGATTCGCTGCAAAATTACTTTCTGGAAATCTTCTAGTGAATCAAATTTTGTTACTTGGGAAGTAACAAGGTCCCAGCGCTCCTTTTCACTTTTCAACGGAATCGTTTCAAGACCCGCCATATTGCGAATCATTCGGTCAATTTCCGTATGGCGTAAAGGTTGTGTTTCATCTTCTTCACCGCTGTCCTCAGCAGTTTCTTTACAAGCGCTGTAATAGCCACTTGCAAAATCCTTGATATAGCCAATTTGGGCGTCGGTTGAGAGATAATCTAAACGAATCCGACTAGGACCATCTTGCACTTGGCGGAGTCGAACTTCGGCCACAGTCGTATTGCCGGAGCCTGTCGAAAGCAAATCATGAGATTTTCTAGGATCCGTGCCATTTTCGATATGAATCAAATCCAGCCAGTTACAAATTGCAGTTGTCTTACCGCTACCAGGACGGCCGATGAAAACAACCTTATATTTATCAACACTATTGAACTTGTTGATTTTTGCAATCTTTTCTTTCCAGCCTTCAAGGGAATGCTGACTAGTTGCATCATCAAAATGAAGGTTCTGAATTTCATCATTGAGAATAGAAATTTCAGTCGAAAGAGACATTTGGGTTAATCCTTGGTTTATGTTAAACGTTATTAGAACCTTCGATGACGGCGATTTCATCAGGGGTTAGGTTGTAGAGTTTGTAAACGAGTTGGTCGATTTGATGTTCCAAATCGCTGGTGTCGGCTTGCGGGTTCGCTTTCTTTGCGGCAAGGATTTTATCGACGAGAGTGATGATGGGTTGCTGCTGCACGACAGTTGTTTTGGGTACAGGAAGCGATTCTATTTCGTATCCGTTTACATTACTGTTTGTACTGAAGCACCTAAAATACCAATTAATGATTTTTGAATTCATTAAGGCCAATAAATAATTTACAGGAAATTCTTTGGATGGCAAAAGATAATTACATGAATTGGCCAGATATATTCCCTTTGGAACAATTGACATTATAATTCTAACTTTATCATTTGCCCCAGTCATTCCTTGCATAGCAATTCTGTCATATTCATGGTGATACGCTTTATCTCCACCAAAATCAGACAAATAGGCGTTTTCATCAAGATACTCTATTTCACCTTGACTCATTTGTTCTGTGAAATAAAACCTTTGAATTGCTGCACCTTTGAGAATCTTGGGATTTGACTTTCTTTGTGTAAAATATGATTTGTGAAAAGTCATATTCAATTCGCCTTCATAGCATTTTAAAGGCAATGAATCAAATTTTTTTAATTTTTTTAGAAGTTTGATATACTCAGTTTTTATTCTTGGAATTGTACAACATTCAGAATCAATTGAATAGATGTCGTTTTTTGTAAATATTGTTGAATTTCCTGACTTCTTATTCTTATCATCCCAAAAATACACAACGAAAGCTTTGTCGCTTTTTATTTTTTTTATTATTGGTATACAAACACTCATTTTAACACTTTCAAATACTCTTTTTTTCTTGTTATCTCTTTCTGGATATGAGTCAATAGAAATGATTTGAGCATTTTCAAAAACTTCTTTTCGTAACAAAGTCGCTTGTTTATCTCCAAGAAATGAATTTTGGAAAATAAAACAAATGATGCCATTATTAACTATTAAGGAAGATAAAGCCTTTGCTAAAAAAAGCTTATACGCATTCAATTTGCCACCAAATGCCGATTTTAAATCTTTTTGCTTTTTTAATGTTTCTATTTCGCCTTTATGGTTTCCTTCATACTTAAAATACGGCGGATTTCCTATCACAATATCAAAACCACCTTGTTCAAAGACTTCGCTGAACCATGTATGCCACAAAAAGAATTGATCAGTTGCGGTTACATCCTTGATGGCATCCAGTTTTACTCCAAAACCTTTTTCGCGAAGCAAATCTTGTATTCTTGACTTAAGAGCTTCACGAATTTGACGTTTCATTTCATGGTCTTCGCAATTAAAGAATTCGTCTTTCAAAAGAGAAATGACTTTTTTATTGGCGACTTCACCTGTATCAAATAAGTCTAAAATTTTCCCAGAAACCTTTTCTTTCTTCGTCGCCTTGTAGGTGATATCGCTCAATTCTACGCCTTCGTATTGTTCCAAAAGGCTGTTTCCTTGCATAATCTTGAAATCTAAGTTCGGCAATGCATGCGGAGTTTCTTCATCGACAATCAGGCTAAGCCAAAAACGCAGTCTTGCAATATCTACAGCACCCTTTTCAATATCCACGCCATAGATATTCTGCTGGATAATATGCTTCTTGATTTCGGCTGCTTTTGCATGGTCAAAGCCTTCAATCGCAGAGCGGCAGAAATAGAGTTCTCGCATAAGTCCCATGGGAAAAGCACCAGAACCAATAGCGGGGTCACAAATCTTGACGTTTTTCAGTTTTTCGTCAACAGATTCCGAAATATCTTCGGATTCCTTCAAGAAGTCCACCTTATGAGTCAGCACAAACTCGCGAATCCGTTCCTTTGTTTCATTTTTCTTGACGCCATTACAAAGGTGCGCAATCAGGCTTTCGCGGCACATGTATTGCACAATTTCTTTTGGCGTATAGAACGCACCTTTTTCCTTGTTGTCTTCAAGCAGGTTCTCGAAAATGCAACTCAGCATTTCCGGGTCAACACCCACTTCGGCGTCGTCCGGGTCATTCTCGTCTATGGTGAAGTTATACTGCGTAAAGAATTCTAACAACCCCTCCATAAATTTTTGGGGAAGTGGGAATTCTGTATTATCCTGAGCATCCTTCTCAAAAAGTCCGCCATTCAGATACGGCACCTTAATGTTATTGCCAACCATTTCCGAAGACACAAGGTCATTTTCTCGTTTAGTATTCAAGTCATCAAACAACGGTTCCAGAACATCGTCAATAAATGAATCCTTATTCTCTGTATTCTTGAACAGATTCTGCACAAAATCCTTGTCGCCATTTTTCCACGCAGAATCGTTTGCTGGGACACCCATCCAGCCCTTCTTTTGCAAGAACTGAATGAACACCAAGCGACCCATCAACTTTTTCACGTAATCGCGAACAGCCTTCTCGGGATCCGCAAATACAGCAAACTGCGCCATAATCTTTTTATTCGGGGTTCCAGTCGTTTTAGTTTCCCATTTGTTTCCCGACTTCACTACACGTTTGCCCGTCACGTATTCAACGATATCTTCATATTTTTCCTTATACTCGTTGAAGAATCGCTTGCTGAGAGCCTCTACAGAGAAAGCCTTCGTCACATCTTTAAGAGTCAAACCGCTATTTGAAAGTTCCATAAACTGCTGCACGGCAGTTCTAGAATGATGACCTTCGCCTAGCAAATAAGTAAAGCGCAGAGCATCTGTCGATTCTTTCTTGTAGGCACCTTCTTCGTTAAACGCCCATGATTCACTCACATACGAAAAACGGAGAACCGATTCGGAATTACGGTAACAGAGCATGAACGCACCCACAAACCCCGCACCCCGCCACTGGGAACAGAGCAAATTTCTGATTCCGGCCCTATTTCGTTCAATGTTCACATGTTCCGAGAGATGGACTTCATATACGGCAATCTTATGGTCGTCCTGTAACGTGACGTCACCCAAATAAACCGCCTCGCTGGCGATTGCCTTTTCAACAGTCAATGTCGTAGGTGCAGCAAAGAACTTGACCTTTGCGCCGAAAACGCCATGGAGCAATTTTTGCCAGCTGAGCCTGTTGTATCTAGATTCAACAATGCCCTGTATTTCCTTATCATTCATGACATTTTCTCCCGTTAGCTAAACGATTCCGAAAGAACGATTTCGGGGTCCGATTCGCTTTCTCGTTTAAGGTTTTCGTTTGCAATGAAATAGGCATCGTACTTCTTAGCCATTTCAAATATTTCGTTTTGGACTTGTTCTCGTGACAATTTGCTGCGAGAAAGCTCCTTGTGCATTTTTTCGAGCCTTCGAGCAACAAATGCGATAACGCCGTTTTCGACATTAGCTTTCAGGTGTTGCATACGAAGCATTTCATCGTCATTGCGAGCCAATGGCAGGAATATATTCAAGAGGCTTAGAGCTATGCCAACTTGAGCGCCTGCATTTATTTGTTGGCCGTTAAGGTCAGTAGCAGATACTTCTTCGTATTTGGTTTCTGTAAATTTTTCAATCGCCTTTTGAACATGTTCATGATGCATTTCAATGAGCGGCATTGCCATCTCTTCCTTGGTCGCCTTGAAATAGTTCATGGCCTCAACAGACGAAAGTTGTTCTGTTGAAGATTCTCCGACTCTGTAGAAAATTTTGCGATGGTTTGTTTTTAAGAAAACGAGGGTGTCGTTATCAAGGGTTACTCCATCTACTGTTATTGAATTACGACCAGTGCGACTTCTTAAAGAAATCTTTGAAATACGATTGAATTCTTTACGGTCGTCATGATACAGGTTGCGTAATTCTTCGTAAAATGGCAATTCCTGATTTACATCTTCTTTGGTCTTTATTGCTATATCAAAGAGTTTGTCTAAATCTCGGTCAATGATTTCTTCGGTGGAATAGATTTGGTTGTCTTCGCCAAATGTGGTATGGAAAGTCTGTATCTTAGAAAGGGCTATCTTGTTCAGGTTAATTTCTTGGTTTCCCTGTCTAGACGGGTAGAACACGTAGTTGTAGATATTCTTTGACTTGGAGCCAATACGATTTACACGACCTATTCGCTGCATCAGTTTTGTCGAATTCCATGGAGTATCGTAATTGACGATGATGTTTGAACGATGCAGGTTTACACCTTCAGCCAACACATCGGTTGTAATGATGATGTTGAAATCATTCTTATGTTCCTTGGTGTAATTGGCATCAAAATTTTCGCGGATTGTGGAAAAGAGTTGGTTTCTGTTTTCACTGGAAATGACTAAAACATCTTTACGGCCTATGCGTTTTTTCAAATATTCTACTGTATCGAGCGATTCCGAGAACACTACCAACTTTTGCTCCATATTTTTGGAGGTTTTGAAAAGTTCGTGGTCTAGTAAATCCTTGAATTTTGCAAACTTCGAATCTTCGTGGTCGCCAACGCTATTCCATTTTTGGCAAAGGTCGTCTAAAACAGCCTGGTCCGCTTCAAGCATTTTCTTGAAATCAGGATCAAAATCGGCAGCATGGAACTTTGAATTTTTGGGGTTATTTTCGGCCTTTTGGTTTATCTTTTCTTCAATTTCGTCATTGCTCAATCCAAGCTCGTACATTTTGTTGATGTCTAAATCGGGAGCTATGAAGACACAATCATTATTGAACATGTCAATCATGTTTTGATTCGCTTGTCTAAAATTGGCGATAGAAATCTTGAACGCGTAGAAACTGCTTTCTAGACGTTTTACAAGTCCGTTTTTGCGGATGCCAGCCAAACTGCGAGAAATCAGTTCTGCATTTTCGTACAATCCCTTCGATTTTTCTTCGTTCAAAAACGCAATGGCTTGATAACGGGCATAATTCAACTTATCCATCAGAATATCCATTGTTTCTTCGAACAAGTCTGCTACATGGTCACTTAATTCATATGTATTCTTGACTGGCGGAGCTACCTTTGGAAAACCATTCAAATCCTTGCTGTAGCGAGGAATAGATTCTATATCGCTACGCGTTCTTCGCACCGTGATGGGCTTGATGATTCTGTCGCGAACTTTTTCAGCTATTTTTTTAAAGGCTGGCAAGTCGTAATCTTTTTGTGCCCGGAGTTTCTTGAATTCTACGATTAGTGGCGAAAAGAAATTTGTCAAGTTGGTTACGCCATCAATTGTACAGCGTCTTGGGTCTTGAAAAAGAAGAATTTGGTTGTAAATATCTGCAGGAGAGTTGTTCATCGGAGTTGCCGAAATGAGCATTACCTTTTTACGGAATCCCGGAATGCCTCCTTGATTGATGCGTGGCATTTTGCAAATTTCTTGCAATAAATTAAATTGCGAAGTTGTATGTGTGCGGAATTTGTGAGCTTCGTCAACTAGAATCAAATCAAAATCGCCTGCATTTGAATAATTGACATTGTCTTCGTCTATTATTTTATCAAGGCTTCCATTTGAAATAAATTCCGTCCTTTCAAATAGTCCGAAATCTCTAAAAGTTGATTTCCAGTTGTTTTCAACTGCTGGTGGATAAACGACAAGAATCTTTGTGTTGCCAAAACCATTGTCTATGCAGAATTTCTTTGCTATCATAGCTGCGACAACGGTCTTTCCAAGACCGACCACATCGGCTAAGAAGAATCCATCGTATTTGATGAGTTTTTGATAACCTTCTACAACTGCATCAATTTGATACTCCAATTTTGAATATCCTGGAGGAACATCAAAAGCATCGCCTTGATTTACATCAAGTTTACGGTCGGAGAAATACTCCATAAGCATCTTGATGTAGATTTCGTATGGTGTTACATCACCTTTTAGATAAGTTGTCTTAATAGTAGTATCGACATCAACCGCTTCTATCGGACAACCACTAGCTTCATCCCAAAGCTTTTCGAATTCTTCCTTTGCTCCTTGAACATCTTCGTAATCGGTCAATTTTACATTGAACTCATACTGCAATTCTTTTGATATTCCAAGACCATTCCCACTCAAGTTGCTAGAACCGGTAATGACAGCGCCCATCGTGTATTCATTAAAGTTATCTGGATACAGCAAATAGATTTTGGCATGGATTTTTTTACTTGGATGAGCCCGAAGCTCTAGTTTTCCACTTGCGATATCGTCCGCCATCTGGCGGATGCCGTCTTCGACTTCTTTGGAATAGCGAGAGTGTTCTATGTCTTTGCGAAGCCGTTCCAGATATTCTTCTTTGAGGCTCTCCTCTGCTCCTAAGAATATTGTTCCTGCATTGTTTGCTTTAACGATGTACTTATCGACATCGATGCCAATAAGAATGCGAACTTTATTGATGGAATCCAAAAATGGGCGAAGTTCAAAGTATCCACTGGCTCGCAAAAATCCCACAACGGAATCAAGATTTTTGATATTAGGATTGTTTGTAAGAACTCCCTGAAATTCCTTCATCAGGGTGTTGCCGTCTCGGTTCGTAAAGAATCTTTTTGCCATTTGAACTCCATGCGAATGTTCGCTCTCATTCACACAGAGACCTTAGGCCAAAAATGTCCGATAACAAGAAAAGGACGCAGGTCGCTGCAATTTATCACGCTGAGGCTCTGCATAGCCCATGTACGATAAATGCAAACGACCCACGTCCCAAAACGGGCGACAGAAAACACAGCAAGTTTCGTATAGATTGCTTCGCCTTCGGCTCGCAATGACACGAGGAAAGTTGCTGTTCTTGTCGAAATACGCCTAAACGAGCCGCATTGCTACGGTTCGAAAATCGCATTTACGTGAGCGTTCGCCTTGTCCTCGTACATTGGAAATTTGCAGATTTCAGCGTGAGAACAAGAGCTAATAAACTCTTCAAACGAGTGTTGCAGAAACAGATTCCGGCTTTTAATGACATCAGATCCTTCGACTCCGTCCTACGGACTACGCTCAGGATGACACTCTTCAAAATCAAAAGATTCTGCAAAACTCTATGTCACAGCTTAATATAAGAAAAAAAGCAAACAATAGATTGCAAAAAAGCATAAAAATGCATAAAACAGCTAAAGGAGATCCCCGCCTTCGCGAGGATGACTGCTCTGGATCCTATCACCGCTTCGCGGCTCCAGGATGACTGAAGTTAAAAGTAATCCAGCCACGCTACGATACCACTTCGGCAGGCTCAGTGGCCTT
>JAEEGF011117842.1_pt1 | contig 13022 bp, 8 predicted proteins | sample 9134171 | NCBI WGS metagenome assembly JAEEGF01 (sample SAMN16246542, study PRJNA631951) | gut metagenome | biome: gut microbiome; feature: rumen; material: AP-attached | host: Bos | place: Iran: Karaj | collected 2018-10
ATCCTGTAGGTCAGGTCGGAAGTCTGCTGGATCTCGGCTACGAACGATCCTGCGCAGATGGCGTGGATGCGACCGGCAGGGAGGAAGAATACGTCTCCCGGAGCGATATCGTGGCGGGCGAGGACATCGGTGATGGTGTGGTCACGCACCCTGTCCTCATATTCCTCGGGAGAAATCTCCTGCGTCAGGCCGCTGAGCAGATGAGCTCCTTTGTCCGCACCTACCACATACCACATCTCCGTCTTCCCCTTCATCCCGGGGTTGGTCCTGGCAGCAAGTTCGTCGCCCGGATGCACCTGGATGGAAAGGTCGTCCTTAGCGTCGATGAACTTGATGAGCAGTGGGAATTCGTCGCCGGTGTCGTGCCAGACCTTCTTTCCTACCAGCCTGGACTTGAACATATGCATGAGCTCCGTCAGGGATTTCCCCGCCAGAGGGCCGTTCGCGACCACGGAAACATGCCCTTCGACTGCTGATATTTCCCAACTCTCACCGATGCGGTTGATCGTCGTGAATATCTCTTTGAACTTTGCGATTTTTTCGCCGCCCCACACCATCGTGCGGAGCCAAGGCTTGAATTTCAGGGGATACAGGTCCATTTCAGGTTATTTGTCAAGTTCCGCCAGGGCGAAGGCATATGCTCCGAGGGATATAGCCTTGCTGGCGCCTATCTTCGAGCGCATCACGCCGACGCGCTTCTGAGGGTCATATACGACTTCCTTGTCGCTGCCATATACTTTGATCGTACGGGCATCTCCCCGCGCAAAGTCTTCGAAATCAGAGGCATTGTCGAGGTTGTAGACCTTCATCTGGACGCGGTCCAGCTCATCTCCTGTTAGGAGGTGCATCTTTGCGCGCATAGAGCGGAGGATGCCTGGCATCAGGAATTCGGCGTTGTTCATTATCCCGCCTCCGATCACGATCAGGCCGTCGATGAGGGTAACTGCCGTTGCCATAGCGTCACCTGCGACTTCTCCCATCTTGTCGAAAGCCTTGATGGCGGCTTCCTTGTCTCCGGGAGCCTCACCCCTTGCGATCGCACCAATGTCCTTAGGGGAAAGATTATGGTCTTTCTGTCCGGAAAGCTCTCCGTAAACCCTTCTGATCGCACGGATGGACACACCGTCTTCCACGATGATGTCAGGCCAGTCAGGATGCTTCAGGCAGAAGGTTTCCACGCAGGAGTTGTCGCCCCTGTTGAGGCGCCCGTCGATTACGGTTCCTACACCGAAACCGGTTCCGAAAGTATATCCGATGAGGTTGTGGTAGCGTTTTGCACTGCCTGCTTCAGCAAGTTTGGCGTTGATCTCAGGAAGTGCTCCGCCGAGGGCCTCGCCATAAGCGTACAGGTCGCCGTCGTTGTTGATGAATACGGGTACTCCGAACTTCTCTTTCAAGAATGGTCCGAGCGCGACTCCGTCCCTGAAGGAAGGGAAATTCGGGAGGAAGCCTCCGATTATTCCGTTAGGGTAGTCGGCCGGTCCCGGGAAGGCGAAGCTGATGGCCACCGGCTTCTCTTCTCCGAGTCTTTCGATGATGGTTCCGAATCCCAGGACCATAGCCTGAAGGCACAAGTCCAGGTTGTTTGCATTCGATGGAAGTGTGAGGGTCTCACCGTAATACTCTCCGCCTTTCATTGCACCGAAAACCAAGTTGGTGCCGCCGGCATCCAGAGTCAGGACGATTCTGCTGTCGTTTCTGATATCAGACATATTCCAAATAAGTTATTATCGTCGGGTTCTTATGCAAAGATAGTCGGAATTTAGTAACTTTGTTAGGTATTTAGCATTTTTAAGAAATGAAGAAAGGAAGGAAGGCTCTGAAGAAAGGCCGCGAAAAGCAGTTCGGTTCAAAGCAGGTCGGGAAGAAAAGGTTCGAGGAGGTGACCGGAAGGGTCCAGATGACCAGGGACGGTTACGTCTTCGTGATTGTTGAAGGGGATACTGACAACGACATATTCGTAAAGGCTTCCAAGACCAGGGGTGCCTTGAACGGTGACACTGTGAAGTGTGTGGTCACCCGTGAAAAGACACAGGAGAAGCCTGCCTTTGCCAGAGGTGGCAAAAGCGGCAAGGGTTCCAAGGGCAAGGGGTTCCAGCCAGTGGAAACCGTCCGTCGCCGCGAGGGCGAGATCGTGGAGATCGTCGAGCGCAGCCATATTCCTTTCGTAGGAATATTGCATACAGTCGGAAAGCAGGCTTGGGTGCTGATGCAGTCCAAGACGATGCCTTATGACATATCCGTCGATTTCTTCTCGCTGCCGGAAGGAGCGAAGAAAGGAATGAAGGTGGCCGCCGTCATCGATAGTTGGGACCGCAAGGAGCCGAATCCTTCGGGACACATCGTCGATGTCCTGGGAGAGCCGGGACAGAACGAGACCGAGATGCACGCCATCCTTGCCGAATATGGCCTGCCGTACCGTTTCGATCCGGCCGTGGAGAAAGCTGCAGAGGAGATTTCAGAAAAGATTACCGACAAGGACCTGGCTGGCCGCCGGGATTTCAGGAAGACTTTGACTTTCACCATCGACCCGGAGGATGCCAAGGACTTCGACGATGCATTGTCATTCGTCAAACTTGACAACGGCAATTTCGAAGTGGGCGTGCACATCGCCGATGTTTCCTATTATGTCAAGCCGGGCTCGCCGCTGGACCAGGTCGCCCAGGAGCGCGGAACTTCCGTCTATCTCGTGGACAGGACTGTTCCGATGTTGCCGGAGAAGCTTTCCAACAGGCTCTGCTCCCTGCGCCCGAACGAGGACAAGCTGACTTTCTCGGCTGTGTTCGAAATCGCCAATGATGGGCATATCGTCAACCGCTGGTTCGGCCGCACGGTGATATGTTCGGACTACCGTTTTGCATACGAGACTGCCCAGCAGATCATCGACAACGGAGAGAAATCCCTCGAGATGGAACTCCGCGGGGGTACCGACGGAAAGACTGCTCCGGTCAAGGACCCTGTGCTCGAGGCATCTCCAGAGGCTGCTGCCAAGCTGAAGGACCGCAATGCGGCGGCGATGGGCGAGGGCGTCCTTGAAGGATGCATCATCCCTGAAGAAATCAAGAGAGCCATTCTCGAACTGCACAGGCTCGCGACCATATTCCGCAAGAAGCGTTTTGCCAGTGGAGCGATCAGTTTCGACCGTCCGGAGATGAAGGTGGAAGTCGATCTGGCAGGACGTCCTGTGCGGGTATATGAGAAAGTCTCCAAGGAGGCTAACTGGCTGATCGAGGAGTTCATGCTGCTTGCTAACCGCTCTGTGGCCGAGTTCATCGCTACTTCAGGCAGGATGGACGGCAAGGCCGACAAGAATGCCAAGACATTCGTCTATCGTGTCCACGGCGAGCCGAATTCTGAGAAGATCGCCGGCCTGGGTGAGTTCGTCGGCAACTTCGGCTACAAGCTGGGTCCGACCGGCAATGGGAGGGAGATTGCCAAATCTCTAAACGGACTGCTCGAATCAGCCAAGGGAAAGCCGGAGTGCGACGCATTCCAGATGATTGCCCTCCGCGCGATGGCGAAGGCAGTGTATTCAACCGAGAATATCGGCCATTACGGCCTGGCGTTCAAATACTACACCCACTTTACATCCCCTATCCGGCGTTATCCTGACACCATGGTGCACAGGCTGCTTGCAATGTATCTGAACAACCGCGAGAGCCAGAACCAGGAGTATTACGAGGGCCAGTGCCAGCACGCTTCCGAGCGTGAGCAGATTGCCATGAACGCGGAGCGCGACAGCATCAAGTACAAACTTATCGAATATATGCAGGACAAGGTCGGAATGACCTTCGAGGGTGCTGTCTCTGGCCTTACGGAGTGGGGAATGTACGTGGAGATCAAGCCGGAGATGATCGAAGGTATGGTAGCCCTGAGGGACATCCGTTCGGATTTCTACGACTTCGACGAGACCAAGTACCAGATCACGGGCAGGCGTACCGGCAAGGTCTTCCGCCTGGGTGACCCTGTCAAGATCAAGGTCAAATCAGCCAACCTCGACCAGCGCCTCCTCGACTACGAACTCGTGGAAGCTTAGCCCTCAGGGGGCCTATGGATTATCGGGCAGGTACGAACTGTACGCAAACCGGAGCGCCCAGCGTGATTGATTTCCCAGTGTTGCGCAAGCTACCGTTTCTCCTTATGGCGTAGATTTCGATGACATCGCTGTCGCGGCAAGCGCAGAGGAGATACCTTCCATCAGGTGAAACAGCGAAATTACGAGGGTGGCTGCCGGTCGGCACATATCCTTTCCTGGTCACTTTGCCGGTACGGGAATCTATTGAAAAACAAGAAATACCATCTTCCTTGAGCCTGTGGCTCGTGTACAGGTGGCGACCATCGGGAGTTATATGGAGGTCTGCGCTGCCGTGGCCGTCGCCGTCATATGCCAGGATATCCTGGATGGGCTCGAGGGTATTGTCGGAATATGAAAAGACAACCAGGTGGTCGCTGAGTTCACATAGCAGGTAGGCGAACCTTCCATCGGCACTGAACACCATGTGTCTCGGACCATATTTCTCAGCCTTCTCATTCTTCCAGGCGAGGGATTCCTCTCCAAGCGGACAACTGCCTTCCTCCAGGGAGAAACGGTGGATCCGGTCATTTCCGAGATTTGTCACGAATATATACTTCCCGTCTGGAGAAACGACCGCGCAGTGCATGTGGGCGCCGCTCCCTATTCCGTCTCCTTTGAACTGGCTCAGGTCTTCGATCCTGCCGTCTTTGTCCAGCGGAAACGCACTTACTGTCCCGCCGGAATAGTTTGAACTCACAACGGTGCTTCCTGTATAAAGCAGGTTGCAAGGGTCTTCCCCATCCAGCTTCGATTTTGGAATCACGACACTGTCAAGCAGTTGAATGGCATTGTCCGATAGTTCATACGAGCTAACTCCCTGCCTTCCGTCATTGAACTCGTTCACGGAATATGCCATTGTCCCATCCGGATTGGTTATCACGAAAGATGGATTCCCGGAGTGAGCGCAGTCCAGCAGCGTGCATTCCGCAGTCCTTGTATCATATGAATACAGATATATCCCTTCAGCGGCTGTATCCTCGGTGTATGTTCCCACGAGGAGTCTTAGTTCCTTGGGAGAGGTGCAGGCTGCCAGAAGTGCAAAACAAAAGCAGCATGAGAGAATAAAACTATTCTTCATAAAGAATTACGCACCCTAGAAGCTGATCAGCGGTTTGGTGAGAGCTTCCTTGAGCTGGTCGTCGTAGCGTACACGGACCTTGATGCCGGCCTCCTGGAAGTGATAGCGGACGGCGATCTCTTCCTCTATGAACGGAACGATTTCATCCTTCTTGAGCTCCAGGAAAGTCTCCTTGTCCATCTCCAGGGCCTTCTGCATCGCCGCTATCTGATCCTTCATATTCTGGGAAAGTCCGTCCTTGTCGAGCTCCTTCTTCATCTGGTCGAAGTAGGTCTTGGCGCTTGAACGGTAGTCGAAGTCCTTCGTCTTGGCGAAAGCCACGAAATCATCCCAGTCCGCATCGGTCAGACGATAGTCCTCCGGCACACTCTCGTGCTTGCGCACGAACTCCAGGGTGTAGTCCTGGATGATTCCGGAATATACCAGGGAATATGTCAGGCGGCTGTAGTCGTGCCCCTTGATGACGACATCCGGGGTGATTCCGCCGCCGTCGCGTACGGTCCTGCCGTGGGCCGTCTTGAACTCGTGGGTCAATGAATCAGGAATATGCCCGACGCTTCCGTCCTCGTTGCGGTGAGAATAATCGATAGCTTGCAGGCAGCGTCCGGAAGGAGTATAATACTTGCCGATCGTGACTTTCAGCTGCCCGTTGTAAGGAAGAGGCAGAATCCTCTGTATCAGGCCCTTACCGAACGTCCTGGTGCCCATCACGGTAGCCCTGTCGAGGTCCTGGAGGGCTCCGGTGACGATTTCGGAGGACGAAGCGGAGCCGGAATCCACCAGCACGATGATCGGAATCTCTGTGTCGATAGGGTCGTTTGTCGTCTTGTACTGTGTCTCTGAAGCATCTGACTTGCCCTTGGAAGACACCACCAGGGACCCCTTAGGAACGAAGAGGGAGACGATGTTGATGGCCTCGCTCATAAGTCCGCCGCCGTTGCCGCGAAGGTCGAGCACGAGTTTCTTCATACCCTGTGACTTGAGCTTCAGGAACGCGTTGCGGAGCTCACCGGAGACATTCTCCGTAAAACCGCTCTGGTAGATGTAGCCGGTGGTACCGTCCTCCAGCATCCCGGCATATTCGATGTCGGGCATATGGATCCTTTCGCGCAGGACTTCGATGTCCACTATCTCACCGGTGCGTACTTTCTTCACCTTGAACTTCACGGTGGTACCCGGTTTGCCCTTCATCTTTTCGGAACACTCGGCACTGGTCAGGCCGTGGGTGGTCTGCCCGTCGATCTCGAGGATCTCATCGCCGCACCTGAGCCCGTATTTGTCGGCAGGGGAGCCCTTGTACGGCTCGTTGATGATTACGTTGCCGTCCTTGTCCGGTTTGTAGATGATCGCCCCGATGCCGCCGTATGTCTTGGCGATCATCATCTGGAGGTCTTCATTGTCCTCTTCCGGGATATATACCGTATATGGGTCCAGGCTCTCGAGCATGGCATCGATTCCGGCTCGCTCCATCCGGTCAACCGGAAGGGAGTCCACATAGGAACGGCTGAGTTCCTTCAGGATGGAATTCTGGATTTCGGTCCATTGTCCGAGCTTGAAACTCTGTGACTGTGCAAAGGTTGCAGAGCTGACCAAGACTGCCAGCGTGGCTGCGATTATTCTTTTATTCATACAGGATCGGGGCAGCACAACTTCAGTGCCAAGAAACAAAGTTAAGAATTTTCTATCTTTGTGATATGAAAGCGACCAAGATAATATTTGCTACGGGCAACCGGGGGAAGCTTCGCGAGGCGGCCGAAATCCTTGGAGAAGGATTCGAGCTGCTGACGCCGGCAGACTTCGGGATAACCGAGGATATTCCCGAGACCGGGACCACCCTGGAAGAGAATTCATTGCAGAAGGCGGAATATCTTCACTCCCTTCTGGGTTGCGACTGCTTCGCCGACGATACCGGCCTGGAAGTGGATGCCCTCGGAGGTGCCCCGGGAGTCTATACTGCCCGCTACGCCGGAGAATCCAAGGATTTCAACTTGAATATGGACAAGGTCCTTTCGGAGCTGGAAGCTCTTGAAGCTGAGGCTTGTGCGGAGACCTGCCCAGTCAGCCGGAGGGCACGTTTCCGCAGCGTGGTGACCTTGATCCTCGGAGGTGAAGTGCACCAGTTCGAAGGAACGATGGAAGGTACCATCGCCCGTGCAAAATCCGGCAAAGGAGGCTTCGGCTACGACCCCATATTCATTCCGGACGAGTATCCGGGACTGACGGCGGCGGATATCACCGAGGAGCAGAAGAATGAGATTTCCCACCGAGGGAAGGCCCTCCGCGCAATGGCTGCCTATCTGTTTTCAATCCGCAAGGGCGATGAGGACAAAGGCTGAGCTCATAGTCCTTAACCACACCAAGTTCGGGGAGAATTCCATCATCCTGCACACTCTCAGCAAGGAGTTCGGAAGGAGAGGATTCCTCGTGCGCGTGAGTCCCAAGACGGCAATGGCGCTTTTCCTGCCACTGAATATACTTGAAGCCGAGGTGACGGAGAATCCCAAGTCTGACCTCTGGTGGGCCCGGAACTTCGTGAGCGTGGCTCCGCTGAACGGCATCAGGGGCAATATCCACAAGAATACCATCACTCTGTTCCTGAGCGAAGTCCTGTTCAGGGTGGTGAAGGACCAGACCAACGAGGACGGTCTGGCGGACTGGCTGAAAAGCCAGATCCTGACCTTGGACGCCCTCGGGAGTGACTTTGCCAACTTCCACCTCTTGTTTCTCCTGAACCTTTGTTCAGCCCTCGGATTCGACCCGGATCCGGCCCTCCTGGCACCGTTTACCGGTGACCACCTGCGCAGTGTCCAGGCCTTGCTGGAAAAACCGTTTACCGAAGCGATGCTCCTGCCCCTCAAGGGTGCCGACCGCAATGAAATCGCCGAAAGCATCCTCAAATACATCGAATTCCACACCGAATCCAAGGTGAATGTCCGTTCACTTGCGGTACTTAGAGAGATTTATGGGTGATGGTTCGGCGGCAGTGACGCTGTTGTCCCTCACCGACCAGAATTTTTCATAGGCTACTTGCCAAATCTTGTATTTGGCTGCAGCCTGCTCTCTGCCGGCAGCGTCGAACTCAACAAAGGTCTCGTAATCGTATTCCCAGTCGGAGCCCTCCGACAGTTTCATCACTCGTTTGTAGATACATTCCCGGGATGGTGCATTGAACCAACCGGAATAGCCGCTAGGGCCGGATCCCCGTGGACCGGTGCCATTCATCACACTTTCCTCTGAGCAGCGGTACATACCGAATTGATATACTCCGCCTCCCTCAAAGACACCAAGCCCTTCTTCGGAATAGCGGGAATCTTTCAGGAAGTGACTCCAGTGGACTGTTTCGGGATCCGAGCGCCAATCGATATTCAAACTGTAGCTTGTTCTATTGACCCATTCGTCCCATCCTGCTCTTTGGGACTCGGTGAAATATAGCCCTAACCCCATATACTCATCCCCAAGACGGCCTATGCCATGACCGCCCATTTCGTGAGCAACAACACAGCTGTCGCGACTATCACTTCGATCGAAGCAGTAGGCAAGAGCACCACTCTCGACAAAGGAATCGCAGAAGTCAGCGGCTCCGTAGTAGTTTTGATTTCTTAATACTACTATGAACAAAGGGTCGTCAGCCGTGGCATTCGTTTTATGAGCGTACTCAAGGGCGGCGGAATCAAAGCAGTCCATAGCGTTCCACTTCGTATCCTTGGTGAAAGCACGGACTGAATATGGGCTCATATAGAGGTTATTTTTTGACACGACGTTGACCTGATATACATTGAAGCGGTTGCGGAGAGACTTGTATGGTTCTAGCTTGAAGAAGTTGCTCACCTCTAACTGCAGGCGCTGCTCATATCTTCCTCCTGGCTCCAAATCACGATCGACATATCCGTCAGCGAGAAATACGAGATTCACACCGTGGCCGATAGTTGCCTGTTGGAGTACCACGACTTCCCCATCCCTGGAGTAGTCAGTAGATGAATAATAATGATCGGAAGGCAGTTTCCCTTCAGTCGTGAGGAATTGCAAAGCATATTTCCAATAGTCGGATTCCTGATACTCGATTATGCTGTTTTCAGGCACAATAATCAGTCCGGAGCTCTTCCACAACGTTCCTGCGATGTTTATTCCGTTATTGATAAGGGAACTCTCGTATGTAACAGAGTAATCATAGACTGGGTCATAGAAGTAATAATCCGGGTTCATAACCGGTAATGGTGGAACCAGAGGCTTCATTTCCAACCTTTTCAAAGGAGTATCATCAAAAATATGGAAGCCCATCTTCTTGACCGATTCCGGGATTACAAGTTCTGTCAGATATGGGCATTCTCCGAATGCCCCATCTTCGATAATCTCGACTCCTTCCGGTACCATAAACCGTCCAGCCAGGCCAGTTCTGGAAAATGCACGTGACCTTATACGGTTTACACCTGGCATATCTACCATTACAAGGCTTTCTTTGCCGGAAAAACACTCCCAACCTATCATAGTGACGGATTCCGGGAGCTGGACACTTTCCAAGTTGCCGGCTTCCTTGAAGATAGGGTATTCAGCGTAAGTTTCCCTATTGAATACGATGCGGCCCATTCCATCTTCGTACTCGTTGCTGGCGATACCCAAAGAAGCCATCACATCTGCACTGATGCCGATAGGTTCCCCGTCAGTGGTGGTGTACCAGATTTCGTTATCCGGAACGCGGATCTTGTACTCGAGGCCATTGTCGAGATTATCGAGTCTTCCCCAGATGGCGCGCTTGACGTTTACGGCTGCGTTGCTGCGTTTGACCGTCGATGTGCCATCACCTTTGAATAGCGTGATTTTGTATCCATTCTGGAGAGATACTGGCAATACCGCGATGTAATACCACGATCCTGTCTTGAAAGTGCTTCCGTCTGGTGGTGTGAGGGTGATGGATTTCTCGCCTTTTATTACTCCCTGTATCGATGGCTTTCCGTCCTCACCAAAGCCGACTCTTACGGTTCCGGCAATCTGTTCGCCATTATTGCCCTGGAATGTGACGGTTTTCACACCCTGCTCGGTTACACGGAACTTGATTCCGCCGCAGACGTTGTAGAAATGCAGTGAATAGTCTGTGGTTCTGGCAATGGAGACGAACAGGTCGTCCGCGAAAGTATCTGCATATGCGGCTTGCTGTGCCGGAAGGGTGATACTAACACTTTTTCCATAAAAGTCATTGTCTTCACGATACGGGTATACTGCCCATAGTGGTGCATCTTCCAGTAAGGAGAAACCAGGAATCGTGCCTTTGAATTCAACCGATCCGGCTTGTTTATCATTGGAAGAAACCAGTTTTACGGAATTGCCTACTCCATAGAACAGTGTTATTTCGTCCTTAGGAAGCCACTCTATTGCACCGTTATCCAGCAGGATGGTTCTAGTTGGGGCTTTGTCTCCGTTGGTGGCATAAAACGTCACGTCATCCGGATTGACAGGAGAGAGTTCTTCGGTCAGGTTGCAAGATGCCAGCATTCCCAGACAAATCGTCAATGCAAGAGGTATTCTTTTAATCATAAGTCGTCAGTGTTTAGTCCCAAGTTTCCTCTTCTGTACCCTCGTGTCCTCCAGGGATGTTGGAAGGAGCTACCGTAACTGTGCATGTGGCGGATTTCCCGCCGACCTTTGCAGTGATAATAGATTTGCCAGCCTTCACTGCCGTGACTTTCCCATTTGTGTCTACAGTAGCGACTTTAGTATCGGAACTCTCCCATATTACTGTCTTGTCAGTGGCGTCTGACGGGTTGACCGTAGCCACAAGCGTCTCAGAATTACCCTGAACGAGAGCTATTGACGCTTTGTTCAGTGTAACAGACGTCACAGGTACGGTAACAGTTACTGTACATGTTGCCTGTTTGTCGCCTGCCTTTGCAGTGATGATAGCGGAGCCGCCGGCAAGAGCAGTCACCTTACCATTCTGGTCAACAGTCGCAACGCCAGTATTGGAGCTGCTCCAGGTCACCTTTTTGTCCGTTGCATCATCTGGCTTGACAGTGGCTGTCAAGGTCTCAGATTGGCCCTTGATAAGTGCAAGCGATGTCTTGTTAAGTGAAACAGACGAGACAGGAATGACCTTTTTGTTTACAACGACAGAGCAAGAAGCCGTCTTTCCTCCATCTGTTGTCTTGACTGTGATTGTGGCACTCCCTGCTAATCTGGCAATGACGACTCCAGAGGAAGATACTTCAGCAACAGACGGGGCACTTGATGACCAGGAAACAGATTTGTCTGTAGCATTCGATGGAGTCACCGTCGCCTTCAACGTCTGAGTATCCTCCTCGGTCAGCGTAAGATCCGTCTTATCGAGACTGACACCTGCAACCGGAATAACCTTCTTCTTGACAGTGATGGAACATGTCGCCGTCTTGTCTCCAGCCTTGGCTGTAATATTCGCAGAACCCTCCTTGACGGCAGTTACCTTGCCACTTTCATCAACCGTGGCGATCTGATTATCCGATGAACTCCAGGTTACTGCCTTGTCCGTCGCATCGTCAGGCTTGACGGTTGCTACCAGAGTGACAAACTGTTCTTCCTCCAAAGTAATGTTGTCCTGGTCCAAGGATATGCTCTCGACAGGCACCGTTACCGTAACGCTGCATGTGGCCTGGAGGTTGCCGGCTTTTGCCGTGATGATCGCATTGCCTCCGGAGACAGCTTTTACCTTGCCGTTCTGGTCCACGGTGGCAACACTTGAGGTAGAACTACTCCAGGTAACGGTTTTGTCAGTCGCATCATCCGGCTTCACCGTAGCGGTCAGAGTCTCTTCATGCCCTTTTATCAGTGAAAGCTCTTCCTTATTCAAAGAAACGGAAGTCACCTCCACGAAGCCTTTGCTCACAGTCACTTGACAGGTAGCCGATTTCCCTCCACAACTAGCTGTGACAGTGGAGGTTCCTTCAGCAAGAGCAGTCACCAGCCCGCTGTTGCTGACCATGGCGACCGAAAGATTGGATGATGACCAGATAACGGTCTTATCTGTAGCGTCGGAAGGTATTACCGTTGCCGTAAGCTGGACGGTTTTTCCTATCTCCAGCTCTGCATTGGCAGGTGTAACAGAAACCGCAGTTACGGCGATATCCTGTTCCTTTTCTTCACAGGAGGCAAACAATGCCAACGCTCCGATAAGAAATGGGATGAATCTCTTCAATGTAAGCATATATTGTAAAAAGGCTAATCAGGTCAGTAATAAACAAAGATAGCAAATACTAAAGACAATAGCAACGACTCTAATGGATGGGAATCATTGTCTCGTTTGGAATATTTGACTAAATTTGTGTATTAAAAACATCCGAATCATTATGGCAGTTGACTATGAGAAGGCGGGAGTAAGCCTTGAAGCCGGGTACGACGTTGTCAGGCGTATCCGCAAGCACGTCGATTCAACGAAGAGGCTCGGCGTAATGGGGAATATCGGTTCGTTCGGTGGGATGTTCGACCTTTCGGCCCTTGACATAAAGGAACCGGTCCTTGTCAGCGGAACGGACGGAGTCGGCACCAAGCTGAAGCTGGCGTTCGCAATGGACAAGCATGACACCATCGGAATCGATGCCGTGGCCATGTGCGTCAACGACGTGCTGGCCCAGGGAGCCGAACCACTTGTATTCCTGGACTATGTCGCCCAGGGCAAGACCCGTCCGGAAGTGGTTGAAGCCATAGTTGCCGGAGTTGCTGAAGGCTGTCGCCAGGCTGGATGCGCCCTTGTAGGAGGAGAGACCGCAGAAATGCCGGGGATGTATGCCGAGGGCGAATATGACATCGCCGGCTATACCACTGGCGTGGTGGAGAAGTCCAAGCTCATCGACGGCACAAAGGTCAAGGTCGGGGACGTGCTGGTCGGAATCGCCTCCACAGGCGTAC
>JAEEGF011732472.1_pt1 | contig 13022 bp, 10 predicted proteins | sample 9134171 | NCBI WGS metagenome assembly JAEEGF01 (sample SAMN16246542, study PRJNA631951) | gut metagenome | biome: gut microbiome; feature: rumen; material: AP-attached | host: Bos | place: Iran: Karaj | collected 2018-10
ACTCCTACTCGATTTCGCATGCGAACATTCCGCACTTCGTGCTCCATGTTCTTACGCCCGGCAAATGGATTTGCATGCAAGCATGCATCCGCTTGCCGGGCTTGTGCTACAGAAAAAGAGCCGTTCCCATCCGGGAACGGCTCACTCATATCAAACAAACATATTCCATTTAAATATCCGTCATTGCGTGCTGCAGGATGACGCCGGGCTGAGCGGCATTGTCGGAAAAGAAAATTCGCTCCACACGGCCCACAGCGGTCTCGGCCTTCTCGTCATCGATCTCCATCATGAGGACCAGGAGCTGATTCTCAGAGAAACGAGTAAAGATATCGGTGCTGCGCATGCCCTTGCGGACTGCCTGTTCCAGCTTTTCCACTACCTTCTCTTTCTCATCATCCGTAAGCTTCTCCATCTCCCCTGCGAGGGTCAGCATTACGAGACGGTACTGACGGTTCACACGTCTGGCCAGATTCTTCATGTACTCATAAAGCTTGGTGAACTGGCGATAGTCCACATCCATGGCGCCGGTGTAAGCTCCGCTGTTCTGGAGCCCCACACTGAGGCGGCGCAGGTCAATGCGCTGACTCTGGACATTGGGATCCTTGGGATCCTGATAAAAGCTGTAACCGGCCTTGCCGTTCTGCTTGACGAAATAAAGAGCCTTGTCGGCTTTGTTGTATGCATCATCGAAGAAGTCTCCGGGTCTGGTCTCCACAACACCGGCGGAGATGGATGCGGCCTTGAATGCCTCCTCATCTCTCTTGGCATGTTCGAAGGCCATCAGAATACCCACAATGCGGGATGCGGCTTCCTCACGGTTTGCGCCGGGCATGAAGTACAGGAACTCGTCACCGCCCAGACGGCAGGACACCTGATCCCCGTTGTCGTCCCGGATGATCTGGCCCAGCATGATCAGCAGCTTATCGCCGCAGGCATGGCCATAAATATCATTGATGCGCTTCATATTGTCCAGGTCAATGAAGGCCAGGCAGCCCGGTCCTTCCAGCATGGCCTGAGTGATCTCGATCTCACCCTCACGGCGGAGCAGAAGTCCCGTCAGCTCGTCCCGGAGCATTCCGTTGCCCTGAGCGATGTTCTGGACCAGCTTCTGACTCTCCTGGGCAATGTGGCGCTGAACCGCCACTTCCCTGCGCAGATTCTTCTGTAGAAAGGAGAGCTCGAGGATACGGTTGATACGCTGTAAAAAGATCTCGCGGCGGAAGGGCTTCGTCAGGAAGTCCATGGCACCCGCCTGCAATCCCTTTACTTCCGCTTCTTCATCGCAGTCCGCGGTCAAAAAGACGACAGGGATGTCACACCACTCGTCCACATTCTTCAGACGGCGGATCACCTCGTATCCGTCCATACCGTGCATGTGAACATCCAGCAGGATCAGATCCGGCTTGTTCTCTTCCAGCATCTCCAGACACTGTGCACCGGAATCCGCTTCCGAGATGTCATACCACTCCTGCAGCATGCGCGCTGCAAGGCGGCGGTTCATCTCCTCGTCATCCACGATCAGTATTTTGCTTTTCTTATCTTTCCAAAAACCTTCCATGATTCCACCCGGAAAAATTAATTGCAAACCATCACTTTGCATTCTATCACAAAAACGCGCGTAACGCACGCAAAAACCGCAGGCATGGAAGCCTGCGGTTTTCGGGTTTGTATCCTGATCATGAGATTTTGAATCTCTCCAGGTTCTGGTTGATGGTGTCCACTGCATCGGAGACATGTCCGGCTGCGTCGGAAACCAGTTCTGAGGAGGAAGCAACGCCCCGAGCCGCCTCGGTAACGCGGTTCACATTGTCCGCGATCTCCTGGGTAGCTGCGGACTGCTCCTCGGAGACGGATGCCATATTGGTGGCAACATCGTTGACCTTCTCCATCTCACCGGCCATCTCAGCCAGACTGTCGTTGGCTGCGGAAAGCTCTCTGGTGATCTCATTGAAGGTTGCTGCTGCGGTGTTGACTGCTCCTGCACTGTTGTTGATGAGCTGAGTATTGGACTCGGACTTCTCGGACAGCTGCTGGACTCTTGCAGTCATCTCCTTAATGATCTCCTGGATCTGGTTGGTGGCATTTGCAGAGTTCTGCGCCAGAGCGCCGATCTCGGATGCCACGACTGCGAATCCACGACCTGCCTCACCGGCTCTTGCTGCCTCGATGGAAGCGTTGAGGGACAGGAGGTTGGTCTGGCCGGAAATGGAGTTGATCAGATCGATGATCTCATTGATCTTTTCAGCTGCCTTGTCCACGCTGTCCACAGCGTCTGCCATATCCTTCATGGACGCTACGATATCGTTCATACCGTTGGCCACGGACTCCATATCCTTCTTGCCGTTGTCGGCCTTGGCCGCCAGAGCCTTCATGGTCTCTTCCATGTCAGCTTCCCGATCCGTCACACTGGCCACAGTCTGTGCCAGCACGGTGGCATTCTCAGCGACCTCGTTGACGGAGATGGCCATGTTGTCTACGTTTCCGCTGACCTGATCCATGCTGACGGACTGATTTGCCGCAGCCTCTTCCAGGTCACCGGCAGTACTCTTGGAATTCTCTGCCGCATCCAGCAGCCCGGCGGAAACATCCTTGATCTCCGTCAGGGACTGGCGCATTCCTGCCACGAATTCACCCATTGCCCGGTTCATATAGGCGATCTCGTCGTCTCCCTTGGACTCGATGTTGACTGTAAAGTCGCCGTCGGAAATCTTCTCGATATTCTTCGTCAGGTTGGTGACGGGCTTCTTGATAACGCTGTTCAGCACTCTGGTCATGATCAGGATCACGATGATGACAGAGGCTACGGTACCGATCAGCAGGAAGAGTACCATTCTCTGCAGGGTAGCCAGAACTTCGCCCTGCCTTGCATAAACCACTACATACCAGTCGGTTCCGCTGACCTTGGAAGAAACCATGTACCACTTTTCGCCGCCGACACGAACATCGGTGACCACGTGCTCGCCCTTGTCTTTATCGATCTGGGCCTCATCTACCACAAAGCTTGCAACTGCGTTTAAGAACGGGTCATCCGGAACAGCCTCAGTTCCGATATACTGACCACACAGGCTGGGATTATCGCGATAAGTCAGGATCAGTCCGTTGGTGTTCACCATCATGGCACCGCCGGTTTCATACAGCTGGACCGCATCCAGCGTGGTTGCTGCCTTCTCCAGCATAAAGTCTGCGGTGAAGGAACCTTCACGACCATCCTTCAGATGGACATGACGGAGAACGGTGGCACAAAGAGCACCGGTAACATCATCGAAATAAGGGTCTTCGTAGAAGTAGAACCAGGAGTTGGTATAGCTGATGGCCTGTTGATACCACTCCGTCTGGGTAACGCCTTCCACCAGGAAATCCGGTGCGTTGGGGAAGAGCATGGTGTCATCACTCAGTGCCAGATATGCGCCGGTGGGGATCATGGGATATCTTCCCACGGTTCCTGCCAGATACTCCATGATCTGATCGTCGTTCTCATAATTATTCTGCTCGATGGCATCCGCAACACCGTTCAGATAATAGAAGGATGCTGTCAGTTCCTTGTTGATGTCGGAAGCATCTGCTGCTACCTCATTCTTCAGGGAAGTGTCGATCAGATTCTTAACCATGGGATATCCAAACCCATAGACCAAAGCTTCCGCGATCAGAATGGTGATGATCAACAAAGCCATAAACAAAGTCAACAGTTTTCTGGTGATGGGCTTTGTGGGCCCCGTCTTTGCCTTGCTGCTTCCGTTTGATGTGCCTGTACTCATAAGTCCCCTCCTTTTTGTGAAGCACTTCGCTTTTTCACTGCCGAGGTTTCTGTCCGCACCCGGATCCGACCCGATCCGGAGCTTTGTTCGGTAGTTTTTGCACTATTATATCACGTTAACGATATTTTGTGTACAATAACTATAAAATATCCCGTTTTGAATATTCATATTATAACTTTGTTAGACAACTTTGGTAATCGAGTAGGCTGACTCCTACTCGATTTCGCATGCTACACTTACGCACTTCGTGCTCCATGTTCTAACGCCCGACAAATGGATTTGCATGCAAGCATGCATCCGCTTGCCGGGCTTGTGCTCCAAAAAAGCCACAGGCCGTAACCTGTGGCTTTTCAAAATCTTTATCGAATTCCATTAAAAGAGCTTCTTTTTCTTGGGCTTGCCGTTCTTGGAATCGTCCTCTTTGGCTTCGGTCTGACGCTTCACGGCATTCAGGCTGTCGCCTGCCAGTGCGTCATAGGCACGGAGTGCTTCCTTTGCCTCATGGCTGAGACGGTCGGGAGTCTCCACCACCAGAGTGATGTAATGATCTCCGCGGACATCCTTGTTACGCCAGGAGGGAACGCCCTTGCCTTTCAGACGGACACGGGTCTCGGTCTGGGTACCGGGCTTCACATCGTAGATCACCTTGCCGTCCACGGTATCCACAAAAATGGGACCGCCGAGAGCAGCGATGGCGAAGGAAATGGGCACGGTGGAGAAGATGTCGAAATCCTGTCTCTGGAAGATGGGATGGCGGCTGACAATAGCCTCTACACGCACATCTCCTCTGGGGCCGCCGTTGATACCGGGATCACCCAGTCCGGGCATGTTCACTGCCTGTCCGTTGTCGATACCTGCGGGAATATCCAGGGAATACCGCTTCTTCATGGCGATATAACCGGTTCCGCGGCAATCCGGGCACTTCTCCTTGATGATCTTTCCGCTGCCGCCGCAATCCGGGCAGGTTTCCACGCTGCGCATCATACCCAGCATGGACTGTCTGGTGCGGACCACCTGTCCCTTACCACCACAGGTGGAGCAAGTCTCAGGCTTGGTACCGGCTTTGGCACCGGATCCCTTACAGCTCTTACACTCTTCCTTAACGGTGAGCTCGATCTCCTTCTTACAGCCGAATACGGCCTCCTCGAAGGTCAGGCGGACGCTGGTACGGATGTTTGCGCCCTTCATGGGACCATTGCTGGGTCCTCTGGAAGAACGGAATCCGCCACCAAACAGATCACCGAAAATATCCCCAAAGCTTCCGAAGATGTCGGAGAAGTCCATATTGCTGAAGTCGGACGCTCCGCCGCCTTCAAACGCCGCATGGCCGTACTGGTCATACTGGCGTCTCTTCTCCGGGTCACTGAGCACTGCGTAGGCCTCGGAAGCCTCCTTGAACTTGGCCTCCGCCTCCTTGTCTCCCGGGTTGGAGTCCGGATGGTACTTCTTCGCGAGGACACGGTACGCTTTCTTCAGCGCTGCTTCGTCTGCATTTTTGTCAACCCCAAGGACCTCGTAATAGTCCCGTTTCTGTTCTGCCATTCCTTAAATTCCTTTCAGGCCTGCGAAAGCTCCTGCTTCCGCCAAATAACATGCACAAGGCTGGCACGCCGAAGGGCATGCCAGTCTCGCTGAAAAACCTACGATGGATTTTATACCTCGCGGAAGTCTCCGTCAATCACATCATCGTTGTCGGATCCGCCGGCGTTGTTGCCTGCATCTCCTGCAAAGCCGCTGGCATCGCCTGCGCCGCCTGCGAATCCGCTTCCATCGCCTGCGCCGCCCTGCGCGCCCTGAGCTGCCTCATACATCTTGGTGAAGACGCCCTGTGCGGAATTGGTCAGCTTCTCCTTTGCAGCCTTCAGCTCATCGATGTCGCTGTCGCTTGCGTTTGCTTCGTTGCCGCGTACGCGCTCCAGGATTGCCTTAACAGCATCCACGTCAGCCTGTACGGTGCTTCTGTCGGTATCGGAAACCTTGTCGCCGACTTCCTTCAGTGCCTTCTCGGTCTGCATTACGAATGCGTCTGCTTCGTTGACTGCCTCGACGTTCTCTTTCTTCTTCTTATCCTGAGCCTCGAACTCCTGAGCCTCCTTAACTGCGCGCTCGATATCGGAATCGGACATGTTGGAACCTGCGGTGATGGTGATGTGCTGCTCCTTGCCGGTGCCAAGATCCTTAGCGGATACGTTTACGATACCGTTGGCATCGATGTCGAAGGTAACCTCGATCTGAGGGATTCCTCTGGGAGCGGGAGCGATGCCGTCCAGACGGAACTGACCAAGGCTCTTGTTGTCCTTTGCGAACTGTCTCTCACCCTGTACCACGTTGATGTCTACTGCGGTCTGGTTGTCAGCTGCAGTGGAGAACACCTGGCTCTTCTTGGTAGGAATGGTGGTATTTCTCTCGATCAGGTGAGTAGCAATGCCTCCCATGGTCTCGATGGAAAGGGTCAGGGGAGTGACATCCAGCAGCAGGATATCACCGGCACCTGCATCGCCTGCCAGCTTACCACCCTGGATGGAAGCACCGATTGCAACGCACTCGTCGGGATTCAGGTTCTTGCTGGGCTCCTTGCCGGTCAGCTGGCGAACCTTGTCCTGAACTGCGGGGATACGGGTGGATCCGCCCACCAGCAGGACCTGTCCAAGGTCTGCGTTGGTCAGACCTGCATCCTTCATTGCGTTCTGTACGGGAATAGCGGTTCTCTCTACCAGATCTCTGGTGAGATCGTCGAACTGAGCACGGCTCAGGTTCATGTCAAAGTGCTTGGGGCCTTCTGCGGTAGCGGTGATGAAAGGCAGGTTGATGTTGGTGGTCATAGCGCTGGAAAGCTCCTTCTTAGCCTTCTCAGCTGCCTCCTTCAGTCTCTGCATTGCCATCTTGTCGCCGGACAGGTCTACGCCCTCAGCCTTCTTGAACTCAGCCAGCATCCAGTCGATGATCTTGTTATCGAAGTCATCGCCGCCCAGATGGGTGTCACCGTTGGTAGCAAGAACCTCGATGACGCCGTCGCCGATCTCGATGATGGAGACATCGAAGGTACCGCCGCCCAGGTCGTATACCATGATCTTCTGCTCTTTCTCATTGTCCAGGCCGTATGCCAGTGCAGCAGCGGTGGGCTCGTTGATGATACGCTTTACTTCCAGGCCTGCGATCTTACCTGCATCCTTGGTAGCCTGACGCTGAGCGTCGTTGAAGTATGCGGGAACGGTGATAACTGCCTCGGTAACCTTCTCACCCAGATATCCCTCTGCGTCTGCCTTCAGCTTCTGCAGGATCATTGCGGAGATCTGCTGAGGGGAATACTTCTTGTCGTCGATGGTTCGGCCGCGATCGGTTCCCATGTCTCTCTTGATGGAGGCGATGGTCTTCTCTGCGTTAGTGACAGCCTGACGCTTTGCGGGCTCACCTACCAGTCTCTCGCCGGTCTTTGTGAATGCAACGATGGAAGGTGTGGTACGTGCGCCTTCTGCGTTTGCGATAACGGTGGGCTTACCACCTTCCATAACAGCTACGCAGCTGTTGGTAGTTCCAAGATCGATACCGATAATCTTACTCATGTTTTTATCCTCCTATGGATCGTTTATTGTTTGATTTCGTAATTCTTTATGACTACTGAACGACAGATACCATGCTGTGACGGAGTACGACGTCCTTGTACATGTATCCCTTCTGAAGCTCCATTGCGACGACTCCGGATTCGTATTCATCGCTCTCACACTGCATTACCGCATTGTGGAAATTGGGATCGAAGGGCTGTCCCACTGCTTCGATGGGCTTCACGCCGATCTTGTCCAGCTCTGTCATCAGTTGCTTGTAAACTCCGTTCATTCCGACAACAAAGGCATCTTCCTGATCCTCTTCCTGTACGGTAGCGAAGCCTCTTTCGAAGTTGTCCACGATGGGAAGGATCTTCTCCAGGACGGAGCGGGCACCCATGTCATACATGGCGTCCTTCTCGCGGTCCGTTCTCTTGCGGAAGTTCTCGAACTCTGCCATCTGGCGCTTCACCCGGTCTTCCAGGCCTGCGATCTGCTCCTTCATGGCATCCCGTTCCTTGTCCGCTTTCTTCCTGGCCGCCTTCTTATCAGCCTTGCCGGATTTCTCCTCGGCTTCCTCGGTCTGAGGTGCCTCCGCAGCGGTTTCGGTCTCCTCAACCGCAGGCTCTTCGCCGGTTGCGGTTTCTTCTTTCTTCAGTTCTTCTTCTGTCATAGTGAAATCCTTTCTGTCGTGCCACTACTCTTGCTTATGATACAGATCGTCGAGTCTGGTGCGCAGCATCTTCAGAGTTCCGACAACCTTGTCATAATCCATTCGTTTGGGTCCTACGATACCGATGGTACCGCGCATTCCCTCGCCGAGATCGTAGGTGGTGGTGACCACGCTGCAATCTTCCATGCTGCCGATCCGGGTCTCATTACCGATGTAAACCTGGATTCCGGTATTCTCTGTACCGGCGGGCTCTGTCAGCAGATCTCCCAGTAGTTCCTTCTCCTCGAAGGTGTTGATCAGCTTGCTGGCCTTCTCGCCGTCCGAAAGCTCGGGGTATTTGAAAATGTTGTTGGTACCGCTGGTGTAAACCTGCAGGTCCTCTTCCTCCGAGATGGCTTCGGCCACGGCATCGATGACGCCACTGATCAGGTCGCTGTGGATCCCCGCCTGTGTCTTCATGGCGGTGATCATGGGAAGATTGATCTCCTCGATGGCAAGTCCCGTGAGAGCCGTGTTGAGAAGCATGTTCAGCTTCAGCATGGTCTCATCGTCCAGCTCCTCTTCCATGGGAAGCATCCGGTTCCGGATCATGTTGCCCTCGATGACGATGACGGCAAGGATGTGATCCCGATCCACCCGGGACAGCTGGATGAACTTGATCTTGTTCCGATGAGTGCTGGGGGCGGTGATCATGGTGGCGTACTGTGTATCCTTCGCCAGAAGCTTTACCACACTCTTCAGCATATCTTCCAGTTTATCCTGACGCTCCAGCAGGACATCCTTCATTTCGGAAAGCTCCCGCTCTTTTGCCTCCATCATGGTGTCCACATAGAAGCGGTATCCCTTATCGGAAGGGATCCGTCCGGCGGATGTATGGGGCTGAAGGATATAGCCCATCTCCTCCAGGTCCGCCATTTCGTTACGGATGGTGGCTGAGCTGAGGTTCAGGTCCGTATACTTGGAAATCGTGCGGCTACCCACCGGTTCTCCCGTCTCGAGATAGTTCCGGATGATCGCCTGCAATATCACTGTTTTCCGTGCGTCCATTTCCAAGATAACCGTCCTCCTTCCTGCGTCCGGTCTGGCTGTTAGCACTCATTGGAATGGAGTGCTAACATCTTCGTAATCTAAAATACACCCCTGTATATAAGGTGTCAACCTGTTTTTCCTGAAGAAATTCTTAAAAGAAAATGAAACAAAAAAAGACCGGACCACATTTCTGTGATCCGGTTACGCGCTTACACTTATATAATAGGAACAGCTTAGATCTCGAAGTCTCCGGCGGGCTTTCCGTCAGCTACTACATAGACTCTGTTCTCCTCGGGCTTTACGTAGAGATCTACGTTCTTGCCAAGGGTGATGCCTGCATCATGTGCCTTGTTCAGGAGCTCAGCCTGAGAATAGGACTTTCCGGAGTACTGAACGGTTACACTGACCTTAGCATCTGCCTTCTTAGCTGCAGGAGCGGCTGCCTTCTTAGGAGCTGCGGTCTTCTTAACGGTGGTAGCTGCCTTCTTAGGTGCTGCTGCCTTCTTAACGGTAGTAGCCTTCTTAGGTGCTGCTGCCTTCTTAGCGGGTTCCTTTGCTGCTTCGGGCTTAACTTCTGCCTTAACCTCAACCTTAGCGGGTTCTGCAGCGGGCTTTACGACACTCTTCTTCTCAACTGGCATAGGTGACTCTCCCTTCTAAAACTATCCTCATACAACAATTTTATAGTCAGTCAAATACACTTATTTGGCTTAACAAGGCGAATGTTACTACTTTTCAAAATATTTGTCAACTTTTTCAGCGGTAAGAATGACGATTTTTCGCCATTTTTTGGTTTTTGCCTCTTAATTATCTCAAAAATGTAAAGAAAATTAGTACAAAAATACCCAAAATAATGCGGTACCAACCGAAGGGTTTGAAATTGTGCTTCTTCACATAGCCCATCAGGAAACGCAAAGCGAAGAAAGAGACTACAAATGCTGTCACGGTCGCGGCGAGCAGGATACCCCACTCGGTTCCGGACAGGGTGCCGTCGAATTTCAGAACTTTCAGTAAACTTGCACCTGCCATCACGGGGATCGCAAGGAAGAAGGTAAACTCCGCTGCCACGGTACGGGAGACGCCGATGAGCAGGGCTCCGATGATGGTGGCTCCGGAACGGGAGGTTCCGGGGAAGATGGCTGCCAGCACCTGGAACACGCCGATGAGGAATGCGGTGTTGAAGGTGATCTCTGCAAGGTCGTTGGTCTTGGGGGTACGGTTCCGGTTCCAGTTCTCCACCAGAATGAAGGCCACACCGAAGACGATCAAGGCAACCGCCACGCAGGGAGGATTGTAGAACAGTGCGTCAAACACATCGTCGAAGAGCAGGCCGATGATGGTAGCGGGGATGCATGCTACAAGGATCTTGGCCCACAGGAGCCAGATGTCTTTCTTGAAATAGGAAGAAAAGCCGGTGCGTCCCTCGGCCTCCCTCTCCTTCTTCGTCAGGGCAAAGGGCCAGATCTGCTTGAAAAACAGGACCACCACCGCCAGGATGGCTCCCAGCTGGATGACCACGTCAAACATTTCCATAAAGTCTTCGCTGCTGTCCGCAAAAGGCAGGATCTCTCTCAGGAGGATCAGGTGTCCCGTGCTGCTGATGGGGAGCCACTCGGTGATACCCTCCACGATTCCGTAAATAATGGCTTTTAAGATTTCTAACATGTCTCTCTCCAATCCTGTTTATTCCTATAACTGTTTATTCATTTAAGAACTTCATCAGGGCATCGTACTGCGCTTCCGCTTCCCGATATCCCTGTTCGTACAGTGCTCTCAGCTTTGTCACATCCTTCTCGATCCGGGCCACATCGCTCTTAACCGTCGGCCGGATCACGAAGACTTTGCCCGCTTTCTCCTGCTCTTCCATAAAGCGCAGGGTGCTGTCGTACATCTCTTTGCGATGTTCCATGGCTTCCACCATCTTCGGGTACAGCAGGTACCGGGCCCTGGTCATGGCCATGGTGGAGGCGGATACAGGCTTTCGCACATATCCCACTTCCTTGGTCATGATGACCACGGTCTTGGGATTGCCGTCCCGGAAGGACTTGCGGACCGGAATGGCATCGCTGATGCCACCGTCCAGATACAGACCGCCGTCGATGGGCACGTTCCGGGACACCAGGGGCAGGGACGCGGATGCCCGGATCTTCTCCATGTCCTTCGCCACATCGATGATGGGAAAATACACCGGCTTTCCGGTGCGGACATCGGTGCAGACTGCGTAGGCCTTGCCGGGGTAGCGCTTGTATTCTTCGTAGTCAAAGGGTGCCAGGTACTTAGGCACCAGGTCATAGGCGATGGTGGGGTGGAACAGGTCTCCGGTGGTCAAAAGGCTGTAGACGCCGCAGTACCGTTTGGTGTCCAGGTACTCGGAGCAGACTTTATAGGAGCGGCCCCGCTGCTTGGACATGTAGCTGGTCATGTGGCACGCACCGGCCGACACGCCGTAAACATTTGCAAATTCGATTCCTTTATCCAGGAAAAAATCCAGAACGCCGGTGGTGTAGAAGCCTTTCATTCCACCGCCTTCCAGAACCAATCCTGCCTGATACATATGGATTCCTCCGGTTTAGTAGTTTTCTTTGATGAGTCTCCGCAGGGCGGGCAGGCTGCGTTCCACCTTGTCGGTGTCGATGCAGTAGGCCATGCGGAAGTATCCGGGTGCGCCGAAGGAATCTCCGGGCACGAGGATGAGGTCGTATTCCTTCGCCTTGAGGGAGAAGGCCTTGGCATCCTCTTCGGGTGCCTTAGGGAAAATATAGAAGGTTCCGCCGGGCTTCACAACGGTGAGTCCCAGGGAAGTGAGTTCGTTGTAGATGAGGTTCATGTTGGTCTCATACACGGAGAGGTCCGCAGTGAGATCGAGGCATTTCGCGGTGGCCAGTTGGATGATGGAGGAGGGGCAGTTATGACCGATTCCTCTGGAGATCTGACCGCACATCTGGATCAGGGTCTTCGCTTCCTCACAGGCGGGGTTCACCGCCACATAGCCGATGCGCTCTCCGGGGATGGACAGGGACTTGGAGAAAGAGTAGCACATGATGGTGTTGTCATAATAGGAAGAAACGCAGGGGGCATCCACTCCGGCGAAGACGATCTCGCGATAGGGCTCATCGGAGATCAGGTAGACGGGGTGTCCGAGTTTCTCGGATTTCCGGCGAAGGATGTCGGCCAGTCTCTGCAGGGTCTCGGCAGAGTAGACGACGCCGGAGGGGTTATTGGGTGTATTGATGAGGACTGCCGCCACACGGTCGGTGAGGAGTTCCTCGAATGCATCGAAGTTGATCTGGAAGGTATCGCACTGGGGCGGTACGACTTTCAGAACTGCCCCGGTGAGGTCCACATAGGGGTGGTACTCAGGGAAGAAGGGTGCAAAGGTAAGGATTTCATCCCCGGGCTCGGACACCAGGCGGATGGCATGGGCCAGAGCCCCGGCTGCACCGCTGGTCATGAAGATGTGTTCCATGCGGTAGGGAAGTCCGAAGCGTCTCTCCAAAGATTCGGCAACGGCCTGTCTCACGGAGGGGATGGTGAGGCTGGGGCTGTATCCATGGAGTTTTCCGGTGTCTTCCTCCCGGAGGAGGCGGATCATTTCGTCGGTGAATTGCTGAGGTACGGGGACGCTGGGGTTCCCGAGGCTATAGTCGAAGACGTTGTCATATCCGATTTCTTTGCCTCTTGCGGTGGCAAACTCGGAGAGTTCCCGGATGACGGATTTGGCGGACAGCATTTGTTTATATTTCTGTACGAGCATGTTTTCCTCTTTCCGGACGGGCGCACTGTGCGCCGGAAGTCCACAAGTCTCATAGTATCATGTTTGCCCCGAAAAATCATCTATTTGACTTTTTCCGTAAAACTCGATAAACTTACGTAGTCGTGTGTCGCAGGGATATCCTGTGGTGTTGAAATCCGGTCTTGCGCGATGCGAACTTACGAACCGTGTCAGGTCGGGAACGAAGCAGCACTAAGTAAGAACTCCATGTGCCGCAAGGAAGCTGGGTGGAGCCGCAGAACCCGGCGGCG
>JAEEGF010749587.1_pt1 | contig 13020 bp, 11 predicted proteins | sample 9134171 | NCBI WGS metagenome assembly JAEEGF01 (sample SAMN16246542, study PRJNA631951) | gut metagenome | biome: gut microbiome; feature: rumen; material: AP-attached | host: Bos | place: Iran: Karaj | collected 2018-10
ACATATATACAGATAACATCTTTATTTCTCTGATTGATGATGGTATCTATGGCAATGGAGGTCTTTCCAGTCTGCCTGTCGCCGATTATAAGCTCACGCTGTCCCTTACCTATAGGAAACATGGTATCGATAGACAGAATACCTGTCTCTAAAGGTTCATTAACCGAGCGCCTCTCAACGATACCGGGAGCCGGTTCTTCTACAGGTCTGTAAACATCTGTTTTTATCTCTTCTTTTCCGTCAATAGGATTACCAAGTGCATCTATTACTCTTCCGATGAAGGCTTCGCCTACCGGAATACCTGCCTGCTTGTAAGTACGAACGCATCTGCTACCTTGTCTTATACCTTCATCACTACCAAACAGAATTACACCTATGTGATCATCCCTGATATCCTGTACCATTCCCTTGGTTCCGTCCTCAAATCGGACAATCTCACCGTAGAATGCATGATCAATGCCGACAACATTGGCAATTCCATCTCCAACCCATATGGTTCTGCCAACCTCTTTACCCTCAGCCTTAAGGTCAAAGTTATTTACCCTGTCCCTGATAATTGAAACAAGGTTTTCAGCACTGGTATTTTGTCTTTTTTTAGTAAGCTCAATAAGCTCCTTAAGCTGCCTGGTACGACCTTCATCACTCCAGTCATACTCAAAGTTACCGTAGTTTACTACGAAACCACCGCCAACCTTGGGATCATGAACTATTTCAAGCTCAAGATCAGGATTATTGAACTTTTTGGCAAGTGCCTGCTTAATCTGCTCAGCCTGTGAATCTGATGGCGCAACAGAGGAATAGCGAAGCCTTGCAGTATTTTCGTTTATCATAAATATCAAACCTCTGATATCAATTATTCGCTCTTCTCAATAGCCTCAAAGATAAACTTGTTATAAAGCTCCTTATCAGTCTCCTCGTCATGCTTGGAAACTGCGATCTTGTTAGCTGCATGTACAACAAGATCTGTGAGCTCGGATACATAGGCATCCTTCTCGCGCTGAGCTTCAATCTGAGCGTTATGCTTTGCCTCAACAATTATCTGTTCAGCCTTTTCCTTAGCCTCATTGATAATGCGATCATATTCGTCATAACCGTCCTTCTTGGACTTAGAGATCATCTCATCACATTCCTTGCCGGCTTCCTGAAGCTTCTTGGCATAGCTCTCTTTTAAGTCCTCTGCCTCTTTTTCCTTCTTTACAGCCTCATCGGTAGCGTGCTCGATTTCTTCTCTTCTCTTTTGAAGAACAGCATCAACTCTTTTGAATAATAATAATCTGAACACCACGTACAGAATCAGTAAGTTGATCACTGTCCATACAACGTTCATAATGCTGATATTTAACACAGTAAAGTACTCCTCTCAAAAAATATCAGGTAATAAAAATTACTTAGCAAACAGAATCATGATTGAAACAACGAAACCATAAATAGCGGTAGCCTCTGCAAGAGCACATCCGAGAAGCAAAAGCTTCATGATCTTACCGTCTGCCTCAGGCTGACGGGCAACTGCATCAACCGCCTTCGCTGTAGCCACACCGATACCTATACCTGCACCAATACCTGTAAAAGCTGCAATTGCTGCACCGAGTGCTGTTAAATCCATATATATTTTCCTCCTTAAGTGAATTTATAAATATCTTTTTTATTATTCAATGGCCTCTTTGATATAAAGAGATGTCAGGAATACGAAAACGTATGCCTGGATCAGGCCATCAAAAATATCAAAATATACTGAAAACGCTGCCGGAACAATTACCGGAACTGCCATTTTCAAAAGCTCCATGATTACCGTAGCACCGATTACATTACCAAAAAGTCGCATGCACAGTGATAAGGGTCTGATAGCAAGCTCCAGAATATTCATGGGAGTAACAACTGCCATGGGCTGTGAAAAGGATTTAAGCCATTTACCAAAGCCCTTGTGATGTATTCCGGCTGCTTCAACAAGGATTATACTCATTAACGCAAGTCCTGCCGTAACATTGAGGTCCATGGTAGCAGGTACCTGTCCTACAAGTCCTACAAGGTTAGATGCACCTATAAATACAAGGACAACTGCCATGAAATCCCTGTACATATAGCCCTCTTCGCCGAGCATTCCTCCCGTTATTCCTCTTAAGCCGTCAACTATAAATTCCGCAACAAGCTGTTTGTTACTAATGTTGTGAACCTTCATGTTACTGGTAAGCCACAAAAGCACTAATGTGAGCACCGCTATAACTCCCCAGGTCACAACAATTGACTTATTAATATCAAAAAAGCCGTTCATAAAGTCAAAGTGTATGAGCACTTTATCCTCTAACAACAGCTCTTTTAAAAGTCCACCAATATCCATAATAGTACCGTCCCCAAAAACAATTAGTATAATTTTTCAACAAATATTATTATACTTCCTGGGGACGGTTTTCACAATTGCCAATTACTAAAATTTAAGTTTCCTCGTTATGATGATTCTTTTTCATTTCGTACATTTTCTGGTCACTTTCCGCAAGACAATCCTCTATTCTTGTAGCCTTATCAAGGACTGTCGTGTGCCATCCGATCGAGATACTGAGCTTAAAAGGGAAGGCTCCGGAAGCATTTCTTTTCTTCATTCCACTCTCGATCTTTGCAGCCACATCTTCAGGGGAAGCCTTCTTTGCAGGAAATACCATCAAAAATTCATCCCCGCCTGTTCTTGCGCAAAGACCACTGTCGGGGCACTTTTTCTTAATTATCTTAGCCGCAGCGGAAATGGCAAGATCACCGGATTCATGTCCAAGCTCATCATTTATTTTCTTTAGTCCGTCCAGATCAAGAGTCATGAAGGCTATCTCTTCTCCAGTCTTTATCCACTCTTTTCTGTTCTGGGATACAAACTGATCAAAGCCTCTTCTGTTGCTGAGCTTGGTCATAAAGTCTGTCAGGCTCTTCTGCTTTGACTGCTCGAGAAGATATTTCAGCTCAGATGCCATATAATGCTTATTTATCGCAAGTGATATCTTTAATAAATAGTCAAAATAATACTGATCTACAGTATCGTTAAGACTCTGGAACTCAGACACAACAAATCCAATACAGTTATTGCTGTCGTGCAGCAATGAAAAATATACTGTCCTTGGCTTTTCATTTTCAAATTCATTTATAAGCTGAGCGGTATCAGTTCTGATTTTTCTTGTATTTTCAGGAAGTCTTTCCCCATCTCTGTAGCCAAAAACCTGCTCAACCTCATCTGTGATATCCTCCTTGAAATCTCTTCCTCCGTTCTCATTATCACGGCCGGAAAGAAAAATAAAGAAGGATTTATGCTTGATTACCAGGTTGATATTCTTCTGAATAGTTTCGAGGAGCTCCTCCATGGTATCACAGCCATCAAGTCCAATCTGGAACATAGTCTGATTGTGAGGCTGCCCAAGAAGATGGCTCATCCTCTCATAGTACTGATTAAGCTGCTGCTGATAAGGAATCACAACCTCCTCACCATTACAGCCGCAGCTCTCCCTGTACATGATCTTGGCAGGTACAGCATTGCCCGACTTTATATACTGCTTGTTAATAAGCTTATCAATAAGCTCTATGGTGCGGATATTCATGGCCTCGATATCAACGCTAACCGTAGTAAGTGTCGGATGATATTCAACAGCCTCAGCTATATCATCGACTCCTGTAACGATAAGGTCACCGGGTATATCAAGTCCGTGTTCTATGGCAGCATTACAAAGCGCTCTGGCCATGTGATCATTAGCGCAGATAATAGCATCCGGAATATGATCAGGATCAGCAAAGAAATATCTGAAGGCTTCTTCACCCTTAAATCTCCACATATCACCATAGAAAATGGAGTTCTCGTAGATAGGAAGCTCTTTATACTTCATTATCGTTTTGTATATTGCGAGTCTCTCATTACTGTCATAATGGTGCGGATATCCTGCCATAAAAGCGATATTTTTGCAATGATGGTAATCAGCAAGATGATTAACCATATTAATGATCGCATCATTGGCATTACTAGTAACGCTATAAAAGTCCTTGTATTTTTCCCTGAAGCTTATTACAGGGCAGGTGGCTCTTTTCCTTAGCTCGTCCTCAAGGAGCTGTCTTATTGATTCTCTGTCAAAGGTGTCAAATGCCACGATTATGGCATCCATGTACTCGATCGGAGCAAACTTTATCATCTTCTCATTCATCTTGTTGAAATCACTCTCATCATCGATGACTTCGAAGGTCATAAAGAAAATGATGTTATAATCCTTTTTTCTGGCCGCACTCGAAAGAGAATGACAGAACCTCTTCTGAAATCTCACTTCCGAGCAATTGAAAAATACGCCAATATTCTTCTTTCTGTTCTTTGCTTCCCTATCCACTTTAACCCCCATAAGTTAATGTGACCTATAATTTGTACATATATTTTAGAATATTTATAGTATTTTTCCAAGCTCTGCAACGTTATCAAGTGTATAATCCGGTTTCTTTTTCATTTCTGCAATCTCTGTTTCATTACATTCACCGGAAAGCACACAGACAGAAACAGCGCCTGCATTCTGGGCAACAGCTATATCCGTATAAAGCCTGTCACCAACACAGCAAATCTTTTCATTGGGGATTCCCTTCATCTGAGAAATGATATCCACCATTTTTCTGTTGGGTTTACCTATGTATCTGGGCTCTTTTCCTGATGAAGCAGTAAGAAGCGCACATATACTTCCGCAGTCTGGAAGTACCTCTCCCTTAGGCATAGGACATACCCAGTCAGGGTTAGCTGCAATAAACGCCGCATTTTTTCTAAGATAATGAACTGCCAGATCGAGATCTCTGTATACAAGCTCAGTATCAAAGCCCACGCATACAACTGGAAGATTATCTGTTACATCAAGGTATTCCCTGAACTCCTCAGCGCTGCCCATGCCCTTTAATCCATAGTTATTATTTATATAAAAATCGTTATCATCATAGTCCTTAGAGTTAAATACCTTTAGCCCCGCAGCTTTAAGCTCGTTATAGAAGGTTTCTGTTCCCACAACAAAGATTAATCTGTCAGAGCATCTAAGTCTTAAGTATTCGGCAGTTGCCATCCCTGAGGTGTAGATATTTTCCGCCTCGCAGGGAAAGCCCATGCCCTTAAGTCTTGCAACATAATCACTTCCTGACCTGGAGGAATTATTTGTCAGATAGATGTACTTTTTCCCAAGTCTGTCCAGGGTATGTATGAACTCGATCGCCCCGTCAAATACATCATCTCCGAGATAGAGTGTTCCATCCATATCAAGAAGGAAAAGCTCGCATTTTTTAAGTTTATTCAAATCAGTCTGAACTGATAAAGCCTTATTCATATAAAAAATCCTTTGCAAAGAAAAGACCTCAGGCATAAACCTGAGGCCTTTAAAATAATTCAAAAATTAAAGATCGATGCTGCCTGTCATCTTGTTATTTACTACATAATAAGCCTTGTTCTCTTCAGGCTTAACGTAAAGCTCAAGATTCTTAGCACCCTTAACACCATATTCTGCCTCATAAGCTGCCTTGGCTCTCTCTACGAGATCCTCTGAAGAAATACTCTTATCAGCATACTGAAGCTCGATTTTTGTCTTAATAGCTGCCATAACAATTTCCTCCTCGCAAAAAATTTCATAAAACTTTTTATGATTATAATACTGTTATATAGTATTCGTCAAATAGTGAACGCCAAAACATGCTTAAAATTTAGTTTTCTACAACAGGTACATAAAACTCCATAGCCTGATCACCTTCAAAAATAGCTCTTGTATATAAAGACTTTTGATCACGCCTGTAAGTAAATTCGCCATATTCCGTTATACTGTCTTCACAGGGATAAAAGAAGGAATATGCATAAACTTCCCCATTCTGCTCAGTAAGTACAAGCCTTATATCGCGGCTACCAGATGCAAATTCTGTTTTAATATATAATATGCATTCGTACTTACCATCCTGATTTATATCAGCATATTTCTTATCAACAAGCTTTATGTTGCTACCTGAAGAATTCTTTAATACATCACTTGTAAAAATATTATTAAAGGTAATCTGTCCCTGATCCAGTGTAAACTTGTCACCCTTATAAAGATATATCTCCTGATTATCAGTAATGACCTTTTCAAAAAAGTTTACATCATCGAAGGGGTAACTTGCAGCTTTAATCTCGCCCCTGTTACCACTTATGTAGCTCATTATCTCATCATACTTCTCAAGAGGAAGTGTCATGTTATATCTGCAGTGTGCTAATTCGTATGAACCCGTAACTATATCCCAGGGACTTTTATAGCGTGCTCTTTTAAAGTAGCTCTCTGTACCTTCTGCATGTTCTCTATGCAGCTCTTCCTCAATCCTCTGTCCGTTCTGATATGAGATTCTGTAGCATACAGCTTCCTTAGCCGTATATCTGTAGCAGAGCATTCCGTTTTCACCGGGATCTGTGTACAGATCAGTCAGTGATAGATCAAAGTCATCATCGAGAACAACCGCATTGTCGTCATCCATTGTATAGATAACGCCTTTGTAGTCACTATCCATATAGGCTTCATCAAGAACTCCGTAGCTGAGAATAAGCTCCGGCATGTCGTCCTTATCTATGTCATATAAATAATATGAGTCATAGGGATACTTATTTTCCTTACCGGCTTCTTCATCCTGTATCTTCTTATCAGTCTCTGCTTTGATAATCTCGGCATAAGCCCTTACATAGGGCTGAAAATCATCTGAATAGGCCTTGGAGATTATGCCATCATTCTTTTTCTCAGCCTTTTTATCTGCTTCATCATCTGAAGAAGCTTTTCCCGAAGAATTATCAGTAGCCCCATCTGTTTCTTTATCTTCTTTATCTACTTCGGCTTCCTTTTTGAGCTCAGCCTCTTTAGAATTCTCGGCCAGCTTTTCCTCGAGTCCTTCTTCAAATTCTCCTATTGCATCAGCTCCCTTGTTTACAGAGCTCCCAATAGTATCTATGCCCTTAGTAACCTTACCTATCGTATCGTCAACGATATTACTGCATCCTGTAAGAGATGTTACAAGAGCCCCCGTCATTATAAATGCTACTACTCTTTTCATTTCCCCTTTTATACCCTCTATAGTTATTTTTTAATCTTCGTTCTTCGGAACAACAACGCCCTTTTCCTTGTAGATGTGCTTTGCAGGAACGCAGCCTCTTACAGAAGAAAGCGGATAAATATTACTCTCACGTCCGATTACTGTTCCCGGATTAAGTATACTTCCGCAGCCAACCTCTACGTTATCCCCAAGCATTGCTCCCATCTTCTTAAGACCGGTCTCTACCTTATCATCAGCGCCGTTCTTTACAACAACAAGCTTCTTATCTGACTTAACGTTAGATGTGATTGAACCTGCTCCCATGTGGGACTTAAAGCCAAGGATTGAATCGCCCACATAGTTGTAGTGAGGAACCTGCACCTTGTTGAACAGAATTACATTCTTAAGCTCTGTTGAATTACCGACAACAGCTCCCTTACCTACAATAACACTTCCTCTGATAAACGCACCGGGACGGATCTCAGCATCCTCATCAATGATGCAGGGACCTGCAATGTAGTTGTTCTCTCTTGATAAAAACTTTACGCTCTTGGCAATCCAGATATCATCACCGATCTTATCAAACTTATCAGCAGGCAGTGTCTTGCCAAGCTCTACGATAAATTCCTTGATTTTGGGCAGAACCTCCCAGGGGTAAGTAGCTCCCTTGAAAATATCTGCTGCAATTGTCTCGTTTAAATCATATAAGTTTTCAATTCTGTATTCTTCCATAATCATTTCCTTTCGTTCCCTCTTTTGACACTATGTGTCGCATCACCTTTTACGGTGGAAGGATTTATGATTTCTTACTTTTGCTTTTTGTCACTTTACTCTTGGCAGGTGCCTTTTTGTAATACTCTGCAGATGCCATAAAGAATCTTTGCATATGTGATCTCATATCGTTCTGCTTAACATAATTGGTTCTTCTCGTTATGAAATCCGTGAGCTTTTTCATGTACTCATCTTCTGATATCTCACCCTGCTCAACCTGGGTAAGTCCCTTCTCCCAGCTTGCTGTAAGAGAAGGATTGAGCATAGGCTTCATGGACACGAAAACCGTATCATATATCATCTCACCCATCTGAGTAGGCGTGATTATCTGAGTCTTTTTATTAAGCTCCAAATATCTGTTTTTAACAAGCTTATCAAGGATACCTGCTCTTGTGGCGCTGGTGCCTATTCCGGAGCCCTTGATCTGGGATCTTAATTCCTCGTCCTCAATAAACTGACCTGCATTCTCCATTGTAAGTATAAGCGTTCCTGAGTTATATCGCTTAGGAGGTGTGGTCTCACCCTCCTTAATGGAAGCAGCTGTCAGGTCGATCTCATCACCCTTCTTAAGCTTTGAAAGAGCCTCAAAGAGGCCTTCATCCGCTGCTGCATCCTCGGCATCATTTTCAGCCTTTTCATCCTTCGTATCTTCCTTGTTTTCCTCCTCCTTCTTTTTACTAAAGGAGTAATCCATAACATGAAGATATCCCTTGGAGCTAAGAAGCTTAAAGCCCGCATAGAAATGCTCCTCAAACTGAGGATCCAATGTAGGCACTACCATCTCCATCTTAATCTTTGAATACTGGGCAGCAGGATAAAATACAGCAAGAAATCTTCTTACTATTATCTCATATACCTTAGCTGCAGTTGGACTAAGCGAGCTTATGGAACCAAGTCCCTGCCCGGTAGGAATTATCGCATAGTGGTCAGTAATTGCCTTGTCATTTACATACCTTGTCTTTGCGATATCCTTATAGGATTCATGCTGCAGAATTGCTTTTGCAAATATAGATGCAGGCTCGTAGGCTGTAAGTCCCTTAATATTTTTATCTATCTCCTTAGAGATCGCCGTACTAAGTACTCTGGCGTCCGTTCTGGGATAAGTAGTAAGCTTTTTCTCGTATAGCTCCTGGGCAATTGCCAGTGTCTGATTAGGATCTATCTTGAAAAACTTGGAGCAGTCATTTTGCAGCTCCGCAAGGTTATATAAAAGCGGAGGATTTTTCGTCTCCTTTTTCTTTTCAAGAAGAAGTATCTTTCCTTTTACAGGGAGCTGTCCAAAGGACTCTATAAGAGCCTTGGCTGATTTTTCTTCCTTAAAGCCCTTCTCACTATATAGCTCGAAGGAACCGTTATACTTACTCTTTTCCTGGACGCGCCATTCGGCAGATATACTTTTATCACCAATAGCAAAATCTCCAAGCACTCTATAGAAGGGAGTCTTGACAAAGTTCCTTATCTCCCTCTCTCTGTCAACAACTATACCAAGCACGCAGGTCATAACACGGCCAACCGCAACAACACATTTATCCAGACCAAGAAAAGTTCTGATGGAATAACCATACCTAAGAGTCAGTGCTCTTGAAAAGTTAATACCCATCAGATAATCTTCCTTAGCCCTCAGATATGCAGCTGCTCCGATGTTATCGTATTCACTGTCATCCTTGGCTTCACGTATTCCTCTAAGAATTTCGTCCTCAGTCTGTGAATCGATCCAGACTCTCTTTTTCACCTTGCCTGTTACCTTGGCTTCCTGATCAACAAGTCTGTAAATGTATTCTCCTTCACGTCCCGAGTCAGTGCAAATATATATAGTATCCACATCATCACGTGTAAGAAGCCCCTTAACTATATTGAACTGCTTAGCACTCTGTGGAATAATTTCGTACTTAAATTGAGACGGAATAAATGGAATTGTGTTCAATGACCATTTGGCCATTTTCTCATCATACACCTCAGGATAACTCATCGTCACCAGGTGTCCTACACACCAGGTGACGATGGCTTCTTCTGATTCCATATATCCGTCTTTATTAGAAAAATTATATTTTAATGCAGCGCCGAAAGCCCTGGCAACGCTGGGCTTTTCGGCAATAAAAACGCTTTTAGGCATTCATCATTTCTTCCAATTCTATAAGTTTGATGGACGTTTCTTCTTTTGCGAGCTCCTTTAATCCGTCCTCAAATCCTACGGCAGAGAAGAGGTAATAGTAATCGGGATTAACCCTTGCTCTCTTACAACAGCTTCTAACCTTTTCAATCGCATCAACATCCATCTTGGAATCCCAATAACATACACCAACAAGTGTATCACCGGATTCACTCTGAGCCACAATATCAAGGGAATCAACCTTGCCGACCCATTCACCCTCTTCATCAATTGCAAAGGGTAATCTTCCGTAGTCTGCAAGCTTTACAACATACTCCCTGCAGACAGCTCTGAAAGCGGATGCAACATATTCTGACAATCCGGGCTCAATAAATTTAGCATAAAATTCTACAGAATCCATTCTTATAATCTCAGTAAGATGTGAGTAGAAGAATCTGTAGAAGAAATGAGCCAATGGATCACATATTCTGTATACACCCTTCTGAACATTTTCATGTCCGGTAGTAGCAAAGGAATAAACCTTTTCTACCATTCCAAGCTCGATAAGGCTCTTTAGATAAACCATTATCTTTGCTCTGGAGAAGCCTGTCGCATGATGAATATCATTTAACTTATTCTTGCCATTTGCAAGACCATACATGATGGTATTGTAAACAGCTGTCTCTCTGAGGTTTTCTTCGAGAATCTTAAAGGTCTCTCGAAGGAGTACGCTGTTAGGCGTATCCAGGAATTTCTCACAAACATTCTGTTTGAAGGTCTTATTCTCATCAAAATATGACCAGAGTCTTCCGTTACCTCCAAATACAGCATAAGAAGTAACAACATCCCTGTCACTCATTTTTGAGAATCTTCTTCTCATCTCCTGGAATGAATAGGATTTAATCTTGAGGAAGCCTGAAATATTGGCAGCCTGTGCGCCAATCTTCTCAACCATGTTATTCTCAATCCATGCGGCATTAGAGCCCATGAGAACAACCATCATCTGAGGATGGCCGCTTCTGTAGATTACAGAGCTTATCTCCTCTATAAAGTTTGGAGAAGCTTTTATAATATCCTCAAAATTCTCAATAAAAACAACAATCGGCTTGTTCAGTTCCTTTGCATAGTTCTCAATAACCTCGGTTATCTCCTTATACGAAGGATACTCTGATATTTCTCTTCCATCCTTACGTATCATTTCGCCAATCAGATACTGCTGCAGCCTTTCAGAAGCTGAACATGCGCAATAATAAAGATACTCTTTATCATCTGCAAAAGTGGTTATTACGTTTGCGCTGCCAGTACGAATATGGCCATAGACTATAACTATCTGATTGTCCCCACTGTTATAGTAACCATTAAGTACTTCTAGTTCCTGAACCTTTGTCTTTTCCATATAAATTTTCCTCACCCCAGATTACTAATCATGTAAACTTATTTCTTGCCAATGTATCCAAGTGCCTTGAGGAGTTCAGCGCATTCTACTGCACCGCCTGCAGCTCCTCTAAGTGTATTGTGAGAAAGGCCTACAAACTTCCAGTCATATACTGTATCCTCGCGGAGACGACCGATGCTTACACCCATGCCACCTTCGTAGTTGACATCAAGTGAAACCTGCGGACGATTATCCTCTTCAAGATACTGAATAAACTGCTTGGGAGCACTGGGTAAACCAAGCTCCTGAGGCTTGCCACTAAAATTCACAAGACACTTAATAAGTTCTTCTTTTGTAGCTTTCTTCTTAAATTTTACAAAAGCTGCGGCCGTATGTCCATACAAAACTGGAACTCTTATGCACTGACATGTAATAATCGGGCTTTCAGCAGGTACAATCACGCCATTTTCAATGTGTCCCCAGATTCTGAGAGGCTCTTTTTCACTCTTTTCTTCCTCACCGGAGATGAAAGGAATGATGTTGCCCTCCATTTCAGGCCACTCCTTAAAGTTTTTACCTGCACCGGATATAGCCTGGTAGGTTGTAGCTACTACTTCGTAGGGCTCAAACTCTTTCCATGCTGAAAGAGCAGGTGCATAGCTCTGGATTGAGCAGTTAGGCTTAACAGCAATGAAGCCCTTTGTTGTACCAAGTCTCTTCTTCTGGAACTCGATTACATCTGCGTGATGAGGGTTAACCTCCGGAATGATCATAGGAACATCAGGAGTCCATCTGTGAGCGCTGTTGTTTGAAACTACAGGAGTCTCAGTCTTAGCATACTCTTCCTCGATAGCCTTAATCTCATCCTTAGACATATTTACTGCTGAAAGGACAAAATCAACATCCTTAGTAACTTCTTCTACATTTGTAACATCCTTGATTACAAGCTTCTTAACAGACTCAGGCATGGGAACTTCCATCTTCCATCTGTCACCTACAGATTCCTCATAGGTCTGACCTGCACTTCTGGGGCTGGCTGCAACAACAGCTACCTCAAACCACGGATGATTGTCAAGGATTGTAATAAATCTCTGACCTACCATACCTGTTGCACCAAGAATTGCTACTTTCAATTTCTCGCTCATTTTTTCAATCTCCTCTTTAATATATGATAAATAAATTTTTTATTACTCCGTTTTAAAGCTTTCCACTCCAGTCCAGTAAGCCCTGAGTCTCTTATCGTTTCTTGCGATGGATTTCTCCATAACCTCAGGTCCCGGAGCTCCGACCGTAAGTCTCTTTTCAACACAGGTCTTAAGACTTATGGCGTCATATATATCTTCATCGAACTCAGGAGCAAAATCCTTAAGCTCTTCGATAGTAAGATCAGAAATTCCGCATTCCTTTTCAAGACAATGTAAAACTATTCTACCTATAATACCATGAGCATCCCTAAAAGGTACACCCTTATTAACAAGATAATCTGCAGCGTCGGTTGCGTCGGTAAATCCTCTTATCGCACTCTTAGCCATCTGATCCTTATTAAACTTCATGGTCCTTAGCATATCTGTGAAAAGAATAAGGCAGTTCTTTACGGTATCGATAGCATCAAAGCTGACCTCCTTATCCTCCTGCATATCCTTATCATAGGCGAGCGGTATTCCCTTCATGGTAACAAGAAGTGAATTAAGTGCTCCGTATACCCTTCCTGTCTTACCTCTTACAAGCTCTGCGATATCAGGGTTCTTTTTCTGAGGCATAATAC
>JAEEGF010877053.1_pt1 | contig 13020 bp, 11 predicted proteins | sample 9134171 | NCBI WGS metagenome assembly JAEEGF01 (sample SAMN16246542, study PRJNA631951) | gut metagenome | biome: gut microbiome; feature: rumen; material: AP-attached | host: Bos | place: Iran: Karaj | collected 2018-10
TTCGTGAACGGCAAAGTAAACATAGAACGCTACACCAAGCTCATGGAGACCCAGCCGTCGGTAAACGACAGCCCGGAAGTCGTCGCAAAGTACGGCGACGCCTTCACCCCCAGGCGCGAGAACTGGGAAGACATACGCGGCGACATAGAGTTCAAGGACGTGGATTTCAAGTATCCCGGCAGCGAAGAGTACGTATTGAAGAACTTCAACCTCAAGATACCCTTCGGCACCAACGTCGCCATAGTAGGCGAGACCGGCGCGGGCAAATCCACTATGGCCAACCTCATCTGCCGCTTCTACGAACCCACCGCAGGGCAGATACTCGTGGACGGCAGGGACTACCGCGAAAGGTCCCAGCTGTGGCTGCATTCCGCGCTGGGCTACGTGCTCCAGACGCCGCACCTCTTCTCCGGGACCATACGCGAGAACCTCACCTACGGAAGGGATGACGCCACGGACGAGGAGATAGCGGAGGCCATAAAGATGGTATCCGCGGAGGGCATAATAGAGAAGTTCGACAAAGGCCTGGACACCGACGTGGGCGAGGGCGGAGACCTTCTCTCCACGGGCGAAAAGCAGCTTATATCCTTTGCCAGAGCGATACTCGCAAGGCCCAGGATACTCATACTGGACGAGGCCACGGCGTCGGTAGACACCATAACCGAGCAGAAGATCCAGGCAGCCATAGACAAGGTTATAGAAGGCCGCACCTCGGTGGTTATAGCCCACAGGCTCTCCACCATAAGGAACGCGGACATAATATTGGTCGTGGATAACGGACAGATAGTGGAGCGCGGCAGACACGAAGAGCTTCTGGCAAAGAAGGGCCACTACTACAGGCTCTGGACCCGTCAGTACGAGGACGACGCCATGGCGGCCGTATGGTCGACCGGCGGAAAACAGACCGCAGATCAGTAAACATCGCCTGCCGTACGCCCCGGACACCGGGACGCCGGCAGGTAAATACAAATACAGAGAGGTGCATCATGCAGTATACATTTCAGCCCCAGGGCGTATGCCCCAGAATGATCAGCTTCGAGCTGGAAGGCAACGTTGTAAGGAACGTGCATTTCCTCGGAGGATGCAACGGCAATCTTAAGGCCGTGTCCAAACTCGTGGACGGCAAGACCGTAGAAGAGATCGAGTCCTTACTCAAGGGCAACACCTGCGGTCCCAAGCCGACTTCCTGCGCGGACCAGCTCTGCATAGGCCTCAGACAGGCTCTGGACAGTGCCAAATAGCAGGCGCCGGGCCTGGTGCAGGCTGCAGACTGTGTGGGACGAAATTAAAAACTCCGCTAAGCCCGTGGTCCTCTACGGGACGGGCGACGCCGCGGAAAAGATACTAAAAGAGCTGGATGCCCGGTCCATTCGGGTATCCGGCATTTTTGCTTCCGACGGATTCGTCAGGGACAGACAGTTCGCTGGATTTAAGGTCATGGGTTACCGTACAGCTAAGGAGACCTTCGGAGACATGACGGTGGTGCTGTGCTTCGGTTCTCACAGGCCGGAAGTTCTGGAGAACATCGTCCGCATAAGCAGGGAACAGGACCTTTACGCGCCGGATCTTCCGGTGGCGGGTGAAGGCCTTTTTGACAAGGCGTTTTACGAGGCGTGCAAGGACAAGCTTGCCGCCGTGCGCGAAAGACTTGCGGATGATCAGAGCCGTCTGGTCTTCGACAATGTTATAGAGTACAAGCTGAGCGGCAGGATAGATCCGCTTCTGGAATGCAGCACTCCGGAGGAAGACAACTGGAGGCTGTTTCTGGGAGCGGGAACAAGCGCTGCTCTTTTTGCGGACCTCGGTGCGTATACCGGGGATACAGTCGAGCTATTCAGGCGCATCAGAGGCGGATCCGCTGATAATGTCGTGGCGATGGAGCCTGAACCGCGCAACTTCCGCAAACTTTCGGAAAACCTTGCAGGCCTTGAAAATGCTGAGCTCATCAACGCTGCCGCCTGGGACTGCGACGGAACGGCTTTCTTTGAAAAAGGCAAGGGCCGCGGCACTCACAGCGGATCTGCGTCTGCGCAGACCGGCACGGACGCGGCTGCAAAAAAACGCTCCGGAACAGGCAGCGCATTAACTGAAACCGAGCACCCCAAAACCGTAAAGACGCAGCTTCGCAGTCTGGACAGCGTCCTGAGCGGGCGCCGCGCGGACTTCATAAAGGTGGACATAGAAGGCGCGGAGCACAGGGCCCTGCAGGGCGCCGAGGGCACCATAAAAGAGTTCCGTCCCCGCATGCTTATCGCTGCGTATCACCGCACGGAAGACTTGTTCGCCATCCCCGAGTCGGTCCTTTCCATCCGCCCGGACTACAGGCTTTTCCTTCGCAAAGATCCCGCCATACCTGCCTGGGGCGTAAATTACTTTTTCCTTTAGCCCGATCGATCGGCAAAACACGAACGATATCTTATCAAGCGCTGGAAATAGCAGCGCTTTTTGTATATAATAAATCAGTTAGGAAGGTGTCAGATGAACGAAAAGACGATGGTAAAAGACCTGACTCAGGGCAGCATAGCAAAAACTCTTATTAACTATGCCGCGCCGATACTTTTGGCCAACACGCTCCAGGCTGTCTACAACCTTGTAGACATGATGGTCATGGGACAGGTCGAAGGCGGAGTAGGCATGGCTGCCGTTTCCATAGGCGGAGAGATCGTTCAGCTTGCGACCTTCCTTCTTATCGGATTTACCGTTGCCGGACAGATAATCCTTGCTCAGCTGGTGGGCGCGCAGAAGAAGGAATCCATCAAAAGGATGATAGGGACCATCTTCGTGGTGACCATAATCATGGCGGTATGCATGCTGGCCATCTGTCTTATCTTCGGCAACACTTTCCTCAGGCTGCTCAATGCCGATCCTCTGGCTGCGCCCCTTGCTAAGACTTACTACCTTACCTGCATCTGCGGGATCTTCTTCATAGCAGGGTATAACATGGTCTGCGCTGTATTAAGGGGCATGGGCGACAGCAGAAGGCCCCTGTATTTCGTTGCGATCGCGTCCGTCCTGAACACCGTTCTGGACATTCTTTTTGTGGCTGTGTTCCACTGGTCCGCGTTCGGCGCGGCGCTTGCCACCGTTATAGGACAGAGCGTAAGTTTCTTTGTGGCTCTTACGTACCTCTACCGCCACAGGGAGAGCTTCGGCTTCGACTTCAAGCTCAGCAGTTTCAGGGTGTACAAGGAAGAACTGGTACCGCTCATAAAACTTGGTATCCCGATGTCGATCCAGATGGCGTCCGTAACAGGCTCCAAGGCAGTGCTTGCGGCCTGGATAAACAGCAGCGGCTACGCTTACAGCGCTCTCAACGGCATATTCAGCAAGCTGGGCATGTTCATGGGAGTCATCTCCAGTTCGTTCTCCACAGCGGGCGGCGCAAGCGTTGCGCAGTGCATAGGCGCGAAAAAATACGAGCGAGTGCCTAAGATAATGGGAATGGTATTCCTCATAACCGGGATCATCTGCGGTACGGTATCCCTTCTGGTCTATCTGTTCCCGGAATTCGTTTTCGAACTATTCACCAGGGACATGTCGGTCATCGAGATCTCCGGAGTCCTTGTGGTCCCCGTGGTGATATGCATGATGGGCGGCGTAGGAAGATCCGTGGGATTTTCCCTTGTCAACGGATCCGGCAACTCCAAGCTGAACCTTATCGTTGCGCTGTTCGACGGAATAGTGGCGAGGATAGGTTTCTCCTACGTAATGGGATTTCTTCTGAACATGTCCGTAAGAGGATTCTGGCTGGGCGACGCGCTTGCCGGGTACATGCCTTTTGCCGTTGGAATAGCGTTCTATTTTACGGGCCGGTGGAAGGATAATTCGCGGCTCATTAAGGATAACAAGACTGTGTAAGTTGCGGTTTTTCTGCTATAATAAAAGGTAGTACCGCAGATAGAACAGCGGTGCTGCAGAGGTATTACATGGATCACAAAAAACTGGCGGAGCTCCTGTTCCCGGACGTGGACAAGACTCCCGAAGATTACGAAAAAACTTATCCCGCAAGGCAGCTCCCGGAGGGCGCGCTCGTTACAAGGCTTGCTCCCAGCCCCACGGGCTACATTCATTTAGGCAACCTTTACGGTGCGATGGTGGATGAAAGGCTTGCCCATCAGAGCGGCGGAGTCTGCTATCTGAGAATAGAAGACACGGACGAGAAACGCGAAGTGGAAGGGGCGGTGCCCGTTCTTCTGGACGTTTTAAGTTACTTCGGAATAGACTTCGACGAGGGCGCCTGCAAGGCCGGAACACCCGGCAGCGAGCCCGTGCCGTCGGAGGAAGGCGCGGCGCAGAGGGGCGCTTACGGTCCCTACTGGCAGAGCATGCGCAGCAGCATATACAAAGCCTGCGTTAAGAAGCTCGTTGCGGAAGGCAAGGCCTATCCCTGCTTCATGACGGAAGAGGAGATAGCGGACATCCGCGCTGCCCAGACAGCAGCCAAGCTGGATCCGGGCGTCTACGGCGAGTACGCAAAGCACAGGGATCTGCCTCTCGAAGATGTGGAGCGCAGACTGGCGGAGGGTCAGGAGTACGTCATCCGCTACCGCTCGGAGGGCGATCCTTCTAAATATTTTAAGGTGCGCGACGCCATACGCGGCGAGATCTCCATGCCGGAGAACATCCAGGACGTGGTAATACTCAAGAAGAACGATCTGCCAACATACCATTTTGCCCACGTCGTGGACGACCACTTCATGCACACGGACATAGTGGTGCGCGGCGAAGAATGGATGGCAAGCCTGCCCATACACGAGCAGCTGTTCAGGGCCATGGGCTGGGAGATCCCGCTCTACTGCCACAACACCTCGCTCATGAAGATAGACGAGACCACCGGTCAGAAGCGCAAGCTCTCCAAGCGCAAGGACCCGGAGCTGGGGCTTTCGTTCTACAAGGAACTGGGCTATTTCCCGGAGGCTGTCCGCGAGTACCTGATGACGATACTCTGCTCGGACTTCGAGGAATGGCGCATCGCCAACCCGGACAAGGATTACAACGAGTTTAAGTTCTCCCCGGACAAGATGAGCGATTCCGGAACGCTGTTCGACATCAACAAGCTCAACGACGTGTCCAAGGACGTGCTGGCCAGAAAGAGCGCGGCGGAGATATACGATTTCATGCTTGGCTGGGCTGAAGAGTTCGATAAGGACAAGTACGCGCTGCTTAAGGATAACAAGGACATGCTGCTGAAGGTGTTCGACATAGACCGCGGAGGCGAGAAGCCCCGTAAGGATCTGGTCTACGCTCAGCAGATATTCGCGTTCATAAAGTACTTCTTCGACGAGACCTTCGAGTACGAGTCGGAGTGGCCTGCAGAGGTCTCCGCGGAAGACAGAAAAGAGATACTTAAGCGCTACGCGGAAAGCTACGATCCTGCGGACGACAACTCCGCCTGGTTCGAGAAGGTCCGCGGCATAACGGCGGACATGGGCTACGCAGTAAAGCCCAAGGACTACAAGAAGAACCCCGAAATGTACAAGGGCCACGTAGGCCACGTAAGCGGGGTAATAAGGATAGCGATCACAGGCAGGGCCAACAGCCCGGACCTCTGGACCATACAGCAGATAATGGGCAGAGAGAAGACTCTGGCCCGCATTGCAAAAGCGGCCGAAGCCTGAAAGGACTCCATGAAGTATAAGAGCACAAGAGGTCTGGCCCCGGAGATGAACGTCTGTCAGGCCATAATAAAGGGCATCGCGGCGGACAAGGGACTTTACGTGCCGGAAACCTTCCCGAAGCTGGACGGCGACTGGGACCGCCTCTCGAAAATGACCTATAAAGAGCTTGCGCAGGAAGTACTGGCGCCTTATCTCCCGGAATTCTCCGCGGAGGAACTTAAGGCGTGCCTGGCCGGCGCCTACGACGGCAAGTATTCCGCGGAGGAGATCGTTCCCGTGGTCAAGGCCGGCGGAGCCTGGTTCATGGAGCTCTATCACGGTCCGACCGCGGCTTTTAAGGACATGGCGCTGCAGCTGATGCCGCGTCTCCTTACCGCCAGCATCAGAAAAGAGAACGAAGAGAAGACCGTAGTGATACTGGTCTCCACATCCGGCGACACAGGCACGGCGGCCCTCAAGGGCTTCGAGAACGTGCCCGGAACGCAGATCGTGGTGTTCTTCCCGGACGGAGCGGTAAGTCCGGTCCAGGAAGCACAGATGCGCACCGCGGACGGCGCCAACGCTCATGTCTTCTCCATACTGGGCAACTTCGACGACGCCCAGACCACGCAGAAGCAGATCCTTTCGGACTCGGAGCTGCTTAAGGAGATGGAGGCCAAAGGCTTTACCTTCAGCGCCGCCAACTCCATGAACGTAGGACGCCTGCTGCCGCAGATAGTCTACTACGTCTGGGGCTACGCTCAGCTCGCGGCGAAAGGGGAGATAAAGGCCGGCGAGCCGGTGAACATCTGCGTGCCGTCCGGAAACTTCGGAAACATACTCTCCGCGTACTACGCCATGAGGATGGGGCTGCCGGTAAAGCGTTTCATCTGCGCGTCCAACAAGAACAAGGTCCTTACGGACTTCATGAACACCGGTGTCTACGACATAAACAGAGAATTCTACGTGACCAACTCGCCGTCCATGGACATACTGGTCTCCAGCAATCTGGAGCGCCTGCTGTTCCACCTTGCGGGCGAGGACGCCTCGGAGATACGCAGCCTCATGGATCAGCTTGCGGCGGACGGAAAGTACACCGTCGGCGAGGCCGTGAAGAAGGGCCTGGACGAATGCTTCTCGGCGGGCTTTGCCACCGAGGAGGAGATAACGGGTACCATAGGAAAGCTCTACAACGAAGAAGGATACCTTGTGGACACCCACACTGCCGTCGGCTACAAGGTCTGGAAGGACTACGCGGAGCGCACCGGAGACAGGACTCCTGCGCTTATAGCCTCCACGGCAAGTCCGTACAAGTTCGCTAAGGACGTTGCCGAAAGCATAGGCATAGGGCAGGGCGCGGACCCGTTCGATACGATAGACAGGCTCTTCGCGGCTACCGGAGCGCACGTTCCGGACGGCCTTAAGGGTCTTAAGCAGAGAAAGATAATACATAAAGAATCTATACGAAAGGAAGACATGAAGGCGCGCGTAAAGGCGCTGCTCGGTCTGTAGGAACATGGATCTTAAGAACTATAAACACATTCATTTTCTGGGGATAGGCGGCATAGGCATTTCCGCCATAGCGGAGATAATGAAGGACCGCGGAGTGGAAGTCTCCGGCTCCGACATGAAGGAGAGCACCGTAACGGACCACCTGCGCAAACAGGGCATAACCGTTTACATAGGCCACGCGGCTCAGAACGCGGAAGGCGCGGACCTTCTGGTCTACTCCAACGCCGTGTCCATGGAGAACCCGGAGATACTCAAGGCCAGGGAAATGAGCATCCCTGTAATTTCAAGGGCTCAGGCGCTGGGAATACTGCTCGCGGAGTACCCGAACTCCATAGCGGTATCCGGCACCCACGGCAAGACTACCACCACGTCCATGGTGTCGCTCATCCTTAAGAACGCCGGCAAGGATCCCACGATCACCGTCGGCGGCATACTCAACGAGCTGCACAGCAACGTTCGCATAGGCGGCAAGGAGTACTTCATAACCGAGGCCTGCGAGTACATGGACAGCTTCCTGTCGCTGCGCCCCACCATGGAGATAATCCTCAACATAGATTCGGACCACCTGGACTACTTCAAGGACATAAACCACATAACAAGGTCCTTCAGGAAGTTCGCGGAGGCAGTGCCGGAAGGCGGCATGATAATCGCCTACGACGCCAACCCCTTCGTAAAGACCGCCACGGAGAACCTGGGCTGCGCGGTAAAGACCTTCGGCTTCAACGAGGCCAGCGATTTCTACGCAAAGAACATAGCCTTCGATTCCATGGGGCATCCGTCCTACGACCTCTACACTAAGGACGGCTTCGTGGACAGGATAAAGCTTTCCGTACCCGGAGAGCACAACGTCGCCAACAGCCTGGCTGCCATAGCGGCCGCCATGAACCTGGGCGTGGACGACATGGAAGTTATAAAGAGCACGCTCGAGGCGTTCCGCGGAACACAGAGGCGTTTCGACATAATGGGCCGCCTTAACGGCTTCATAATCGTGGACGACTACGCTCACCATCCCACGGAGATAAAGGCTACACTGTCCGCGGCGCAGAAGCTGGACCACAACAGGGTATGGTGCCTGTTCCAGCCTCACACATACACAAGGACCATGGCCCTTATGGACCAGTTCGCGGACGCGTTCAAGGACGCAGACATAGTCTGCCTGGCGGAGATCTACGCCGCGAGGGAAAAGAACATATACAAGCTGTCCTCGGCCGCGCTTGCGGAAGACATTAAGAAGCGCCATCCGGACAAGGAAGTGCACTTCATAGACAGCTTCGAAAAGATGGCGGACTACGTGCTGGCTAACGCTAAGGAAGGCGACGTGGTCATCACCATGGGCGCGGGAGACATATACCGCGTCGGAGAGATGATGCTCGGCAAAGGAGAAAAAGCTTGAAGCGAGCCCAGAGAGCATGCGTAATAACCCAGATCCTTACGGAAAATCCCAACAGGGATTATCCGCTGGCTTACTTTGCGGACAGGTTCGGCTGCGCCAAATCCAGCGTCTCCGAGGATCTTCAGGTAGTAAGGCAGGCCGTGGAAGAGGCCGGCCTGGGCTACGTGGAGACCACCGCGGGAGCCAAGGGCGGCGTGCGTTACGTTCCTTACATAAGCAAGGAAGTGTCGTCCGCGGATCTGCAGAGGTTCGGGAACATGCTTGCCCAGCCGGACAGGCTGATAGGCAGCGGATTCATATTCACTACGGATCTAATGTCCGACCCGGTGTTCGTAACGCTGGCGGCTCGTGTGTTCGCAAGGCATTTCGCGGCCACGGAAGCGGACGCTGTGGTAACGGTAGAGACAAAGGGCATAGGCGTGGCGCTCATGACGGCGCGCCTGCTTAACCTTCCTCTGGTCATAATCCGCAGAGAGGCCAAGGTCTCCGACGGGTCCACGATAAGCATCAACTACTTCTCCGGTTCCGCGGACAGGATACAGAAGATGAGCCTTTCCAAGAGGGCCATCAAGCCCGGAGCCAGGGCGATAATAATCGACGACTTCATGCGCGGCGGCGGGTCGGTAAAGGGCATGCAGGACATGCTGGCCGAGTTCGACGCCAGGACCGTGGGCGTAGGCGTAGTGATCGTAGCCGGCAAGGACGAGCAGAAGAAGATAGGGAACTACTTCCCAATCTATCACTACGACGACAGCGGCGAGTCCTGCAGGGTCTCGGTAAATCCGGATTTGCTGTTATAATTTAATTAACATATAAGTTTTGAGAGGCAGAAGAAATGATTGGTAATTTTAAGGAGTACGCACTCTTCACGTGCAACGGCAACAGATTTCTGGCGAACGAGATATCCGAACAGCTCGGAAAACCGCTCGGAGATTCCGTGGTAAAGAAGTTCTCGGACGGCGAGATAGCCGTTAACATCAACGAGAGCGTAAGAGGCAAGGACGTCTACATCATCCAGTCCACGTCCGATCCCGTCAACGACAACCTTATGGAGCTCTGCATAATGACGGACGCCATGAAGCGCGCTTCAGCGGGCAGGATCAACGCGGTCATCCCTTACTACGGCTACGCCAGACAGGACAGAACGGCCAGAGCCAGGGACCCCATCACGGCCAGGCTCGTGGCGGACATCCTTACAGTATCCGGCATCAACAGGGTCATAACCATGGACCTGCACGCGTCGCAGATACAGGGATTCTTCAACATCCCCACCGATCATCTTCTGGGTTCTCCGATACTTACGAACTACTTTAAGGCTCACGACACCGGCAACCTGGTTATCGTATCCCCGGACCACGGTTCGGTAAAGCGCGCAAGGGACATGGCCCAGCCTCTGGGAGTTCCCATCGCGATCATAGACAAGCGCCGTCCCAGACCTAACGTCTCCGAGATAATGAACATCATAGGCGAGATCGAAGGTAAGGACTGCATACTGGTGGACGACATGGTCGACACCGCAGGCACCATCTGCAACGCGGCCAACGCTCTTAAGGAACGCGGCGCCCGCAGCGTAAGGGCCTGCGCCACCCACGGCGTACTGTCCGGTCCGGCCATCGAAAGGATAAAGGACTCCGCGATAGAGGAGATGGTATTCCTTAACACCATCGAGATCCACGAGGACAAGATGCTGGACAAGTTCACGGTGCTCTCCGTTGCGCCTCTGTTCGCGGAAGCGATCAAGAGAGTATTCAGCAACGAGCCGGTAAGCGCTCTGTTCGACAAGTAATGACAGGCTGCCGAACAACTATCCGGAAGTCTTAAGCAGGGTGGACCTATGTACATGATCTGCGGCCTGGGCAACCCGGGCAGGCTCTACGAAAAAACAAGACATAACATGGGCTTCGTCACGATAGACATTCTGTCGGACAGGTTTAACATTCCCCTGAACAAGCTGAAATTCAAGGCTCTGTACGGCGAGGGCACTATAGCCGGCGAGAAAGTGCTGCTGGTAAAGCCCCAGACCTACATGAACCTTTCCGGCGAGGCCGTCCGTCCGCTGGTCGATTACTTCAAGATCCCCATGGACAAGCTGCTGGTGGTCTACGACGACATAGACCTGCCGCTGGGACGCACACGCGTAAGGCGCGGAGGAAGCGCTGGCACCCACAACGGCATGAGATCCGTCATCTATCAGCTCCAGAAGGACGACTTCGCAAGGGTACGCATAGGCCTGGGTCCGCACGGTGACATACCTCTGGACCGCTTCGTGATAGGCCGCTGGACAGATGAGGAAAGGCCCGTGCTGGGCATGGCCTGCCTTAGGGCGGCCGACGCCTGCGCGGCATTCGTGGAGCACGGCGTGGAAGAAGCCATGCAGCGCTTCAACGGCCTGCCGTAAACACGGAAAGTACCTTCGCTCCGGACTGCCGGCGATACTGCAGGAAAATAGCTATAAAAGGCTGCCTCAGGGCAGCCTTTTAGCATGCATAAACGCCCCGTAATCTTGAACTTTTACGCTTTAGGCGTTATAATAATTTGTTAATATGGAGGAGTGTAACACTATGGATGACAGACCTATCGGAATATTCGATTCCGGAGTAGGCGGACTTACAAGCATCAACGCTTTTTCGGAGGTCCTTCCCTCCGAGAGCATACTATATTTCGGGGATACCGCAAGGGCTCCCTACGGGTCCAAAAGCCCGGAGACGGTAAGATCTTTCTCCAGGGAGATAGGGCAGTTCCTTATCAACGCCGGCGCCAAGATACTGGTGGCGGCCTGCAACACAAGCTCGGCTACGGCGCTGGACTACCTTCGCGAGAGCTTCCCGGGCATGATAGTCCAGGGCATAATAGAGCCCTGCGCGGAGCAGATAGCGGCCGAGTGCACGGCGGAAGACAGGATAGGCATAATAGCCACCCCAGTGACCGTAAACAGCCGCGCCTACGATACGGAGATAGCTAAGCACAACGCGGAGCTTAAGGTCTTTTCGGAGCCCTGCCCGGATTTCGTTCCCATGATCGAGAGCGGCGCGTTCGACAGCAGGACCATGGAGACGGCCATACAGCACCACATAGGCAGGATGGTCGACGAATGCGGCATAAACGTGCTGGTGCTCGGATGCACACATTACCCGATAATAAGGGACAAGATAGAGCGCATGTTCCCGGACTTAAGGATAATAGATCCTTCCGTGGCTCTGGCAAAAAAGACCAGGGCGATACTAGAACAAGAGGACATGCTGGCGAGCGACTGGCCCGGTTGGCGCAGGTTCTACGCGAGCGACCTTTCCCCCAGGTTCCTTAACGTTATTGAGCGTCTGGGAATAAAGGGAGACTACTCGCTGGAGAGGCACAGACTGTAAGCGCAGGGCAAAAGCTCGGAGCCCTTACGATAGGAGCAAAGGATGACACTGGAAAAACTCTACAAACTGCTGGAGATGGACGGCCCGGAGGACATGGAATACTTCGAGCAGTTCGCGGATCTTATGGATATGGACGAGGACGTTCCGTTCGACCTGTTCTACATGGCGCTGTCCGGGGTAAAGCCGGAGAACGCGGGCGAGCTGGCGGAGAACTATTTCGAGGATCTTTCCAACGCCGCGCCGGAGGACGAGAACGACCTTGTGCTGCTTCTGGATTCCCTTGAAGAGAACCTTATGCACCTTGCGGAAGACATAGACGACGCGGACGCAAGACGCAGCTTCGCGGAGCAGCTCTACAAGTTCCGCGAGTGGTACAAGGCTCCCGGAGGAGCGGAGATAGACGGCGAAAAGGCAAGCGTTTTCGAGGCCCTTCTGCAGGCAAGATCTGATGCCATAAGCGGCGAGACTCACGAGCTGGCCTTCCTGTCCACGGACGATTACAAGCTGGAGGACGCTTCGTACGGGCTCGGAAAGTTCAGCAAGATAGACATTGCAGCGGACGGAACCGAAGACGCGGGAGAGAACGCGGACGAAAAGACCGTGGAAGCGGATAACGAATAACAGCGGATCGATGAAAGTAGAACTCAGCTGCAGCAGAATTAAGAAGATAGCGCGTCAGATGTTCCGCGGCCACTGGCCCGGAGCGTTCCTGGCGGTGTTCATATGCACGGTGCTGATCAACGGGCCGGGGCTCATAGCGTACTATCTGTCCGGCTCTCAGACGGTCTCCATGATAGTAGAGCTGTACTCTCTGTTCGTTACAGGTCCTCTTACTCTGGGGCTGTCGAACTACTATCTGGAAGTGTTCCGCGGCACGAACGAACTTGGCATGGGCAGCTTTACCAGCAGGCTGGGCTATTCCCTGAACGCGCTGGCGCTCTACGTTACGGAGATGATACTCATCTTCTTCTGGAGCCTGCTTCTGGTGGTGCCCGGGATCATAGCCGCCATAAGGTATTCCCAGGCGTTCTACGTCCTTGCGGACGACCCGGAGCAAAGGCCTATGGACTGCATAAGGGCCAGCAACCGGCTGATGCTTAACAACAAAGGAAAGTACGTGCTTCTCTGGCTGAGCTTCCTGCCCTGGCTGATAGTA
>JAEEGF011585293.1_pt1 | contig 13018 bp, 10 predicted proteins | sample 9134171 | NCBI WGS metagenome assembly JAEEGF01 (sample SAMN16246542, study PRJNA631951) | gut metagenome | biome: gut microbiome; feature: rumen; material: AP-attached | host: Bos | place: Iran: Karaj | collected 2018-10
AAAATAAACCACACCATAGACACAAGTCTCTGCAAAAACGAGGACTGGCAGAACAAGTGGAAGGAGAACTTCCACCCGATAGAAGTAGGTGAAAATCTCGCAATCTGCCCGACCTGGATTACCTACTATGACCCCAAGGGAAGAAAGGTCCTCCGGATTGATCCGGGCCTTGCCTTCGGCACGGGTACGCACGACACCACCCGCCTTTGCCTTGAAGTTTTAGAGCAGAACATCAAAGGCGGAGAGTCTCTGCTCGACCTCGGCTGCGGCTCCGGAATTCTCGCTCTGTCCGCCCTCCTCCTGGGCGCCGGAAACGCCGTAGGTGTGGACATTGACGAGCTCGCAGTGAAGACTGCATACGAGAATGGCAAGTTAAATGCCTTTACACCTCGGCAGTTTCAGGTCGTTTTAGGCGACATGACCGAGAAGATTCACGAGAAATTCGACGTAGTTACGGCAAATATCGTAGCTGACGTTCTCATAATATTCCTGAAAAACGCGAGACAATTCATGAAACCTGACGGTATATTCATAATCTCCGGAATAATTGACTCCAGAGAGGAAGACATACTAAAATCAATAAAAGAAAATTATTTCACCATAAGGGAAAGACATCAGAGCGGTGAATGGCTCTGCTTCGTCCTCACCTGAAAGGAGACAAAATGAAAAGAATCATAACCTTAATACTCGCAGCGACAATCATCCTCACCTTCGCGGCCTGCAAGCCGAAGAAAGATCAGACCCCTACAACAACAAAGGCCCCCGAGACCACAGCGGCACCGGAGACCACGACAGAGGAGCCTGAGACAACAACTGAGGCTCCCACTGAGAAGAAACCCGTCATAGAGGGCAAATACGTTGCAGCGGAGCAGGAAGACTACGGCATTGAAAAGGAAGAGTACTTGAACAAGATCACCTTCAAAGACGACAAGGCCTATGTCCAGATGAACTTCATGGACGCAGTCGCAGAATTTGAAGTAACCTACCAGCTCGACGAGAAGAACGGTGTCATCATCCTCGGCGCAGGCAAGGCACAAAACGGCACAGTCGTCTTCAACAGCGGCGCAGTCCTCACCCCCGACGAATACTGGCAGACCCTCACCATAAACGGCATGGAGAAAGCCTTCGTCCTTGAAGGCTACGCCTGTCCCCAGTTTTTCGAAGACGGCACCAACTTCATCGCCACCCAGATAGACGCCCTCTCCTCGGGCAACTAAACCAAAATAAAAACGGAGGCTCAGCTGAGCCTCCGTTATTTTTTTATGCTCTGTCTTTAATCTCTTTCGTAATCTTCTCTACGAAAGCCTCAAAGGACATTGTTTCGGTTTCGCCTGTGTCGCGGCTTCTGACGGCTACCGTGTTCGCTTCGGACTCCTGAGGACCGAGGACGAGCATGTAAGGTACGCGGTCAACCTGCTGTGCCTCACGGATCTTGTAGCCGACCTTCTCGTTTCTGTCGTCGAGTTCAACTCTTATGCCGAGATCCATGAGTTTCTCATAGATGGCCTTTGAGTAGTCGAGAGTCTTGTCTGATACGGGAAGGACCTTGACCTGGAGCGGCGCAAGCCATACGGGGAACTTGCCCTTGGTCTCCTCGATGAGGTAGGCCATAAAACGGTCAAGTGAACCGAGGATTGCGCGGTGGAGAACAACAGGAGTCTTCTCCGTACCGTCCTTGTCAACGTAGGTGAGTTCAAACTTCGCCGGAAGGCAGAAGTCAAGCTGACATGTGGAGAGTGTGTACTCGCCGCCGACTGCCGGCTTGACGTTTACGTCGAGCTTCGGTCCGTAGAAGGCGGCCTCGCCAATCTCCTCCGTGAAGTCGAGACCGAGGTCTATCATTACTTCGCGGAGAGCGGACTCGGCCTTCTCCCACATCTCGTCATCCGGATGGTACTTCTGTGTATCTGCGGGATCTCTCAAGGAGAGAACGCAGCGGTAATCAGTAATCTTGAAGTCTCTGTATGCCTCGAAGATGAGGTCGCATACTGCGGAGACTTCATCTTTAATCTGCTCGGGTGTTACGAAGAGGTGCGCGTCATTCTGGCAGAAGTGACGCGCGCGCTCAATACCCTTGAGTGTGCCTGAGGCCTCAAAACGGAAGTCGTGGGCAATCTCGCCTATTCTCAGGGGAAGGTCACGGTATGAGTGAGGCTTGTTGGCATATATGCGCATGTGGTGCGGGCAGTTCATGGGACGAAGGACAAATGCCTCACCCTCAACTTCCATTGCGGGGAACATATTCTCCTTGTAGTGGTCCCAGTGACCCGAGGTCTTGTAGAGGTCCACTGTACCGACACAGGGTGTCATGACATGCTGATAGTCAAGTCTGCGCTCCTTCTCCTTGATGTACTCCTCAAGCTCCTGCCAGAGTGTGTAGCCTTTGGGAAGGAACATCGGAAGGCCGCGGCCGACAAGGTTGTCGGTCATGAAGAGGCCCATCTCCCTGCCTATCTTTCTGTGGTCGCGTTGCTCAGCCTCTGCAAGCTCCTGAAGGTACTTCTCAAGTTCCTCCTGGGTTGCAAAAGCCGTACCGTTTACACGGGTGAGCATCTTATTGTTCTTGTCAGCCTTCCAGTATGCGCCGGACTGACCGGTGATCTTGAAAGCCTTGAGCGCTTTTGTGTATGTGAGATGAGGGCCGGTGCACATGTCGATGTACTCGCCCTGCTGATAGAAGCTTATTACGGCATCCTCGGGAAGGTCGCCTATGTGCTCAACCTTGTATGACTCCTTGCGGTCCTCCATGAGCTTTATTGCCTCTTCTCTCGGAAGAATGAAGGACTTGATGGGAAGGTTCTCCTTTACGATCTTCTTCATCTCAGCCTCAATGGCCTGAAGGTCCTCGTCGGTGAGTTTGGTGTCACCGAGGTCTACATCGTAATAAAAACCTCTCTCATTTGCGGGTCCGTACGCAAAGTCAGCGTGCGGCCAGAGGCGCTTTATGGCCTGTGCCATTATGTGAGCGGCAGTGTGACGGATGACGTGGAGCTGTTCCTCCTCGGGGCATTCAGCCACATGTCCGTCGTTGTAAATTACTTTCATCGTCGTAAATCCCCTTGAAATTAAGTCAAAGAGAATTTTACAACCTTAGTAATATAAAGTCAATTTATTCTTTTTTATAATTATTAATACAGTGAGCACGATTGACTCAGCAGCGGTGATAATCAGGAGCTTCGCGTTTGCGGAAAGTTCGTCCGCCGTGTCCGGTCCGTAATATGCGCGCTCAATTGCACGCTTGCTCTCGTCCGGTCTGTTGATTATCTCGTTATTCTCACAGATTTCAATTTCACAGACCGGGTCAGAGACCGCCGGCGCGAAATCGAATGCGTACTCCTTTTCGTCTTTTACATAGCCGGCGGCGGTCTCAAGTTCTCTGATGTAGTACTTAAAGCCGTACGGCAGGTCAGCTGTCATCCGGCAGTTGCCGTCTTCACCCGGACGGATTATCTCGAGAAGCGAGCCTGCGGGCAGTCCCGCAATCTCCTCGCCGGCGAACACGCCGAAGACCACCTGCTTATACAGTGTCGGCAGAAGTTCGGGCATGGTGTCCGCCATAGTCTTTGTGAAGATGAGATTTGCCTTAATCCTGTCGTTTTCAAGAGTCACTTCACAATCATCACTGAAAAGGCAGACCTCAGTGGTCTTTTCGTTCAAGGCATAACCTTTCGGGGCACCTATCTCCTTGGCGTAGTAGACACCCTCAAAGAGGTCCTTTGTAAATACGGGACCTTCCTTGTTTGTGACTACCGAATCCACCAGTTCGTCCTTCTGAAAACGCCTTGTACCGTCAGATGTGTAGATGTCCTCTCCGGCAAAGATTCCGACCACGCAGCCCGAGAGATACTGTTCCTCGTATTCGGGTTTGAAGACGGTTCTGTCACCGTCCTTTGACTCTGTAAACCCGGTCAGGACCTCACCCTTCTTGTACAGCGAGAATCTGCGCATGAGATTCTCGTCCTCAAAGGTCTCCTCAATCACCTGTCCCTCCTCGGTAATCGAGAAATCATATCGCTTTTCGGAGAGCAGGTATCCTGCGGGCGCGAGGCTTTCAAAGACATAGTAGTTGCCGTAGAGAAGGTCTTTGAAAACGGCCTCACCGTTTTCGTTTGCGACTTCCGTGGCAACGTGATTGTCGTTCTCATCATATACCTCAAACTGAGCGCCCGGTACGGCCCTGCCCGTGCCCGCGTCAATCTTCCTGATTATGAGGTCGCCTTTTTTCACGACATTTCCGAAGGCGGCCACAACAGTCTGTCCGCTCTGTACCGTGACTGTCTTCGGTGCCTGATCGACATACCTGTCAGGCACCTGCTCAGTCACCGTGTATGAGCCGACAGGAATATTGTTCAGCACTGCGACGCCTGAGGAATCCGTCGTAAGGACGGTGTTTATACCCTGCCCCGTAACATTGAACTTAATGCCCGAGACCACTCCGTCACTTGAGCGTTTCTGAACCTTAATCGAGCCGTTTAGGGCATAGACCTTGTAGGTGTATGAGACGGGCACCTGCCTCTGTCCGGTGACCATAGTCTGTCCTTCCGGTGTGGCGGAGAGTACGAGCATGCTCTGCGATGTAGCCGGCTGTGCTTTTTTAGTCAGCGTGAGATTTGCTCCGTTGACATATCTGTTTGACGTAAGAGTCAGGGTGTTGCCGCTGACGGATGCGGCAACTCCGCTGTCGGCGGTGATGTCGTATGTTGACAGAACACCGTTTGTGTCTGTCAGTGTTTTCGTATATTTACCGCTTGCCGAGTCATATGCCAGTTCAATTCTCGACGAGGCAAAACTCGGCTGTTTCTCATGGTTGTAGATTTTCGCAACTAGGTTGTTATAAGCGGTTATGCCTCCCGGGCTGACCGCAATTATGTTGTAGAAAAAGTTCTGCGGAAGACTGACCGTACCGCTCTCTCCGCCGTAGCTGTATGAGTAGTTTACGGCCTGTCTCGCGTTGTTTGTCACGGAGTTTCTGACTCCCGTCTGAAACTCCCAGATAAGAATCTGCGTCGCGGCATAGCTGTCCGCTGCGGTGGGTCCGTTTTGGACCTTCGGGAAACCGTAGAGAGTCGCGAGCATTACACCCTTGCGCTGAGCCTCCGACATGCGTGACCAGGCACGGTTTCCCCCGGCGCTTTCAGCGGCGGCACCGTAGCGGTCAGCAGCCGCGTACGCCTCAACATCGAATTCCATACAGTATGCCCAGATAATATTGTTATCCGAGCCGTGGCGCGGCTCTCCCAGCGAATAGTAGTCCGCCGTCACATACCCCATGTGTATGTTGGCCGTATGGCCATTGTGAAATGTGTAGTTGTATGACGGCGAAGCCATGCTCTTCTCAGGTCCCGACGCGCCCGGATTGCAGTAGTCGTCCATATTGACGATTACCCTCTCTCCGGATATTACGTCAGCATTGTCCTTCCAGTCCGCATTGGCGACAATACCGATTGACGCAAATATGGTGATAATGAAAAGAAACGACAGAAGTCGTTTCTTTATTTTTCTGTTCTTCAAGCCTTCCTCCTCCTTTTTTTATGAGAAGGTGGCTGCAAACGTGTGATTGGGAATTGATTGATTAGGGGTTATCAGTCATGGAAAAGAAATGGTTCTTGCAGCCACCTTTCATCCTTTTTAACCGGCAAACTCTATGTTGGTTGCCTTGATTCTGAAATGGTAGCGGTTATTACCATCCTTATCCTTATAGGCCTCATTTTCAAAAGAGCCCGAGACTACAATCTTCTGTCCCTTTTTCACATAGTTTTCAACGAACTTTGCAAGTGTGTCCCAGCAGGTGACATCGAAGAATTCCGCATTCTCCTTGTCACGGTCATTGTTTGCCAATGTAAACTCAGCGACCTTGGTTTTCTTCTCGGTCACTTCTCTGATTTCGGGGTCTCTCGTAAGACGTCCGCTCAAGATAATGCTTCTCATGTTTTTCCTCCTTGAAAAAAATAAGAGGCGGCCTTAAAACCGCCTCTTTATATAATGTCGAAAAAGCATGAGAATCGGACGTGCCGGGTATGAAATGCCGGATTTTCCGTACGAACGGTATGTTATCTGTCCCATTTCTCGCAAAGCGCGATAATCTGATCCGCAAATTTTGCGAGGTCCTTGTTGGCTCCTCCCTCGTTGTGCTGAATGGTCTGGATGAGTCTCTGACCTGCGAGGAAGAGTCTGCCGTAAGGGCTGTTTGCCTTGAATACCGGTGCAGCTCCGGGTTTCTTCTCAATCTTTGTCCTGTTGCCCTCGGAGATTATCTTGTTCGAGATAAGATCAACCACACAGTAAGGATAAGGAGCATATGCGTTGAGCCCGAATTCATTGCGGAGTTTTGAGGTGTAGGCCTCACATACATCGTCATCGCCGTGGCAGACAAATACCTGCTGCGGTGAGAATTCAAAGGCTGAAATCCATTTTGTAAGACCGTTTATGTCAGCATGTCCGGACATACCGGCGAGCTTTACGACCTCCGCTAAAACCTCAATCTCCTCACCGAAGATCTTGACTGTAGTGGCTCCGTCCACAAGGGCTCGGCCGAGCGTGCCCACAGCCTGGTAGCCGACGAAGAGAATCGTACACTCGGGTCTCCACAGATTATGCTTTAAGTGGTGCTTTATACGGCCGGCCTCGCACATGCCCGAAGCCGAGATTATAACCTTGGGGTCGAGGTCGTAGTTTACGGCCTTCGACTCCTCTGAGGATACCGCCAGACGAAGCCCCGAAACCTCTATCGGGTTTTTGCCCTGAGAGATGAGTTCAAGAGCTTCCTGGTCTAAGTACATCTTGTCGCAGTTGCTGTAGATGTTCGTGGCCTCAATGGCCAGGGGGCTGTCTATGTAAATCTTGAAATCGCCGTGTCCGGTGACCAGTCCGCGTTCCTTTATCTGCCTGATAAAGTAGAGCATCTCCTGTGTGCGTCCGACCGCAAATGACGGTATTACGACATTTCCGCCGCGATCGAAAGTGCGCTGGATGATGCTCGCGAGCGAAGCCGCATAGTCAGGCTTCGCACTGTGTGCCCTGTCACCGTAGGTGGATTCCGTTATGACATAATCAGCACGGGTGATGTAGGTGGGGTCCTTAATAAGGGGCTGATCGGTATTTCCGATATCGCCTGAGAATACAAGCTTCTTTGAGATTCCGTTCTCTGTCAGGAAAACCTCTATTGAAGATGAACCCAAAAGGTGTCCGGCGTCAATGAACCTTATCTGGATACCGTCAGCTACATCTATAAGTTCATTGTATGAGTGTGATTCAAAGCAGTGCAAAGCGGCGATTGCGTCCTCAATGGTATAGAGAGGCAGAACCTCCTCCTTACCCGCGCGCTTTGCCTTGACATTTTTCCACTCCGCTTCAAACTCCTGGATGTGGGCGGAGTCGCGGAGCATTATCGTACACAGGTTATATGTCGCCTGGGTACAAAAAACCGTCCCGTTAAACCCCTGCGCTGCAAGCAGCGGGAGTTTACCGGAATGGTCAATGTGAGCGTGCGTTAAAAAGACGTAGTCTATCTCGCTGGCGCCGACCGGAAGTTCTCCGGATTCATAGATGTCGGCGCCCTGTTCGAGACCGTAGTCCACGAGCATCTTCTTGCCGCACGCTTCAATATAGTAGCAGCTGCCCGTGACTTCATGGGCTGCGCCGCAGAAAGTGAGTTTCACTTAAAAATCACCACTTATAGTAATAATACATTCATATTATACTACATATGGTGGCTACAATAAAGAGAAATCTGCTAAAAGGTCAGATTGTAAAGCAATTATACTTTACAGATTCTCTTCTGAGAAGAAATAACGTACTCTTCCGGCACTGCGTTTGCCGTACTGAATGGCCTGTGTAGGGCATCCGTTGATGCATGCGGTACACTGCGCGCAATTGCCGTTCCAGGTGGGTTTTCCGTCAACAAGTTTAATGTTTCCGACAGGGCATCTGCTCTCGCAGGCGCCGCAGGAAACGCATTTTCCGGCATCGACGGAAAACGGCTTGTCACTTGTGGCGAACTTCATAAACATCGGGTGAACAACCTTTGTAAGAACAACCGGAGCGAAGCCGCGGGTTACATCGGAGTATTTCTCACCGTTCTTTATCTTCTCAATGAAGTTTGTGAGTTTGGGTGTGGCGGCGGCAAACATTCTCTTCGCGTCCTCTTTTGTGTCGCAGTCGCCGAGCTGAATACAGTTGTTCGGCAATGCAAGTGAGATTGCGGCCGCAATCGGATGGCCTAAAAGCTTTGCCGCCTGCTTGTCGAGTATACCGCAGTTTGCGCCGCATACCGCAACAAGGTAGACGTACTGATCCTTTGAAAACTTCGCAGCTTTCAGAAAATCAGCAACCGGTCCGGGAACACCCCATGCGTATGTGGGAGTGACTATTCCGATGCACTTGTCATCGCTTACCTGAGATGTAGGAATCATCTCAATCTTATCACCGAGTTCATCGGCAAGTCTCTCGGCAACCCACTTCGAGTTGCCTGTACCTGAAAAACAGTAAATCATAAGCTTTTCCTTTCAGATTAATCATCAAGCATGTCGAGGATATTGAGTTCATCCACCCAATCTGCCTCTTCGTCGAACATGGGCTCATCAAACAGATGCTGTACGTTACCGTCCTCATCGCGGAAGGTACCGTTCTCATCGGGCTCGCCCATTGCTTTGCTTAACCAATTTAAAATACCCATAAATCACACCTCTTCGGCGACTTATTCAAACTTAGCCGCAGCCTTTTTGAGATTCTCAATAATGGGAAGCTGCTGAGGGCAGGCGTTTTCGCACTGGCCGCAGCCGATACAGTCTGAGGCTTTGCCGCCTTCTGCCGTAACCTTCTTGTACGCTTCCGCGTCATTTGCGTTCATGGCGGCAAAGATTTCCGGAATGTTGATCTGCTGCGGGCAGCCCTCTACGCAGTAGCAGCAGGCTGTGCAGGGAATTGCATCGTCATTCTCAATAATCTGACGCGCCACCTTTATAATCCTCTGCTCATCTTCAGTCAGGGGCTTAAAATCCTTCATGAAGGAGAGGTTATCCTTCATCTGCTCAACGGTTGACATGCCTGAGAGTACTGACAGGATACCGTCAAGAGATGCGACATATCGGATTGCCCAGGAGGCGTATGAAGCGCCCGGATTTGCCTCGTCGAAGAGTTCCTTTACCTTCTTCGGAGGGTTGGCGAGTGTGCCGCCCTTCACGGGTTCCATGACAACTATCGGAACGTTGTGCTTTCTGGCAACCTCGTAGTTCTCTCTTGAGCAGACCTTCGGGTTCTCCCAGTCTGCATAGTTGATCTGAAGCTGTACAAAGTCAACCTCGGGATGAGCCGTAAGAAGCTCTTCAAGAAGGTCGGGAGTGTCGTGGAATGAGAATCCCACATGCTTGATAAGGCCCTGCTCCTTCTTCTCATTTACGAAATCCCAGAGATTGAAGTTCTCGTACTTATCTGCGTTCTTCTTTGAGAGCGCGTGCAGAAGATAGTAGTCAAAATATCCCGCACCCGTACGCTCAAGGCTGGTCTCGAACTCTCTCTTCGCGAGTTTCTCAGTCGGAGCCACAAGAGTATTGAGCTTTGTAGCAAGCGTATAGGACTCACGCGGATAGCGCTCAACAAGAGCCTTCCTTATGGCTGTCTCCGAACCCGGATAGACAAATGCCGTGTCAAAATAAGTAAAACCGGCCTCCATAAAGAGGTCCACCATTTCTTTCGTTTTCTCCACATTGATAATGGGACCGACCTTCGGAAGTCTCATGAGACCGAAGCCGAGTTTCTTGTTTCCCGTAGTATCAATTGCCATATAACCACCTTTTTCCTTTGCAGGGTTTATAACTTACCGATGTATTATACCATAAAAATTAAGTTGTGCAAAATATAATTCTGTAAAATAAAAGGGAGTCCCGTATGGGACTCCCGTGGCGCGCTGGAAGGGACTCGAACCCCCGACCTTTTGGTTCGTAGCCAAACACTCTATCCAGCTGAGCTACCAGCGCACAAGCGGTTTTTGCCGCTCGAATAATATAACACAAGAGAGGTTAAAATGCAAACCTTTTTTGTGATTATTATTTCTTTTTCAGGCGGGTGACAAGGTCTTCGTCCGGAGTGACGTAGATGGTCCAGTTTTCGTGGAAGATTACCTTGCCGGGTTTGGCGCCTGCGGGCTTCTTCAGGTTCTTGACCAGGGTGTAGTCAACGGGTATCTGTTTTGCGGCGGAATCGCCTGCGGTGCTGTGGAAGGCAGCTATTACGGCGGCCTCCTCTATTGCCCTGTCGGAGACCTCTCCGTTCTTGTTCTCGATTATGACATGTGAGCCAGGTATGTTCTTCGTGTGGAGCCACATGTCAAGCTTGTTTGCCTGCTTCATCGAGAGTTTGTCGTTCTGCAGGTTGTTTCTGCCGACGAGTACCCTGAAACCGTCCGTGGTTTCATATTCTATCGGGGGCAGGCCCTGAGGCGTTTTCTGATTCTGCGCCTTCTTTGAGATTTTGCCCTTTGCATCAAACTTGTTTTTGACGAGGCCCTGGTCGATGAGTTCCTGCCTTATCTGGGCTATGTCCTTTTCACCCTCTGCCCTTGAGAGAGTGTCGAGGACGGAGTCAATGTACTCAAGGTCCTCCATTCCCTGCTTTATCTGCTCGGTCAGTTTCTTCTCAGCGGTATAGGTCTTCTTGTAGTCCTTGAAATACTTCTGGGAGTTCTGGGCCGGCGAGAGGGCCGGGTCGGCCTTTATACGGATGATATTGTTGTTGTCGTAGTAGTTCTCGAGGTCATAGTGGGAAGCTCCCTTCTCGAGCCGGTAGAGATTTGCGTTGATGAGCTCCGCGGAGATGCGCAGCGTCTCGCGGTCAGCGCAGGCGTCGAGCTCTGTTTTCTGAATGTCGAGTTTCCTGACAATACGCTCTTTCGCATTCTGTAAAACCTTGCGCAGATCATAGGTGCGGTGCGCGAGACGCTCCCTTGACTCACGGATTTCATAGTAGTCATCAAGGAGTGCGGACGCACTGTCGTACACTTCCGTCTTTGCGGCATTGCCGTATTGGGTAATCGGCATGTATGAGAAATCAAACGGCTTGTCGTCCCCGTCTCTCAGGAGACAGAAACCGTCACTGCCGTTTTCATATTTTCTGAGTGTCTCTATCGCCTTGTCGGCATTGGTCTGTGCAAGTTCCCTCGCTACAACCGGTGAGAGGCCCATGATTGTGGACATATAGGCCTTGTCGTCCGCGCCGCGGGCGAGAAGCTTTGCCTTTATGTCCTTCTCATCCGCCTCGAACACATTGTACTTGTCCTGCGATGGAGGGAGTTCATATTTCACGTTCGGCAGGATGAGCCTCTTGCTCGACTTTGTATAGTCGACACGCTTTAAGGCATCGATTATATTCTGCTCGCCGTCAATTAAGATGACATTGCTGTACTGTGCCATTATCTCGCAGACGAGAGTCAGTTTTTCCTTCTCGCCCATCTCGTTTGTTGCGAGAAAGTCAAGGTAGAGAATACGGTCGCAGCTCTCCTGGCGCACGCCGGTGACGGCAGCGCCGCCGAGCCGCTTGCGAAGCAGCATGCAGAGCATGGGCGGCGAGGCGGGATTCTCATAGGCGTGCTCCGTAAAAGAAACACGCGGGGAATTTGCCCTGGCACAGAGAAGAAGTTTCTTTGTGCCCTGCCCGCGTGTCCGGAGTGTGATTATGAGCTCCTCTTTTGAGGGTTCGAAAACCTTGTCCACTCTGGCATCTATTATCGCGTTTTCAAGTTCCGCTCTTATACAGTTTAAAAAGATTCCGTCAAGGGACACGGTTTTCTCACCTCTTTTCGTTTATTTCTCTTTAATTAACCTATATACTCCACAGTCGGCTCTTCTATGTATCTGCACTCGAGTGTGGGAAATTCCTGAAGAATGAAGTTCATGAGAACGGGCATGCTGATAGTCTCGGTCTCATAGTGGCCGGCAGCGAGAAGACTTATGTCCTCGAGTTTCGCGTCGACGAAGTCGTGGTGCTTGACCTCTCCGGTGAGGAGGGCGTCAACATTATGTCCTATGAGGCTCGGCCAGAAGCTTCCGCCCGCTCCGCCGCAGACAGCGACAGTGCAGAGTTCCTTGTCGGGCAGGGACACGGAGACAACCGTGCCCAGGGCCTCTGAGGCGAGCTCTGCGAGGTCTCTCGCAGTCATGGCAGTCGGCAGGTCACCTACATATACCATGGCCTCTTCGCCCGTTTCAGCGAGTCTCCTGATATTTTCAAGTCCGAGCAGTACGGCAAGTATGTTGGACACGCCGCCCTCTGCGCTGTCCCAGTTTGTGTGGGCGCAGATTACGGTGAGTTTCTTTCTTATCGCCTTTGCGACAATTGATTTTGTCGGCACGAACATGAGCGAATCAAAGATTACGGGGTGATGGCTTATTATGAGTTCCGCGCCGAAATCAACCGCCTCGGCAATCGCCTTCTCGGTGACGTCCAGGCAGAAAAGTACCTTTGTGACCTCGCGGCTTCTGTCGCCTACGAGGAGTCCTGCGTTGTCAAACTCGGACTGTGTGTCAAAGGGTGCTATCTGGTCAATGAAATCATAAATCTGTCCCGCAGTAATCATTTTGCCGCCTCCAGAATTTCATCCATGAGTTGTTTTAAATCGTCTCTTCTCGTCGCCTTGTACCTGGTGCTGAGACGGGAAGCAATCTGCTGCATATATTTTGCCTTATGCATGCTTGTGCTTTCGGGAAGTCTGCCTATAAAGCAGTCAAGTTCGCTGTGCTCTGTGACATTTCCCGTATATGTCACTTCCATTGCAAGATAGTAGCGGAGTCTGTCCTTCACTACATCTTCACGAAGGATTTCATAGCCGTTTTCATAGAGGAACTTTCTCAGGTCCTCGGCATGTGTCTGAGGCTGGAACACGAAGTGGTTTCCGGGCACTTTTACCCAGGGAGAGGCCTCAAGTATGCTTGCGATGAGCTCACCGCCCATGCCGGCAATACAGAAATCCGTAAAATCGTGCGGTATATCTTTAAGACCGTCTGAGAGTACGGGTGTGACCTTATCA
>JAEEGF011047290.1_pt1 | contig 13016 bp, 10 predicted proteins | sample 9134171 | NCBI WGS metagenome assembly JAEEGF01 (sample SAMN16246542, study PRJNA631951) | gut metagenome | biome: gut microbiome; feature: rumen; material: AP-attached | host: Bos | place: Iran: Karaj | collected 2018-10
AGCACAGCCTTGCCATTCCTTCATCCGAAATAACAGCAGAATACTCCGATTCAAGAAGTCCGCTTAATTTCGCTATTTTCTTGATCTTATACTCTACATCGACATAGTTGTCACCGTAAACTTTTAACGTATCTCCCTCGTTAAGTTCAAGTTCTTTAGCCATAACTTCATCTATGATGATATCGTTCTCACTAAGATCAACATCTTTCGGAATAATTCTCATTTTTGAAGCGCTCTCAACATCCACACCGGATATATTAAGCCTTTTCTGATTGTAATACGCATACATCTGGTTGTTACGAACCGTCACATTCGAAGTTTTGGATGAAACATATGCCGCTTCATAACCGGAGAGACCTTCAAAATCGCTCTCCTCTATGTCATCAGACGAAAAAACAATTACATTAGCCGCTCCCGCTACCGAATTAAATAATCCTATAAAAATATTTTCGACACTGTTGCTCATATCAAAAGCAAGCATGCCCGAAAATGAACAAATAGTAATTGTAACCACAAGAAATAATGTCATAAGTGGTTTTGCAAATATATTTCTGAATGTATGTTTTAAAATAACTCCCATATTACCACCTTTCGACTCTCTTCTCAGGAGCGACATACATACCGTCACCCTCTTTTACGTCATAGACTTCATAGAACTGCTCACAGGAACTTAGAGGAGCATTTACCCTTACAGGTCCGGGGCTGTGCACATCAGTGTGAAGATTAAGAATCCCTTCTACATCACTGCTGATTCCTCTCCATATCTCCGCAAATCCTTCATACATTTCAATATAGTCTTCCTTTTCTTTTGCAATATTGGAAATGCACTCTATAGCACCGATATCCGCATAGTTTTCGCCAAGGGTCAGCTCTCCGTCCACATGATATACATCCATGATCGTGCAGGCATTGTAATAATCAATACACATATCAGCTCTGTCCTTTAACGCTTTTCTGTCTGTTTCATTAAGCCATTCCGGATTGTAATTTCCTCTGTCATCCCAATTCATAAATGTCGAATCAAATGCATGACCAACCTCATGAGCAATGACCATTCCGAGTCTTCCGATATTACTGAATTTGCTGTAATTCTCGTTAAAGAACGCGCCCTCGGTAATCGCAGCCGTGATAACTACCATATTGTCCGGCATAAAACATGCATTAACCGTCTGAGGTTGCATTGTTCCTCCTCTCTTAGGTCTTGGTCTCTTTATTAATTCCTTAAAATTCTCAATTTTTAATTTCTGCATGTTCTTATATGTTTCAAAAGAATCTTTTCCAAGTACGTTTTCTTTTCCAATGATCACTTCACTGTAATTGCCACCGGTTGTGAATTCTATATTTTCAAGCTTATTGAGAAGCTTGGTCCTTCCATCTTCAGTAAGCCATTCTGCTTTTCCTATAAGTTCTCTGTAAGAATCCCTGATACTCTCACACATCTCCCGTACTTTCTCATCTTTTGATGCAGGATAGTACTTTTCCGAATATATTCTTCCAAGCTCATCCGGAAGATCACTCATAATCTTTGCCTTTGCCTGCATATCCGGATTTTCGGTATCTGTTCCGTATGTAGCCTTAAGATACTTGTATTTGTCAGATAAAAACTTGTTACATCCGTCTACATAATCGATGAGTAACCACGTTTTTAATGCTTCAAGATTTTTCTCGTCATTCAGCTTTTCAGCAATATATGCAAACTGTCCTTTTTCTGCAACAGTCCAAAAGTCGTACGGATTTTCAATCTGCAGCCCTTTTTCAAAGCTCTTAATATCAAACTTATACTCATCCATATCCTTGTCGGTTACAGCAGATACACTTACATAATCAAATTTCAGATCTTTACTTTTATATGCTATATCCAATGCAAACGCGGCTAAATTGTCAGCTGCTTTTTCAGCTTCTTTCTTCTCGGTTCCCAGCCCTACAAGAACTTCTTTTACATGGTCCCTTACAGCTGCTCTTCCTTCCAGCGATTCCGCAATTTCTTTATTTGTTTTTCCAAAGATCGATTTGATGCCTTCAAACCTAAAACCGTACTCTTTAGCGCGTATTGCACCGTCTCCAAAGTCGAAAGCAAGCACAGAGCTTATGTTATATAATCTTTTATACTTGCCGAGAAGTTCCATATATTCCTGCGTACCGGAAATTCCGGCAATCTCTTTTCTTACGTCTTCAAGTTCCTTATCGGCATTACTTGCAGAAGCATCATAAGATACGACCTGTTTGTAATAATCGGCGATCATTTGCTCATCCTGCGAAGTATGTTCTTTTTTAGCATTTATCTCATCAATAAGCTCAAATAACTTTTTATCCGTTATCCTTCCACATTCATTGAACGAACCGAATCCATATTTGGGGTCGATTTCCGCCTCTCTAACGGCATTGGCATTTACATATCCAAAAAAATCGTCCTGCGGGCGTATATTGTATGCCGCTTTTGTTTTGGTATCTTTTCCTGCTTCGCTGCCATTTTCTTTAGCCTGAATATCTGCACCGTAAAATGAAAAACCAAGAACAGATGCAATAGTCATTCCGACTGCAATACCGCGTATTCCTTTCTTCATATCATGTTTCCCTCTTTTCATTTTCAGATAAATCCTTTCATGTGATCATATCACGTCTGTCATACTACGTTAAACATATTACGACTGTCATAGTATTTATACTACGTCAGTCGTATTATGTCAACAAGTTTTTTCAGATAAAAAAGCCAAAAAATATGCCTACTCTCCGTTATAGAGAGTAGACACCTTATATTTGCTATTTATTTTTTGTATTTTTCTTTGAATTTCTTTTCAAATTCATCGACCGGCATTGGCATATCGAAGTAGTATCCCTGGAACATTTCGCATCCGAGCTCTTTGAGAAACTCTAGCTGTTCCTTTGTTTCGACACCTTCCGTAATAACACCCATTCCCAGCTCGTGAGCCATGTCGATCGTGTAGTTAAGGATCACCTTTGCCCTGTTCTGATTCTCGGTTTTTCTCAAAAACCCCATATCAATCTTAAGTATATTGGCATTTATATCCTTGAGCATATTAAGAGATGAATATCCGCTTCCGAAATCATCAATCTCAACCACAAATCCATCTTTCTGAAGCCCGAGAATAAGTTCCGCGCACTTGGAAACATCGGTAGTTACAGCTGTCTCCGTGATCTCAATATTGAAATGGCGGGGATTAATATCATATTCTTTTACGAGATTATTGAATTCTTCTCTGATATCGATATAGTAAAGATCTTTGGGCGAAACGTTCACCGATATGGATACTCCTTCCATCTCGGTTCCCTTCCAGTAATCAAGCTGTTTTGCAGCAAGTTCCCATATATATCTGTCGAGCTTGTAGATAAGATCGGCCTTTTCAAGAACGGTTATAAATACTCCCGGCTGAATGATACCATTCTCCGGATGTATCCATCTTGCAAGCGCCTCCGCTCCAAACAGCTTTCCGTCAGCATATACCTGAGGCTGAAGATATATCCCAAACTGCCTGTTGATAATGGCAAAATCAAAGCTTGATAGGATCTCTTTTTCCAAAAGAGCGTTAATAAGCATGTCATCGCTATACCATGCTATCTCGCATACTCCGTCTTTGGTGATGGATTTGCACGCCATATAAGCCCTGTCACACATGAGCGAAATATCCATATCCTTATCTCTTATCTCATATACGCCAAGCTGAATATGCACAGAGTAAGACGTGCTTGTAAGGCGATTGGTAACCTCTTTTACAGCGCTCTTAAAGCTTGCCTCATCGAATCTCTCCTTAGGCAGGCAAAGAGCAAACTGATCGCCGTTTATTCTTCCGTAAACATCTTCTTCTCTGACTCTCTGCGATATGGCATCCGCGATATTTACAAGGATATCATTTCCTTTGTCTATTCCAAAGAGCTGATTTATCAGTTTAAAATCTCGTATATTTGAATATACCAGCACAAACTCCTTATCATCAGGAGTACTCTGAAAAAGCTCCCTTACAGCCGCAATAAATCCCTCTTTGTTATAGAGCTGCGTAAGATCGTCATGTGTAAGCCGGTACTGTTCGCCGTACTCGCCCTCAAGAGAATCCGACACATTCTGAATGACATAGACGCTTCCTACAACCTTGCCACTCTCATCATGAACTCGTCTGAATCTGACGCGATAAAGACGCTCTTTTCCCGTAGAATTGTATATTCGGCACCAGGTCGTAGCATCCACATCTATCCCCAATGTTCTCTTCCACGTCTCGAATGCCTCATATAACAGATCCAGATCTTCCAGAACATAGAACATGCTATAGGCTTTTCTGTTTGCATAGACACATTTCCCTGTATTATCAAGGAATATATATCCGTTATCATCCTGCTGAATCCCATAGGAAATAAGCTTAAGCAGTTCTTCGGGGTTCGATCCTTTATTATAAAAATATGCATTTTTACCAAAGATTTTTTCAGTATTCATATTTTAAATTTTATAATATTATGATAATTTATTCCAGCAAAAAACATAAACATCAATAATTATTCATGGTAAATACTATATATTCCCGACATTCATTACCGTTCCGACAGATACATAGTTATCAAGAACAGCTCTGTAATCCGTGCCATCTTCCGCTTCAGGTGTAAAAACTCCGTCAACCATGTATCTTGCTCCGCCATTATCAAGTTTCTCAACTTCCTTGTACCCGTCTTTATAAACCATCCCACGCGACACACCGCGGTCATAGAGCACACCTTTGCATTCGGAAACAGGGCAAAAAGGGAAGTTAACATTATATATCTTTCCCGGAATAAACTCAGTATCTATGAGCTTTTCCAATATCTCATGAAGGTATCTGTCCGAAACTTCATGGCACTTTCCCGCTCCTTCCGAAAAAGCTATCGCGGGAACTCCCTGAAATTCCGCCTCAAAAGCAGAACCGCAGGTCGCAGAATACTGAATATCCGAAGCGACATTGTATCCGAAATTTATTCCGCACAGCACAACAGTCGGCTTATCGGGTACTATCGTCGTGCATCCGAGCCTTACGCAGTCGCCCGGTGTCCCGCTGCATGAATATGCATGAACACCAAATTTACTCTCAACAGGATATTCAACGGGGAAAATATCTATCTCATGCCTTAAAGTAATGCTGTGAGAAGCCGCACTTCTCTCACTTTCAGGTGCAACTATCCATACTTCGCCAAACTCGGCTGCCTCTTTTACAAGTCTTAAAAGTCCCTCCGACTTTATTCCGTCATCATTGGTTATAAGTATTCTTCTTGTCATTCTGCCTTTTCTCCAATATCTGCCTTAATAGCCCATCTCATCTTGGTTGATTTACTTCTGGGATTTATCCTACACTCCTCCGCAGACGGTCTTATCACATCTTCCGATATTTCACTGTACACACCGGCTTTTTTAAGCTCTTTAAACGACTTTTTGACCAGCCTGTCTTCTCCAGAGTGGAATGTAAGTATCGCTGCTCTTCCTCCCGCTTTAAGCACCGAAGGGAGCTTATCCAGAAAAGAGTAAAGCACTTCAAATTCGCTGTTTACGTCTATCCTGAGCGCCTGAAAAACTCTGGCACAGCTCTTTTTTACAGTTACTGCTTTCTCCTCCTTAGGAACCTTCCAAAGCGCCGCTTCAATGGCCTCTCTGAGCGCTGTTGTGGTATCCATGTAATTTTCTTTTTTCATAAGTGAAAAAACTTTTTCCGCAATCTCCTCAGCATACGGCTCATCGGAGTTTTCTACAAGCATTCCGATAAACTCTTCTTTCGTGATATTATGAAGACGCTCCGCCGCCGATTCACCGCCGTCAGGGTTAAGCCTTAGATCGAGAGGTCCGTCTATCTTGTAAGAAAAGCCTCTTTCGGGGTTATCTATCTGCATGGAAGATACGCCAAGATCTGCCAGAACAAAATCAAATTTTCCGGCTTCTTCACATACCTTATCTATATTTTCAAAATTTATCAGCCTAAACTTAAACACATCTTCGCCATATCCGGCGTTCCTAAGTCTCTCGACGGTTTTCTTGGACTCTATGGGATCGATATCAAGTCCGTAAATGCAACCGTTTCCCTGCAATTTCTCAAGCATCTTCGAAGTGTGTCCACCATATCCGAGCGTACAATCAAGCCCCTGCTGTCCCGGCTCTATCTGCAAGAAATCCAAGATTTCTTTTACCATAATGGAAATATGCATCCCCGCAGGCGTCGAACCCTTGGATATTACATGCTCCACCACATCCTTGTATTTCTCAGGATTGTGCTCTTTATATTTTTCTTCAAATTTCTTTGGGTATTTTCCTGAATAACGAACTCGTCTCTTATGCTGCTTTTCTTCCACGCTTTTCTCCAATCAATTAAGGATGAGTCAAGGGGACGGTTCTTTTGACTCCTTTTAAATTTCGTGTCAACTCGATGCATTAAATACCAATTTTGCGGGAGTCAAAAGAACCGTCCCCTTGACTCCCCAATTCAGTTCTATTTTTCAATTGTATCAAACTAATCTTTATAAGCAAAAGGTTTAATAGTTTTTTTAGCTTTGTTTTTGGTCGTATATAGTATTATATTAATACCTTTTCGTAAGATGTGAATGGAGGTATTATGCACGAAACAACTCAGATTACGTATGAGTTGGGCACGGTGAATATTATCCTTAACTCCGAGAGTCGGAACGGTCAGGATGCTCCGGACTTTCACTTTACAGACTACGATCAATTACTGTGTTCCTGCTTTACGCCAAAAGAATTAGAGCAGATAGCTGAAGGTGAAAGTGCTGAGCTCACCTTCAATCTGATAATGGATGATTCATATAGCGGCGGTCTTATTGACAGTCATTTATCCAATTTTGCAGAGATTCCCGGAAAAATCTTTGAAGGCCTTACCAAAGGCGCATACATGAGTTTTGATGTACAAAAATCACTTGGAAACAATGAACGATCGGAGCTTGAGATGTTCTATGAAAATATAGATTTTCAACTCGACATTCCAATATCTCTCATAAAAGAAAATCGCGAATATTTCATTTATATTGACTTCATGGGTAGTACCGAATTGTTCGAAGATATCGATAAAAAAATCGAGACAATATCTATAAATACAAACGCCATAGGCTCGAGCTTACTTCTGTACAAAGAGATGCCGCGAATAGCAAATGCAAAAATAAATTATGACAATGTCTATGGTGACAAACCCCAGTATTTATGCGTGATTGGGATAATCGCACTCATCCTATTATGGAAGAGAATTGATTTTTTACATAAAAAAGAATAAAAAACCTATTGCTTTTCTCAAAACAGCGTTATATAATGGAGAACGTCGTCGGGGTGTGGCTCAGTTGGTAGAGCACTATCTTAGGGAGGTAGGGGCCGCGTGTTCGAATCACGTCACTCCGACTAATAAAAACCGCTCAATTTGAGCGGTTTTTTGTTTGTTTCAAATCTTGTTGAGCTTTTCTACTCTTCCTGCTGCGCGTCGGATTCTTCATCTTCTCTGATAATTCCAAGTATAGTCTCCGCATTTTCTTTCGTGACTTTCACATAATCACTGCCGTAAAAATGAGCAACATTTTGCTTTTTCATGTATGAAAGTATCGTGCCTGTCGTAAGGCGCGCCTGTTCGACATAGTTATTGAATACGGTTCCGACGATTTTTCCTTCAAGGATTTTCTCAAGTGCTCCTTCAAAAGCATCGGCTCCGATAATATATACATCCTTTCCCGCTTCAAGGCCTGCTTTATTTACAGCTTCCAGAGCCCCGACAGCCATCATATCGTTATTACAGATGATAACTTCCACAGATGGATTCTCCGCAAGCGCCTCGGTAACAACATATTCCGAGACATTCTTATCCCAGTTACCATTACCTTCAGCAAGCTTTTCAACGCTCCAGCCCGCATTTTTGAGTGCTTCTATTGAATATCTGGTTCTGAAGTAGGTATCTGCGCTGTTCTTCTCGCCTTTTACCATGATATATTGCAATACACCGTCACCGTTCTTATCAATATTCTCAAATCCAAGGTCTATCAGCATTTTGCCCTGAAAAGTTCCCGCCTGCCTTGCATCACAACCAATATAAGTAACGGGCAGATTCTCGCTTTCCCACCTTATCTCTTCAGACGCTTCCGGTTCACGGTTGACATACACAAGCGGAACTCCAGCCTCCATCGCAAGATCTGTAACCTCGGCTGTTTTAGACATATTAACCGGATTTACAACAAGAATATCAACACCTGAAGAAATAACCTTCTTTAGCTGCAACATCTGATATCCGTGACTAAACGCAGAATTGACCACGGTTATGTTTTCTTCCTTAAAGCCTGCATTCACAAGGTCTTTAATAAGCTCATCCTTAAACAAAGACATATATGTGTCGGATAACTTGTAAATAAATACTCCAACCCTCATATCAGCGGGAGTCATCTCCTTTTCTTCTGCTGAAGACGCCACGCTCGCAGCCGTTTCAGCTTCCGTCTCTTCGATATTTTTTTCAGAACATCCTGCAAGCAACGCAGTAATCAAAACAGAAACTGTCAATACTTCAAACAATTTCCTTCTCATTTCTTTTATTCCTCTCCATAAATATAAAGGTGCTGACTTAATTCAAGATCATGCCAGCACCTATCAAAAACTAAATTATGATCATTCAACCGCAGTACTTCCGTCAGAATAAGTAATAACCCAGTAACCTTTCCCGGTTCCGCAGTCTTCATGGTAAGTCTTGTCTACAATTGTACGCTCCGCACCGTCATTATCTGCTCCACTACTTGATGAGCTGCTTTCCAATGCGGAAATATCATATTTCTCCTTAAGTTCCTCAAGTGTCAACTTCTCTTCCGTCTTTTCTTCGTTCTTTTTGGTAACATTTACTGTTGATGCCTTTACAAAAGGAGGCGTCGTTTCTTCCGCGACAGCCGCTGTCAAAAAGTCTTTGTATTCAGGCACTGCCTCACACAAAATGATGTTGAATACAATGACACAAGCCATCAAACCCATAAATACCATTGTTGTTACCGCTACTTTTTTCATTACTAAAAATCCCCTCAAAAAATATTTTACTGATAATATACAGTCCAGGACGCCGTCTTTTCAATAGGCCCCGCAGGATATTTGTCATAAGTCTGCTTGTAATATCCGCTTCCCTTTGCGTCCTGCATCTCCGTATCAAAGATGTACCACTTATCGCCCATCTTAACTTCCGTCCAGGCATGTGGCGTTCTTCCGCCACTTGCAGCCGCTACCGTTCCGCTGCACACCTTTGCATCATATCCAAGCCCCCTTGCAATATAAGCAAATGCTGCAGCATATTTATAGCAGTTCCCCTTTCCGGAAAAAAGAATCCGGCACGCGTAATCTCTCGTCCAATCCCCTACAGGAACTTTCATTTCCCTTTCATAGGAAACCTCGCTTATAAAGTGATCAAAGCATCTTTCAAGCTGCCTGCTCTGCGTCATCGTACCGTCTGTACACTCTTCGATCACAGAAGCCACAAGTCTCATTATCTCACTTTTTGGCTCGATAAGATTACCATTTTTATCCTTCCATCTGATACCGTACTGCGTATGAACAAAGTGCTCTCCCGGCACCTTATCCTCTGTCAGGCCGTCACCTGCCTGCGCATTGACAGTATTTATTATCTGATTCTTTAAGTCGGTCCCCACTCCAAGAAGCGCATTCTCGCCTATCGAAGTTACACTCGCCGGAATCCTTGCACTTGAAAGCGCCGGCGGAAAACACAGCAGAACCGTTTTATTCTTGTTATAAAGACAGTCACTGAACGACGAGTAATAAGGATTCTTCTCGCTTACGGTAACAGATCTCAGTTTAAAAAGACCTTTAAAAGCATCCGAAGTGATTGAAGTCACATCACTGCCTATATGAACTGTTGTAATCTCCGGATTCTTGCTAAAAGTAAGCGCATTTATCTCAGTAGTCCCCGAAGCTCCCAAATTAATTGTCGCTGCGACCGCTACCGCAAAAGAAACTATAAATGCCGCAATTCTCTTGGCTCTCCGTATAATATTCCGCTTCATTACTTTTCCTTCTTTGGCTTTTCTGTTGCCACTTCAAACTTATATCTTATCTTCGAATATGAAACTACATCTTTTTCATTGCCACCTTCATTGGGATGCTTGCCATATCCTGCCGTTGCTGTAATTCCGTCTCCGTAGCCTTCTTTTCCGTCAACAATTACCTGACACCACTGATCTTCCCATGAATTTATATTCTTGTGAACCCATGATATTCCGAGATAATCAAGAATAAGTCCAAGAGCCCTTGTAGCTCCCGCGCATGAATACTCGCCTCCTATAAAAACTCCGTAAGCAGTGCGGTATATCTTACCTTCTGTTGTATATGTTCCAAGATCGCAGTATGCCTTAACTATTCCTGCCGCATATGCAACTTTCTCAACTTCTTTGATAGGCTTTTTCTTGGATGATTTGGACTTCGATGAACTCGATGCACTTGATGCGCTCGATGTTCCCGACGAATTTCCGGCATCTGAAGCATTTTCAATAGCTTCAGCGATCTGTTTTGCTATGTTTCTTGCCTGTATTTCCTGATCGTATGTCATTCCTCCGTTGTCGTGCTTTGTCTTTGGAATGACGATGACATCCTTATCTCCTGTGGGAACAACAAATTCCGTGCTGTCTCCAATAAGTCTGTTGGCTACCCTGCCCTCTTTTTTACCAAAAATAACCCAATGCTCAACGAGTTTGTCCGGATTGGCGCCAAAGGCATTTCTGAGATCTCCGTAGTTCAGATAGTAATATAACGGATTATATTCCGCTTTATAGTCAACTCCGTTATATACGGTGGTTGCTTTGGAAAAAGCCGTGTACGGATCATCTGCGGCATAAGCCTCTAAAGTTGCCGTGCCCGAAAAAGACACCCCCGTAAAAACAGCTAATGAAAGCATTGCCGAGAACGCTTTTGCCTTTAAGTTTCTCATATATTTTTTCCTCCGAAATGGAATTTATGTTCAGTATATAGATTTTATCGACATATTTTACAAAAAGTTTAGGTTTATGTTATTATAGTTCGGAATATTATAATTTGGAATAAATATATTTGAAATATAGGAGTGATCATCCATGCGCAAAAGAGGCCTATCTGCGATAGTCCCGATCATATTGATCTCCGGACTTACTATTGCGGAAGTTTTCTGTTCCTCTGTTCCGACGCACGCAAAAGAAGATAATACAAACCTTCAAAATGAAAGCGCAAGCAACGGAAATACTACTTTAGACAACAATCCTGTAGTAAAAAGACCTGAACAGACCAAAACCGGCAATGATGAACCGACCTACACTGCCAAGACATCCATTGATAATTCATCATCAACCCCCACAAAAGAATTAATTACGCAAGAATTATATACAAAAGAATCAGAACCTAAAGTACCGGATAAGCCGATAGAACCGCTTCCTGAAATACCTGTAAAAGAAGAATATAAGGAAGTCGAAAATCCTGAGCTTAAAGAACTCCCCTCTCCAAGAGTTACTTTCCGTATTCTTGACAGCTCGGAAGGTGATATCGACAGTTCAGTTGCTAATTCCACAGGAAACAGCTACATCGCGGAAATTGAGATAGACGGCGCAATAGGTGAAAAAGCAGAAAATATGTTTTCACCTTCAACTTCGGATGATTCGAATATCAAGATTAGCGGTATAACTTTGCAAAATGAGATAGCATCTTCTCTAAACAGCTATCCTACCGAAGATGATATCAAAAAACATTGCTCTTTTAACCCAAAAACACAATACGTCGCCTGGTATTACATAAACGCCGATTACTCCGACGATATCTATGTAGACGGTGTCATAAGAACACGTACCACACCCGTGGAAAAAGAGCCTGTTGCCGAAAAAGAACCTGCTGTTGAAAAAAAGCCTGAATTTGTCCCCGATGTTACGATCAAGATCGAAACAACCTGTGACATATCAGAATTTGAATATGACGGCAAAGAGCACTATTTCGGTGGTTTCAGCATCACTGTTGAAGATAACGATCCGGTCGTAAATTCCGTGACCACTTTCTTCGATGCACTCGGTAATTTTGTAAGCAAAAGGGTAAATGCCGGGGAAAACGGCTCGGGAACATATTTCGAGCACAACAATATAAGATATTGGGTTAATATCGATGCGGCTTACATACGCGCCAAGCAGATAACCACATATGATAATATACCTTTCATATTCAACAATGAAGTGATCGAGCCTAAAGATATTGTTGTAAAAGTAGTTGACGATGCCGGAAACGTGATATCTTCCGTCCCGACAACTCAGATTGCCCAAAATAAAACTTCTTCTCAGAAGAAACTTAAAGTAACACCCAGAAAACTTACGATTGAAGCAGGTACAACTGTTCAGAACTACTCAGGAAATACTATTACAAACAAAGAAGTTAAGATTACTTCCGGTTCGCTTCTTAAAGGACACGAACTCGTTGATGTTGTTATAAACGGAAGTCAAAGCGGTATCGGATCTTCCGTAAATGAAATAACCAGCTACAGGATCATCGACGAAAACGGCAATGACGTAACCTCGTACTACGACGTAAAATGTACAAACGGCAAACTTGTTCTTGTCGACGGAAACAACGGAAACAACAGCAAATCAAGTAATGATACCACTACTGATACCGCCCCTGTTTCAACAACCAAGGCAAAAGACAAGAATCTTCCGAAAAAAGCTCTTATAATAGGCGGAAAGACTCTGGAAAAGACAAGTTCAAAAAATGACGGCAACGTTCTCGGCGAAACAAGACTTGCCAGAATGTCAAAGACCTACGATGCATCAAACACAGGTCTAAAACTTTGGATCATATTGATAGCGGCAATAACGGCAATTCGCCTGCTAATGCCAACGCCAAAGAGCCTGAAAAAATAAAAGATTTAAAGGGAAACGCTAAAAACGTTTCCCTTTTATTTGTTTGCGCGCCATGGGCGCGCTCTAACGGGTGAAAGTCCCGAACACGCCCAGATAGTGGGAAGTGTATAGTTGAACAGCAAGGGTGTCCATCGTGAGGTGGAATCTGAAGGAAG
>JAEEGF011453330.1_pt1 | contig 13015 bp, 8 predicted proteins | sample 9134171 | NCBI WGS metagenome assembly JAEEGF01 (sample SAMN16246542, study PRJNA631951) | gut metagenome | biome: gut microbiome; feature: rumen; material: AP-attached | host: Bos | place: Iran: Karaj | collected 2018-10
GGTCCTGTCAGCGCTGCCGTATGCACCGTCGTGCCCGGCAACCACCATCACCCTCAAACTTCCGATATACATCGGGAGCGTTATCTCATGGGTGGCAGTACCCTTCTTGAGCGTGAAGGGTCCGAGGAATCGGACGACTGGTTTGAAGCGGTTGTCCTTCATCGCAGCGCGGATGTTCTCCTGGTCTCCTCCGATGCTGAGCATCGGGCCGATTGGACCTCCACGGAAACCGATGACCTGGTCGTAGAGATCCCAGGTCTTAACGCCCAGCGCCTCGGTGCGGTACATCGCGTCCCAAGGCGAAGGGGTCTTGAATGCCGTGAGGTCCAGCAGGCCTTCGTCCACGACTGCGAGGGTGTATGTCATCGGCTTGCCCGACTTCTCGGACACCTGTATCTTGAAGGTCTTCTCGGGCTCAACGGTATCGGGAGCCTTTACGACCGGTTCCAGATGCGAGCCGGGATTCTCCACGCTCACCCGCCTTACGCCGTAGAGACGCAGCGGCAAATCATTGGCAGTCACGGAGTATGGCTGCACCAGAGTGATGTGGACGTAGAAATTCGGTGCCATTTCCGGGGTGACGGTGAAGGAATAGGCGGCATCCTTACCGCCGTCGGTCGACACCCACTGGCGTGAAAGCACTCCGCCGGCATTTTCCAGGGACACCAGGGCCTGCCCGCCGGCAGCGGCAGGGATGAATACGGTCGCCTTTTCTCCGGCAAGGTAGCTGGCCTTGTCGGTAGAGAAGGTGAGCATGGTCAGGGCATTGGGATCTTCGCGGCCGGCCCTGCCAAGATAGCCTGGCTCATCGATGATGACCGTCCTTCCGGACACGTGTCCTCCGGCGACATCACGGACGACTACCAGGTACCTGCCCCATTCCTCGGCTTCAGCACGGAGGGTGAAAGTAGCATCCTGCGTCCCGGAGACCAGGGTTCCTGAAGCGACCGGCCTGGCCTCACTCCCGTTCACATAGCTGTTGAGTTCGTCGGGATTGTCCTCCCACCACCAACTCCACTGGAGCTTGAAGACGCGGTACTCGAGGTTCCTGCCGGAAAGGCGGTTACCCGCTGCGTCGACTACGGCGACCCTTACGGTATGGTCCTTGCCGGTCTCCAGATCTCCGTCGGAAGGGAATTTTACACCGACATAGGCGGGGAATGGTGAATACGGAAGCGTCTGGGTTGTGAAACTCTCGTCACCGCCGCTTTCCTCGACCGAGGTTACGATGAAAGCGGACAAGAGGCCCGGAGCATCCTTGGCGGCCGGCAGGTTGAAGGCCGGCTCGGCCGTACCGTCAGCAGAGAGGACGGTACGGAACAGTTCGTGCTCGCTGGCTTCGAACGATGCGGCGGGATTGCGGAATATGTACCCGTCGAAGCCCTTGAAGGAGGATGCTCCCCTGCTGAGGGTCATCGTGGCATGGGCATTCAGGCCGGAGGCGGGAACGCCCGTCAGCCAGGACGAGGTGAGGTGCGCCGACGCGCGTGAGCCTCCTGCCAGGGCGTTTCCGCCCAGGTCGAGGTCGACCTTGAGGCGGTTGGGCTTGATGGTCTCGATGCGGAGGCTCTTGTGGAAAGCCGATCCGCCCACCTTGACGTATGCATTCCACAAGCCGGTGGGATCATCGGCGGAAGTGATGACCGGGAATGTATAGAATCCGTCCTGGCCGGAGGAGACCATCCGCGTATAGAACTGTCCCTGAGGAGTATAGAGTTCAAGGGAGGCGGGATGTCCCTCCGGAAGCTGCTTCGCCTTGTCGGCAAGTATCATCGTCACGTGCAGGGTGTCGCCTGGCCGCCAGACGCCGCGTTCGCCATAGACGAAAGCCTTGAGGCCCTTGGTCACCGCCTGTCCCGACACGTCGAAACGGCTGAGGGATTTCTCGTATCCGTCCATCATCCTGAGGTAGCCGGTGGTCTTGCCCTTCCTGGCAATTACCGCGAAGGGCTTGCGGCTGACAGGGATCTCGGCGAGTCCCTTGGCATCTGTCTTGGCAGTGGCGAGGCGCTGGAGCTGGAAATCATATACTTCCAGGTCCACGCCTGACATCGGCTTGGCATCATTGATGTCGGTCACGGCAGCCCACATCGTCTTTCCTCCGGCATATTGCGCGACGATACCGAGGTTAGAGGAGAGCAGATTCACCGTCGGAAAACGTTCGGACTGCATATAGTAGGACGGCTTTTCGGGATTGTCCCTGTCCTCCCAGTCATACAGGCTCCAGTCCGTATCATTGTCCCACCAATACGGACGCTGTACATCCCAGACCGCCTCGTCCTCCGCAGAGGGCGTACCGTCAGTGACGGGAATCATGCGCGGGACGGGCTTGCCACCGTACAGCGAATACTCCTGGCGGAAAGATAGCTTTATGCGATAGATGGCGCCCGGTTCCTGCTTGAACAGACCTGTCAGGTCCACGTTGAAGTCGTTCCAGGTGTGCAGGTCCAGGTCACCGTCCTGATAGAGAGGGATCTGCCGGCTGTAGACCAGGCGGCCGGAGCGCCGGAGCTCGGTAGACCCGTTCAGGTCGTTCTCCTGCAGGAACAGGAGGATGTTGTCCTCGTAAATCTTTATGACCTTGACGTCGACGGCAGACAGGTTGACCGCGCGGAAAGGCAGCACCAGGGAGCCCTCGTCCGGAAGGATGTTGCCATCCAGCGGAAGGACGACGGCCGGTGCCGGATCCGCGGCGGGGAAAGCGGTCCGGAACTCCTCGGAGAGGGCAAGGCCGGACGCGCTGCGGACGCCGCGGTGGACGGCGAGCGAGATGTCGTCACCAGCGCCTTCAAAGTAAATCCGCGCGCAGTTGTCGCGGATGTCCAGAGTCTGGCGGATCACGCCGGACAGTTCTATAAGGCCCTCCCTGGCAGCTTCAGCGGCAATAGGCTCGCTGAAGCGGACCTCCACGCAAGGATTGCCGGTACGGGTGATGCGGGTGTCGATGACCTTGAACACCCCTGTGGCAGGGATGACGGCCTTCAACGGTGACACGTCGTGGAAGCCGTTAACCCTCAGCCTTATGGTAACTGGCGTATCCTTTGAACCGCGGGCGATGCCGCCGGTCTCGAAGCGCCAAGCGGTGCCTTCGCCCGTCAGGGTGACGGGCGTATCCGGCTCCACGGTGAGCGAGATGTCCTCCAACGCCACGGGGGAACTCAGCGTGATGCCTCCCTGGAGCCTGGCCTCATCCGTGACGGTTATGCCGTCCAGCGAGAGCGAGGCCGTCTTCGGAACCGCACGGAAGCGGAAGGGGAAAACCTTGCAGGCCTTGTCCGGGACGTCCACGACATCGCCCAGCTGGAAATAACCTTCATAGACCGTATCTTCCTTGAGCGGGCCGTCCGGCACGAACTCGACCACGGTCGGGCTCAGCCACCGGGACATGCCCGGAAGGGCCGGCTTGAACTTGAAAAGCGCATCACCCTGCCGCTCGATGGGGACAGGGGCGGCAAGTTCCACGCGCAGGGCCGTGCCGTCCGGCACGACACCGCCCGTATAGGCTTTGACATAACTTGCAAAGGCCGCATCGGGCCCGTTGGCGCCCTGCCTGGGGGCGCAGGCGGCGACGGCCGCCATGATAAGGAGGAAACCGAAGAAACGGACGACTCTCATCATAACTATCTATTTATTTTGCTTTCACGGTAACGTGGAAGCAGTTCTGTTGCCTTTCATATTTCACGAAACAGGTGTTCGGCGTATCGTGGAAGTCCTTGAGCACTTGGCTGAGAACGGCACGGAGGTACTCCGGAGGCACATCTTCGTACGGACGGCCGCGAAGGTCGGGAACCTTGACGTAACGCCAGTACGACAAGTCAAAAGTCGTTCCATAACTGTGGGTGGAAACCTCTGCGGCATTGATATTCCCTTTGCGAAGCCTGGCAACGTCATCCTCGGTACGCAGCACTGAGGTGACCACCAGCCTGTAAGGGTTGAGCCCCTTTGAACTCAGGGAATCCTGGAAGGCCCGCCCGATGTCATCCAGCAGGCTCTTGGCCGAAGGGATAAGGTAAGGGATGGAATAGGTCAGAGAGTCGATCACATATGTGTCGGTATCCTCCAGCCTGACCAGTTTGGACTTGATCTTCTCCGCCGCTTCCCTGTCGGCCACGGGAGGGACTCCGATGGCCTGGGCCACCGCCAGTTGGGTATCGTTCAGGTCGTTGAACTCCTTGGAGAAATTAACGTCGTAGATACGGACGGGATGGTTCTCAATCGGTCCGAGAGCCAGCCACCGGCGCTCCTTGACGCAGGACCTTGCGCTGAAGAAGACATAAAGGACAAGGCCTGCAGCCAGAACGGTCCCGGCTAACTTGAGATAATTACCAAACCTTTTCAAAAGACAATCATTTGTGGTCTTACAAATATAATGAAACTATCCTGAATAATGGTTCCAGAACCTTTTTTCATGAAGGATTACCGGGAAAAAAACGTATATTTGTTACAATAAAACAATGTACGATGAAGCATTTCAGACCAAGCCTTCTGTGTATGCTGCCCCTGCTTCTCGCAGCAGCCGTCTCGTGTACTTCCCGTTTCAACACGGAAGACCCGTTTGCCCGGGCGAAATGGATCGGCACCTCCGAAACAGTGCTCTATTCCGATTTCCTGCCCCAATTCCTGATATCGGCAGATATAACGATAACTGACGGCCGTTCCAGCGCTTCCCTGCTGATGGGCGGCAACGATCCGCGTCTGATGGATGCCGACCTCAATATAATGGGCGTCGAAAACGACCGGGATGCGTCCTATATCCAGGTGGAGCTGGACCGGGAGTTCAAGAGGGTCTATGTCTACAGGACCGGCTACACCCCGGAGGATAAGCCCGGAAAAGTGTATCAGAGTTTCAAGGTGGCCGACAGCCTTCTGGTAGACCCGACTTCCAGGCTTACCGTAGCCGTTTCCTACAGTGAGCTGCGCATCCAACTGAATGGCACTAATCTGGGGCAGGTAGGCGTGGGCCCGCTGGGAAACGGCGGAGACTACATCGCTTATCCCCAGCTTTCCCAGATCGGCTGGCTGGTGAAGAAGGGCGACGCCGCCCGGGTGAGCGATATCGAAGTCCGGGAGGCCCGCAAACCCAATGCCCTCCTGTATCATCTTGACGGAATGACTGCCGAAGGTTCGGACCAGAAAGTCCTTGTCGACCCCACCCACGGAGGGATGCCCGTCCTGCGCAGCGCGTTCAAAGTCAAAGGCAAGGAAATCGCATCGGCCACGCTATACGCCACTGCACGCGGCATCTATGAGGTCAGCATCAATGACGCCAGGGTCGGAGAGGATTATCTCGCTCCCGGACTATCCCAGTACAACAAGCATCACTATTACCAGACATACGACGTTTCCCCCCTGCTTAAGGACGGGAAAAACAGCATCCAGGTCTCACTTGCCGAAGGCTGGTGGTCCGGGGACATCACCTTCGGCGGAGGCAATCGCAACTATTTCGGGGACCAGCTGGCTTTCCTGGGCAGCCTCTACGTGCAGTACACGGACGGCAGTTCCACTGTAGTCGTTACCGACCCGTCCGACTGGGAGGTGACCACCGACGGCCCGGTCGTCTACGCCAGCCTCTTCCAGGGCCAGGTGACCGACGCACGCAAGAGCATCGAAGATGCCGTGTGGCACAGTGCGGAGGAGATGGTGCTGGACGGCCATGTCTCCGACGCCACCTTCGGGCAGACGGCCCCTCGCACGGACGAATATGACGGCTGGCAGCTGGTCCGGCAGGCGGACCCGTCACCGCGCGTTTTCGCGGTCCTGACCGCCCAGGGCGTCACCGAGGTCCGCCCGGGCGTATTCGTATATGATATGGGCCAGAACTTCGCCGGCATCCCAAGCATAACCCTCCGGGGGCTGCAGGAAGGCCAGCAGCTGCGTTTCCGCTATGCGGAGGTACTCTACCCTGACATGCCCGAGTACAAGGGCAACGAGGGAATGCTGATGCTGGAGAACATCCGCGGCGCCATGGCCCAGGACATCTATGTCGCATCCGGTGCGTCAGAGGAACTCTTCGAGCCGCATTTCACGCAGCACGGCTATCGCTACCTTGAGATCACCGGTGTCTCGAAGGCACCCTCCCCTGCCGATGTGAAGGGTCTGGTCCTCAGTTCAGTACAGGATTTCACGGCGCATTTCGAGTGCAGCAACCCCCTGGTGAACCGCCTTTGGGAAAACATCAAATGGTCGATGCTGGCCAACTTCATCAGCATCCCCACGGATTGTCCCCAGCGCAACGAGCGTATGGGATGGAGCGGCGACTTGAGCGTATTCAGCCGCACGGCCACCTATCTGTCCGACGTGGACGCCTTCCTCAACCGTCACATGCAGGCCATCCGCGACGTCCAGATGCCGGACGGACGTATGCCTGACGTCGCCCCTATCGGCGGTGCCTTCGGCGGCCTGCTGTGGGGCAGCGCCGGCATCACCGTCCCTTACGAGTGTTACCGCCAGTACGCCGACACGGCCATACTGGACCAGCACTACGAGGCGATGCAGCGCTATATGCAACTGATCGCAGACAAATACATCGAGAAGGATTCCGGCCTGATGACTCAGGGAAGCCGAGGTTTTGGCGGCCTGGGTGACTGGCTGGGGCCGCAGAACGGCCAGCTGGACAATTCGTCCATCTGGGACGCATACTACATCTTCGACCTGCAGATAATGGTTGAGACCGCCCGTGTCCTGGGCCGCAGCGAGGACGAGGCGCTCTACTCCAGGCGCCTGTCCGAGCGCAAGCAGGAATTCGTCAGCAGGTACCTGGACCCGGCGACGGGACGTTTCATCGCATCGGAGTATGCCAGGGGCCGGAGCGGACAGCCCATCCACATCCAGAGCAGTTACGTGCTGCCCCTGGCCTTCGGCATCATCGACGACGATGCGCTCCGCGCCAAGGTCGCCGGCAACCTCGCCCAGACCCTGCTGCGCCCGGGCACTACCGACAACGGCATCAACTGTCCTCCCTACTCTCTTATGACCGGTTTCATCACCACCGCCTGGATCAGCAAGGCGCTCAGCGACAACGGGCGCAGCGACCTGGCCTACAGGCTGTTGCAGCAGACCTCATATCCCAGTTGGCTGTATCCTGTCACCCAAGGAGCGACCTCCATCTGGGAGCGTCTCGACTCCTACACCAAGGAGCGCGGATTCGGAGGGAACAACTCGATGAACTCCTTCAACCATTACTCGTTCGGCGCCGTAGGCCAGTGGCTGATGGCTTATTCCCTTGGCATCGACAGGGATCCGTCAGCACCAGGTTTCAAGCATTTCATCCTTCACCCGGAGGCTGACCCTACCGGCCATATGACCTGGGCGGAGGGCTGGTACGACACGCCATACGGCCGTATCGAGAGCAGCTGGAAGCGGTCCGGCGGCAAAGTTGAGTACACCTTCACCATCCCCGATGGCTGCACGGCAACCCTGCGCATCCCCGGAGTCCCCGAACAGGAGCTCTCTCCCGGGCACTATCGGTTCTGAAAGGTTTCTGTCAGCTTGTACGGGCAAATCGTGGCATCAGTGATATTGATTACTTGTAAATAATCGCTATATTTGCTCTGACAATCACATAACTTCATCAGCTCTAAAGACTCTTAACACACTATCAATAACATTTATATGAAACGAATCCTTATTATCTGTGCTGCGGCACTGATGACCCTGAGCCTCTCCGCTCAGGAATGGGCCAATTTCAGTTTCGGAGGTGCCCGTAAACCCTCCCCTGAGTTCATGGATGGCAAAGTCGCCTTCCGTTATACTGCTCCCAACGCCAATGCAGTGACCCTCAACGGTTCCTGGCAGGGCGGCCGCAATGTCGCCATGACCAAGGGCGAAAACGGCATCTGGGAAGTCATCATCGACACCCCCGCCCCGGAGATCTACACCTACACCTTCTCGGTCGACGGCGTCTCCGTCAGCGATCCCCAGAATGTCCTGGTACAGCGTGACGGCTCCCGTTTCCTGACCATGCTCATCGTTCCCGGCGAGTTCACCGAGAACTATTTCGAGTCAAAGAAACAGCACGGCACCGTCCTACATCCCTGGTATTCCAGCAAGATCATGGCTACCGACAACCGTCGTCTGACAGTCTATCTTCCTGCCGGCTATTTCGACAATCCCCAGACCCGCTATCCGGTTCTCTACCTGATGCACGGTGCCGGTGGTGACGAGGAGGCCTGGATCTCCATGGGCCGCGCCGCCCAGATCCTTGACAACCTTATTGAGAAGGGGCTCGCCAAGCCTATGATCGTGGTCATGCCGAACACCAACAACAACCAGTATGCAGCCCAGACCCTGGGCATTCCGAATGCCCAGATCGCTCAGCAGCAGCGCCCGCAGGGCGGCCAGCAGGGCGGCCAGCGCCCGCAGGGTGCTCCTCAGGGCGGCCAGCGTCCCCAGGGCGGCCAGCAGGGTGGCGGTCAGCCTAACCCGTACGCCAATGCCTACGAGCGCAGCCTTGCCGAAGAGATCGTCCCCTTCATCGAGAAGAACTTCCGCGTCATCGCCAATCCCGACAACCGCGCTATCGCCGGTCTCTCCATGGGTGGCGGCAATACCTACACCTGCTCCACCATGTATCCGGATATGTTCCGTTACATCGCTCCGTTCTCCGCTGCTATCTTCGGCGATATGGACAAGGTCAAGCTGCAGGCTATCAAAGATGCCGGCTGCAAGCTCTATTTCATCGCCTGCGGCTCTGCCGACTCTTTGATCAGCACGTCCGACAACCTTGACAAGGCGCTTACGGAGATCGGCCTCAAGCACACCTACATGGTGACCGAGGGCGGCCACACCTGGGCCAACTGGCGTCTCTACCTCAATACGCTCGCCCCGCTTCTGTTCAAATAAAGCGGCGACATCCTGACGCTTTTCAGGAGTAATTGCAGCAGGCGTCCCGGTTTCGGGGCGCCTGCGTTGTTTCCCGTTTGAAGTCCCTCGACCTCTTCGCCAACTTCGGAATCCTCAGCGCAGGTGACAACACCCCCCGAGCAGACCCTAGGCGGATTCCTCCCGAAGCCCTGGAAGAAATAGGTTCAGTCGAGGACTTCGGCGAGTTTCTTCGCCAGCGCTTCGCCGCGGAGGCCCCGGGCTACGACTATGCCTTCGGGGTCTATCAGAAGGTTGTCCGGAATGGAATTGACAGAGTAAACCCCTGCTGCCACGCTCTTCCAGTACTTCAGGTCGGAGAGATGGATCCACGGCATCTGCCATTCGATGATAGCCTTTTCCCAAGGCTCCTTTTCGCTGTCGAAAGAAAGCCCGACAACATCGAAGCCCTTGTCGTGATACTGTTTATAGGCATCCCTTACATTGGGCATTTCGGCCTTGCAGGGGCCGCACCAGGAGGCCCAGAAGTCAACCAGCACCCATTTGCCCTGGCCAACGTACTCGCTCAGCTTGTGCATATTGCCGTCGGTATCGGCCTCTTCCAGATCCAGGAACTTCTGGCCGATGACGGCGCTCTTGACATCTTCAGCCTTCAGTTCTTCGGCCATGGCTCCCTCCAGCCCCTCCTTTAGATCCACCACGTACGGATGCCTGGCAAAAGGAGTATCCGAGGAGACCAGTTCGTTGAACTTCGCGTAGCCCAAGACTTCGGGGACGTTTTCAATGAAAGCGACCGGAATGATATTGTCCATGTTTTCCTCGATGATGGCCATTTCTGTATCAGCGAACTGCTGGTACACGTCCTGATACCGGGCGACAAATTCATCCTCGGTGGAGTTCTGCTCCTCCTTTGGCAGCGCCAAGAAATCACTGACGAGTCTGTCCAGCCGGGCGTAGGCCTTGGAGTTCCGCTTGTCACACTCCGTCAGTTTGTTATTCAGGGCAGATCCTGTGACGGAACTGTCAGTGAAATTGATTTGGATGGGAACTCCGTCATTGAAAAGCAGGTAGTTCCAGTCGGAACCCTCGACTACAATGCTCAGGAAAGCATCTTTTGCGGCCTTCCCCTTCATCTCGAAAGTGCCGTTGGTCACTACCGCACTGTCGATGTCGTCGGCCACGATCCGGTCCACCAGATAAACGACTGCACCATCCTGGGGAGCGTTCTTGCCTGTAATAACATACTTTGTGTCATTTCCGGAGCAAGCCAACATACCAGCGGCGACCACCGGAATCATAAGAAAGGAGTGAGCTTTCATTTCCAAAGAATTTATAAAGTTCGTTTTGATCTTCCAAACTGTCTGGATGATTTTGGACAAAAATAACCATTCTTTCCTGTCCGGACAAATCGTCGTAATCCTGACTTTAACGCGACGCATAAAAAATGGCCCGTTCTTAAACGTCACGGGCAATTTCAAGCAGTTTTTCGGCTATTTCCCTCCGCGACGCAGATATAATACCCGTTTCTTCTGCGTCGCGTCAACTTCTTCTCCCACCATCACAAAACGACAGCGAGACAAACAAATCATTCATGCTTGTTTAGACAAACAAACATTGTTTTGTAGAGTTCTAAAACTGAAGGTGGCTTTGATTTTTAAGAAGCGATGATAACCGGACAGTGTTTGAGCTTGAATTGCGGTAGTTTTTCCTTTCCAGTATTGCGTTTTCAGTATTAAGCATTATCTTTGCAGTACTTATTTAAGTACTTACAATATGATTACAGCAACATATACAGACCTTCGGTCAAATCTCAAAGACTATCTCGACAGGGTAGTCAAGGATTCCGACAATGTCATAGTGAACAGGGGAAACGGATCCGCGGTGGTAATTATGTCCTTGGAAGAGTACGAGTCCATGGTAGAAACGGCTTACATTATGTCTCAGCCTGATTTGGTGGAAGCCATCCGCCGGGGAGATGAGGATGTGAAAAACGGGAACTATGAAGTTGTAAACGTCGATGAGCTATAATATTGCCTTTCTTCCCCAGGCGCGGAAGGATTTTGACGAGTGGAAGAAAACTGATGTAAAAACGGTCGTTAAAATAAAGGAAATCCTCAAGGACATTGCTGAGCATCCCTACTCAGGCATCGGAAAACCGGAGCCGCTCAAGCACAACCTCACTGGCAAGTGGTCCCGTAGAATCAACAAAACTGACAGGATTATCTACTCAGTAGACGGAGAAAAGATTCTGGTATATGTTTTCTCAATGAAGGGTCACTACCAGAAAAAGTAAATTGCATCATTCTCCGATTATTCCGGAGATTAAATCCGTGCCGTAACGATCCTGCAATTGTGTCAACAGCGTTGACACAATTACTTTCAATATTCGGCTCTTTGATTCTTGAGGACTTTTTTATTGATGCGCCCCAATACTCACGAGTAAAAATCAATTGGATGCAAAAACGACAGCGAGACAAACAAATAATTTTGCTTATCTCGCTGTAAATCAGTATGTTAAGAGTAAGAGTCTCTCTTAATACTCTTCCTCGTTAAAGAAGAAATCTTCCTTGGTGGGGTAATCGGGCCAGATGTCCTCGATGCTTTCGTATATCTCACCGTCATCCTCGAGCTCCTGGAGGTTTTCGATGACCTCCTCGGGGGCGCCGGAGCGGTTGGCATAGTCGATGAGTTCGTCCTTTGTTGCCGGCCACGGTGCGTCGTCCAGGCTGCCGGCAAATTCCAATGTCCAATACATATCTCGGTAAAAAGTTAAGTTGTTGTTATTTTTTTCTAATTTTGTCTGCGGAACAAATTTTCCGCAAAGATAGAAAAAAATACTGCATATCCTATGCCATATATCAAAGAAGAAAAATACGACGGGAAAGTCACTGAAGAATTGGCGTTACACGTCAAGGAAATCCTCCGCCTGATAGGTGAAGATCCGCAGCGCGAAGGGCTGCTCAAAACCCCTGAGCGCGTGGCCAAAGCCCTTCAGTTCATGACTCAGGGATATGACCAGAACGGCACTGAGATAATCCAGAAGGCCATTTTCGACGAGGAATACAAGCAGATGGTAATTGTCCGGGACATTGAACTGTACTCTCTCTGCGAGCATCACATGTGTCCCTTCATCGGTAAGGCCCACGTGGCATATATCCCCAACGGAAAGATAACTGGCCTGAGCAAAATCGCACGTGTAGTCGAGACATACGCCCGAAGGCTGCAGGTCCAGGAGCGCCTGACGGTCCAGATCCGCAATTGCATCGAGGAGTCGCTCCACCCTCTGGGAGTCGCTGTGGTCATCGAGGCCCAGCACACGTGCATGTCCATGCGGGGTGTGCAGAAATCGAACGCCATCACCACTACCTCCGCCTTCTCGGGCATCTTCCTGAGTTCGGCCAGGACGAGGAACGAATTCCTCGAACTGATAGGCAGAAAATAGAAAAAGGACCCCGCGGGGTCCTTTTTTCTATTTCAGGAAAGCGTCCCTGACGACTTTCTCGCTTCGCGCTATGAAGTCACTGAGCGCCTTGCCCTTAAGCATACCGTTGGCAAGCAGGGCCAGGTCGGTTATCTGGTGCAGGATCTCGTTGTCCTTTGCGAAGGCTTCGACATCGGCCTTGTGTGCGTGACGCACGTCGTCGCGCGCCTGACGGGCGGCTTCCTTCTCCGCATCGGAGGCGTCCTTCGGAGCCTCCGGCGGAAGCTCGCCCTGCGGCGCGACGCCTTCCCTCTTGGCGGCCAGCACCTGTGCCACGAGCGGATTGTCCATATTGACCGTGATATTGTACGACTTCGGCATCTCGCCATAGAAGTTCATGCCTCCGCCAAGCGCGCTCATCTCGCGGTAGCGGCGCATAAACTCGCTCTGTGTGATGAGGATAGGGGCTGCATCTTCGCCGAGGTTGTCACCGATGACGTAATACTCGTTCTCTGAAGGCATCACGGCCTTGAACATATTCTCGAGGTCGTAGCGCTCGTCTTCCTTCATCTCGAACTTGACCCGGTCTTCCTTGGGAATCAGGTTCGATACGGAGTCGGAATCGACGCGGGCAAAGCGGGTGTTCTCGACCTTGCTCTCGAGAAGGTTCACGAAGTGCGAATCCAGTTCGCAGTCCATGAGCAGTACGTCATAGCCCTGCGCCTTGGCGGCCTCGATGAAAGGATACTGGCCTTCGCCGTCTGTCGCATACAG
>JAEEGF010497002.1_pt1 | contig 13011 bp, 15 predicted proteins | sample 9134171 | NCBI WGS metagenome assembly JAEEGF01 (sample SAMN16246542, study PRJNA631951) | gut metagenome | biome: gut microbiome; feature: rumen; material: AP-attached | host: Bos | place: Iran: Karaj | collected 2018-10
CATCCGCGAGTATAAGGGAGTGGTGACAGGTGAAACAATTATCGGCGCTAATATTGTAAAGGATTTCTTTGCAGGTATCCGTGATATCGTTGGCGGTCGTGCCGGCAGCTACGAGAAAGTACTTGCAGAAGCCAAAGATACTTCCATAAATGAAATGATGCAGAGAGCCGTAGAGATGGGTGCTAATGCTATTGTAGGCATTGATATTGATTACGAAACTATCGGATCGAACAGTTCTATGATGATGGTGGCCACCAGCGGAACAGCTGTTGTCATCTGAAAACCTGTAAAGGTCAGCTAATGTCGAAGCCAGATGTGATGAAAACTACAGCTCTCCCGACGGCGAAGGATATCATTGACTATATGGAGTCGTTGCAGAATGACAAGCAGCGACAGTTATTGATGGGCTTCTTCAAAACAGGTCCAGGCGAATACGGGGAAGGTGATGAATTTTTGGGGCTGAAAGTGCCACAGACACGCGAGGTGGTAAAGGCTGCCTCAGACATGCCCCTAAGCGAGATTCCTGCATTATTGATGTCTCGTTGGCACGAAGTAAGGCTCTGTGGACTGCTGATACTTGTAGCGCAATTCGAAAAGGCAGCGTCAAAACGATTCATATATGATACGGAAGCCATCAGAAAACGTGATGAAATACTGACGTTGTATCTGAAATATGCAGATCAGGCAAATAACTGGGATTTGGTAGATATGTCGGCACCAAAGATTCTGGGACATTGGCTCCTTTTGCCGACCGCCCTGAGTGACGGTACGACGGACTATAAACGCAAGGTCCTTGATGATTTGGCGCAGAGCCGCAATCTGTGGCGGCAGCGTATGAGTATGGTCTGCACATGGAAGACTTTACAGCAGGGCGATGCCTTGTGGTGCCTACGCTATGCCGAAATTCATTTGCATCATCCGCACGACCTGATGCACAAGGCTGTGGGGTGGATGTTACGTGAGATGGGCAAAAGGGTTTCTATGGATCTGTTGCGCGACTTCCTCCGTCAACATGCCCATGAGATGCCTCGCACGGCTCTCCGTTATGCCATTGAAAAAATGTCTGAACAGGAGCGAAAGGAATGGATGATCAGATAAAGTTTATCTTCATTTGGCATCAAAACAGCTATTTATCCATAAAAATAAATGTCCATAGTTCTTTGATTTGAAGATTTTCACTATATTTGTAACCAACAAGACTAACAAACTTATTTATAAACCCTAAAAACTCATTACTTATGAACTACAAAATTGTTGATGTGGAAGGTATTGGCAATGTATATGCCGAGAAGTTAATAGCAGCTGGTATTGAGAGTACTGATGCTTTGTTGGAGAAATGTGCAAAACCTGCCGGACGTAAGGAATTGGCCGAAGCAACCGGTATTTCTCCTAAGTTGATTCTTACTTGGGCAAATCATACCGACCTTATGCGTATCAATGGCGTTGGCCCTCAGTTTTCTGAACTGCTGGAAGCTGCTGGCGTGGATACTGTAAAGGAACTGCAGCATCGAGTTCCTGCCAACTTACAGGCTAAGTTGGAGGAGGTAAATGAGCAGAAGCATCTGGTACGTCGCGTTCCCGCTCTCGTTGAGGTGGAGAAGATGATTGCTCAGGCTAAGGAGTTGCCTGCTGTAATGGAATACTAACCGCATAACCTCTTACAAATGAAACTTACGGGACGAAGAGAGAGTACCAATGTTGATGACCGCCGTGGTATGTCTGCTGCCAAGATGGGCGGATTGGGTATCGGTGGTATCGTTATTGCCCTTTTAATGACGTTCCTTTCCAAGGGAAGCATTGGTTTGGAAGATATTATCAGTAATGTTGGCATGATGAATGTCACCGAACAGGCCGAGGGCGGACGTGAATTTACTGCTGAGGAGCAGGAACTGGCCAAGTTCTCAAAGCAGATTCTGGCAGGAACAGAAGATGTGTGGACCGAGGAGTTCAAGAAACTGGGTCGTACCTATGAGCCTCCCAAGATGGTGCTTTATACTGGAAGCGTACAGACGGCTTGCGGTAACGGACAGAGCAGCATGGGTCCTTTCTATTGCTCTGCCGACCAGTGCCTATACATCGACCTTTCTTTCTTCTCTTCTATGAAGCAGCAGTTAGGTGCCGATGGTGATTTTGCCTATGCATACGTCATTGCTCATGAGGTGGGACATCATGTAGAATACCTGTTGGGTTCGCTGGGTAAGGCACACGAACAGATGTCGCGTATGAACTCCACGGATGCCAATAAGGTAAGCGTACGTTTGGAGTTGCTGGCCGACTTCTATGCAGGTGTTTGGGCTTATCACGACAATAAGATGTTTGGCAGTATAGAAGACGGTGACCTGGAAGAAGCTATCCGCTGTGCCCAAGTGATAGGCGACAATTACCTTCAGGAGAAAGCCCGTGGTTATTCACAGCCCGAAACCTTTACTCATGGTACCAGCAAGCAGCGTATGAAGTGGCTTAAATTGGGTCTTACTACTGGTGATATCCGTCGAGGCAACACCTTCGAGTGCAGCGACGCAGAACTCTGATTACTGCTTAACGAAACAAATTTACGGCTACGTGTAGGAAAAATATTTTCTACGTGTAGCCGTAAGTTTTTCTACGTGTACCAGTAAAAAGTGCTGCTTTAATTCTGATAGTATAATAAAGCGAAAGAAATATTTTATAAATATTGTAAGGTAATCTGAAGGTTACCTCATTTTTTTTGTATCTTTGCATGCGAAATATAATCTCTTAATCAAAAATACACAAATGAAGAAAGGAATTATTATTAGTTGTTTGCTGGCAACGTTGTCGGTGGCAGGATACGCTCAAAGCGTTGTCGGTAAATGGGTAACAGAAGGTGGCGAATCTCAGGTGGAGATTTACCAAAGTGGCGATAAGCTGAATGGCAAGATTATCTGGCTGAAGTCAGGTGACGGCAAGCTTGACAGTAAGAACCCAGACAAGAAACTTCAGAGCCGTAAGCTGGTAGGCACCAATATCCTGACGGGTCTTACCAAGAAAGATAATAAATGGGAGGGTGGTAAGATTTACAACCCCAAAAATGGTAAGACCTACAAGTGCTCTATGTGGCTGGAGGGTAACGAACTAAAAGTCCGTGGCTACGTGGCAATGTTCTACGAAACCCAGACTTGGACAAAAAAATAAACTTCAGTTACTCGTCGCGTTCGTAGGTCGCGATATTATTGGAACTTTCCTGGACAACAACCTTGTAGCAGTGGGGAACTCGGTCGCAAATCCAGCGGGCAATGTTCTCCGCTGTTGGGTTAAAGGGTAGGATAGAGTTGAGATCCTGATGGTCGAGGACGCCGTGGACAAGTTGTTTTACTTTGGTAAAATCCACTACCATGCCGTCCTCGTTCAGTTCTTTGGCTTTACAGTAAACGGTAATCAACCAGTTGTGCCCGTGCAGTCGTTCACATTTGCTTCCCCGTTCCAAGGTTATATAGTGGCTGCCGGAAATCTCCATCTTTTTTGTTACGTAGTACATAAATATCTTTTTTTATTTGCGAAGGTACGAATAAATATCTTAATAATCTATAAAACCTACCAAACATTCCCTTTTTTCTAAAAAAATGTGCTACCTTTGCGTGGAAAATAAACAATTAGCTTAAATTAAGGTATATGAAAAAGATTCTTTTCTTGCTGTTTGCTGCAGCATTTTCAATGAGTGGCAATGCTCAGTTGAAGGTTAACAAGTATCACGAACCTATTAAGGTGGAGAAGAAGTGGCTGAACTACGATCCAGGAGAAGTTGTTTTCCGCGATGAGGCTCCTCAGACCGAAGGTTCGAAGATTTATCACAGCATCATTCCTAATCCTACTCCTTATATTCAGGAGAACGCTCGTCGTGTGTTGCAGACTTTGTACTATGGTCCCACAGATAAGAACATTCCCAAACTGAAGACAATCAATTACAGCCTGGTTGATCAGGACGGTATCAGCTGGAAGTACGGTGGCGGAGATATGGTAGGTGTCTGCTATACTACAGGTTGGATTGAGAAGAGTTTCCAAAATAACGATACCATGCGTTTGGACTACGAGACCCGTGGTGTGCTGTATCACGAGTTGACCCATGCTTATCAGCTGAATCCTCAGGGTTGTGGTAACTACGAGGATGGCGGTGAGAACTGGTGCTTCATCGAAGGTACTGCCGATGCTGTTCGTCTGGCTTGCGGTTGCTTTGAGCAGGATTTCAAGAGCAAGGACCGCCCCCGTGCTGAATCATGGCGCAAGGGTTATCGCGTGGCAGGTTACTTCCTGTACTGGTTGCAGTTGAACAAGGACAAGAACTTTATCCGTAAGTTCAATGCTTCTGCTGCCGTACTGAATCCTTGGTCGTGGGACAAGGCTATGAAGCATATCCTAGGTGACAAACCAGAGAATGGCGTAGAGGAACTTTGGAACGAATACCTTCATGCTATTGGAGATAAGTGATTTTAGTTTAGAGTTGAGAGTTGAGAGATTAAAAAGTTGCCCTGCAAATCCGCAGGGCAATTTTTTTTAGAATACAAGGTAGAAGATTACTGGAACCAGTAGAGAGGGTAGAAGGTTGACCGTCTTGCAATCCTTAATACCTAAGATGCCTAGGCCTGAGCTGATGATAAGTACTCCTCCCACAATACTTAGTTCACAACGCATAGGTTCCGGCATTGCCTCGCCAAAGAAATAAGCTACTGCGTAGAACATTCCTTGCCAGCAGAAAAGGATGGGAGCTGCTAACAGCATAATCCATCCGTATGAAGCTGCCAGTACGGCAGAGGTTACAAGGTCCAATGTGGCATTTGTATAAAGAAATGTATTGCCCGACTCGTTGAAAGCCCATCCCTGTGAGGGAGAAAGGCATGACAATACGGGTCCGACAATGGAAAAGGTTCCAATACAGAAAAGTAAGCAGCCGGTTACCAGGCCCTCAAGTCCGTTGCTCTCCTTGTTTCTCTTAGCATTAATCTTGGCATTCAGCCGGTCTATACATCCGGCCAAATCCAACTTTGTACCGACAATTCCTCCAATGGCTAAACTCAAGATAAACAGAACGGGATACTCGCTCTTGGCCATATTAGGTAGTGAAGCATTCATTCCTAAGACCAGGCAAGCCAAGCCAAGCGCATCAAATAGGGTTTTCTTGTATTTCTCGCCAATACCCTGACGAACGGTAGCACCGAATGTGGCACCGATAACTATGGTAATAGTATTTACAATGGTTCCTAACATACTTTTTTCCTTAAAACGATGCAAAGTTAATGAAAAAATATCTATATTTGCTGCACAAAAAACAAAAAACTGATATGAACAGACCAAGATACGATATTCTGGACGGTTTGCGAGGTGTTGCAGCCGTGATGGTGCTTTTATACCATGTTTTTAACGATGCTAAGAGTTTCTTTGTGTGGCCCGCACCTGTTTACGAGTTCTTCCATGGTTTTCTGGGAGTGGATTTTTTCTTCATTCTCTCCGGTTTTGTAATGGGATATGCGTATGATACCAGCCTCACCCCCGCCCCCTCTCCTAGGAGAGGGGAGACGCTTACCTTTTGGGGATTTGTAAAAAGAAGGCTTATCCGCCTACATCCCATGGTGGTGATGGGTGTTTTTTTCGGTGTTATCGTTTTTTTGATTCAGGGATGTACGAAATGGGATGGCACCGAGGTATCTCTTCAAGCTGTGATGTGGGCAACGTTGTTGGGGCTTTTTCTGATTCCTTCGCCCCTTGGTATGGATGTTCGCGGTAATACCGAGGCCTTTCCTTTGAACGGTCCGCACTGGTCATTGTTCTTCGAATACATAGGCAGTTTGCTTTACGGTATCCTGCTTCACCGTCTTCCCACCAAATGGCTTCGTGTCTGGGTAGCGTGTGGTATATTCTCTATTGCCGCCTATGCCCTTTTACAAGAGGGCGGTGGTGTTGCGTACGGATGGTCTTCCGAGCCTATGAACCTTCTGGGTGGTGCGCTCCGTATGCTTTATGCCTATCCTATGGGCTTACTCATGGCCAGGATGTTCCGCCAGCGAAAACCCGAGCCTTTGCAGGGACCTGTATTTCTGTTCTGCAGTTTAGCTCTTGTTGTATTGCTGGGCTTGCCTCTGTTTGGCGGCAAAGAATCCGAAACCATATATCAATTGGTATGTCTTTTCTCTTTCTTTCCTGGTATCATTTGGATTGGAGCTCGTGGAATGGTGAGTGGCAGACAGCAACGTGCGGTCTCTTTCCTTGGCCGGTTGTCTTACCCACTTTATGCTACTCATTTTCCCCTTATTTATCTTTATATAACATGGGTAGCACGCGATGATGCTCCTTATCAGGGTTATATCCATCCCTGGCTTCTCGCTTTCGTCACTCTTGTAGCTTCTGTGCTGATAGCTACACTATGTCTCTTGTTTTATGATGAGCCGCTAAGGAAATGGCTGAGCAGGAAGAAGTGAGAAGTAAAGCAGATTGCGTTGTTATTTGTTAAAAGTTGGCAAATAGCTTGGGCGTGTTGCCTTTTTTAATTAACTTTGTGCCGCTAAGAATCAATTTTGTAACATTTTATATTATCAAGTTATGAAGAAGACTTTGTTATTTGCAGCAACTATGGCCCTAATGGCTTCTTGCTGCCAGAACAAATGCAAGTGCGACTGCGGTTGCGATGCTTGCAAGAATTGTGAAAACAAGACTGAGGCTGCTGCCGGCGAAGAGGCTGTAGCTGAGATTGTGGAGAACGAGCAGTACGATCTTGCCCAGCTGAAGCAGGACGAGGAGGGTTATTACATTCTGTTCGATGGCTCAAGTCTGGACGGCTGGCGCGGTTATGGTCAGGATGCAGTTCCCACAAGTTGGGAGAACGATGGCGAGAGCATTCACCTGAAGGGTTCCGGTACCGGCGAGGCTCAGGCTGAAGGCGGCGGCGACCTGATGTTCGCTCACAAGTTTACCAACTTCACCTTGGAGTTGGAGTACAAGATTAGCAAGGGCGGTAACTCTGGTATCTTCTATCTGGCTCAGGAGGCTAAAGATGCTAATGGTGAGATGCTGCCCATCTGGCAGAGTTGCTCGGAATATCAGGTATTGGACAATGCCAACCACGTAGATGCTCAGTTGGGTGTTGACGGTAACCGTCAGGCTGCTTCATTGTATGATATGGTTCCTGCTAATCCTCAGAACGCAAAGCCCTTCGGCGAATGGAACAAGGCTAAGATTGTTGTCTTCAAGGGTACTGTTATCCACTATCAGAATGACGAGAAGGTGCTGGAGTATCACCTCTGGACTCCGAAGTGGAAGGAGATGCTCGACAATAGCAAGTTCTGCAAGGGCGGTGAGTTCCCATACGCTTATGGCCTGATGATTGAGGAAGGCAAGGAAGGCGGTTACTTTGCTCTTCAGGATCATGGCGATGACGTTTGGTATCGCAATGTCCGCATAAAGGTGATGGATTAAGACGATGGTCTTTGAAACTTTGGCTATTGGCTGTTAGCTATTGGCTAATTTAAAGAAAAGCCAACGGCCAACGGCCAATGGCTAAAGTTTAACAAAAAAGCCTGCTCAACCGAGCAGGCTTTTTTGTTTATTGTATGTTTTTGCGAATTTTCACCAGATAATTGTTGAGTGCTTCTTCGTCGCGGTCGTCAATAATCTGAATGAGTTCCTTCAGCTCTGCTCGGATGCCTTCTACATGTGATTTGGTCTTGGGATTGAAAAGAATCTCGCGCAGCAACGTATCATCTTCCGACAACACACCACGGGCAATCTTCAGGTGACGTTTGAAGGTGGTTCCCGGTGAATCCTGATGCTTCATAACGGCGCTGAAGACAAAAGTGCTCACGAAAGGAACCGAAAGCGAGTAGGCCATTGCCTCGTCGTGCTCCTCGAAGCTATATTCGTGAACATTCAGACCCAGACGGCGGTAGAGGTCCAGGAAGAAGATGCGCCCCATGTAGTCACCCTCATTAATGACAATAGCATTCTCGCTGCTGAGCGCTCCCAGGTTGGCAAACGTGGGGCCGAACATGGGGTGGGTACTGACGTAGCGGAAGCCGGTTGTGTCGTAGTACTCCTTAAAGCCCGTTTTCACACTGCTGATATCGCTGATAATACAGTCCTTAGGCAAGTGGGGGAGTACCTGCTTGAATACATCGATGGTATATTTCAGCGTTACGGCATTGATGACCAACTCGGGCTTAAAGTCTTCAATCTCCTGCATGGATGTAAAGCGCTGCGTATTGTATAGGAAGCGCATTCGCTTGGCATCTATCTCGTAAACGGCGCATTCGTGGTCAAAACTCAGTACGTCTGTAAAGAACGACCCCATCTTACCTGCGCCTAAAATCAATATTCTCATTCTACTGCCTGTTTATAATCTCCATCTGCTGACGAACGCTCTCTTCGTGGATGTGCTCAAAGATATTCTTGATGCACACGGTATCAATGCCGAGTAAAGATCCCTGAGCACCGCGCTTGTCCAGAATCTCGCTATAACGGCGTGTTTGGACAATAGTCATGCCGTTTTCCTTCTTGTACTCACCGATGCAGCGACAAACTCTCATGCGCTTGGCCAACAAGTCGATAAGGTCGTTGTCAATTTCGTCAATCTCCTTACGAAGGTCCTTTAGCGTATCTGTATGTTCGGTTGTGTCGCGGAAGATAAGGCGTGAAACTATGAAGTCCAGCACCTCGGGTGTTACCTGCTGCGAAGCATCGCTCCAAGCCTTGTCGGGGTCGCAATGACTCTCCACCAAAAGACCGTCGAAGCCCAGGTCCATAGCTTGCTGGCAGAGTGGAGCTATCAAGTCACGTCTTCCGCTGATATGGCTGGGGTCGCATACTATGGGTAATTCGGGTAATCGACGTTTCAACTCAATGGGAATCTGCCACATGGGTTCATTTCGGTACAGTTTCTTTTCGTAACTGCTGAAACCGCGATGTACGGCTCCTAACTTTTGGATACCGGCACCGTTTATGCGCTGCAGTGCTCCAATCCACAGTTCCAGGTCGGGATTTACGGGATTCTTTACCAACACTGTCGCGTCTGTTCCGCGAAGCGCATCGGCTAAAGCTTGCACCGCAAAGGGATTGGCAGTTGTTCGCGCTCCCACCCACAGGATATCGACGCCGTACTTCAGTGCCAGCTCCACGTGCTCGGGTGTAGCCACCTCGGTAGCTACCATCATACCTGTCTCCTTCTTAACTTCGGCCATCCAAACAAGAGCCGGCTCACCGTGTCCCTCAAAGCCGCCTGGCTTAGTACGGGGTTTCCATACTCCAGCACGGAATAGGTGGCATCCTTTGCCTGCCAACTGCTTGGCGGTGGTCATTACTTGTTCTTCTGTCTCTGCACTGCAAGGACCGGCTATGATGAATGCGCGTTCCTGGTCGCTTGGCAAATTTAGTGGTTGTAATTGTAGTTCCATATTTGTTTTTGATTTTTATAGGTCTTATGGGTTATACTAGAGTCTTTATCCTAAGAAGAGCTTCCTGTAGTTTCTCTTCCTTGGAACATAGGCTAATGCGGATGTAACGCTTACCGTTGGAGCCGAAGATAAAGCCCGGTGTGATGAATACGTGTGCCTCATGTAGAATACGTTCTGTGAGTTCTTCAACATCGGCATAGCTGTCCGGGATACGCCCCCACAGGAACATGCCCACTTGCTTGGGGTCGAAGGTACAGCCCAATGTCTTCAAAATCTCTTCTGCTATGGCTCGGCGTTTTCCGTAAACCTCTCGATTATAGTTGGCGTGCCATTCGTCTGAATTGTGCAGTGCCTCGGCTGCTGCAAGCTGAAGGGGGCGGAACATACCGCTGTCCACATTGCTCTTCACCTTCAGAATCCATTGGATAAACTGCGCATTGGTAGAAATCCATCCCACACGCCACCCTGGCATGTTTTGGCTTTTGCTCATACTATTGAATTCTATGCAACATTCCTTAGCACCGGCCACCTGCAGGAGGCTGATTGGATGTTCATTAAGGATTAGGCTGTAAGGGTTGTCATTAACCACTACGATGTTGTGTCGGCGGGCAAAGACAACCAATTTTTCAAACAGCTCAATTGTAGCGCTGGCACCCGTTGGCATATTGGGATAGTTGGTCCACATCAAACGGATTTTACCATTTGACGATTTACCATTTACGATTTCCTCCAGTTGGTCGAAGTCGGGCTGCCAGTTGTTGTCCTCCTGCAGATTGTAATTCACGATTTCTGCTCCTAGTAACTTACTGAGCGATGTATATGTGGGATAGCCAGGGTTAGGCACCAACACTTTGTCGCCTGGATTCACGAAAGCCAAAGTAACGTGCAGAATTCCTTCCTTACTGCCAATGAGAGGTTGAATCTCTGTGTTAGGATTTAACTCTACTCCATACCAGCGTCGGTAAAAGTCGGCCATACCCTGTCGCATCTCAGGTATTCCCACGTAGGGCTGGTAGCCGTGAGCCGTCGGGTTCTGGGCTTCCTTGCAGAGTGTATCTATGGTCTGCTGCGAAGGCGGCATGTCAGGGCTGCCGATTCCTAATGAAATAACGTCCAGCCCTTGGGCGTTCATCTGAGCCACTTCCTTCAATTTCCTGCTGAAGTAGTATTCCTGTACACTTGCCAGTCTGTCAGCTGGCTGTATGTTAAATTGTTTCTCTTCCATTTTTGTATTCTCCTAAAAGTTTTAACTCCTTGGTAAGAGGTGTGATGGCATTGATGGCCTGCTTGTAACGCGTGTAGTCGTTGTAAGAGAGGTCGATGTAGAACATATATTGCCATTCCTGACCGATAATGGGGAGCGATTGAATCTTGGTGAGGTTGAGCTTGTAGAACGACAGCACACTTAGGATGGCCGATAGACTACCTTCCTCGTGGGGTAGGGTAAAGACCAAGCTCGCTTTGTTCAGTTCCTCGAATTTGCGCAGTGTGTACGCCTTCTCCGGATTGCAGACCACTAAAAAGCGGGTAAAGTTATGTTTGTTTGTTTCAATGCCTTCCTGCAGCACCTTCATTCCGTAAATCTCTGCTGCATCCTTATGGCAGATGGCGGCGTGTCCGCGCAGTTGTTTTTTGCTGATGTTGGCAGCCGCTCCTGCCGTATCGGCTACTTCCACAATCTTCAGGTCGTTGTGGCCCGACAGGAAATCTCTGCATTGCATCAGCGCCACGGGGTGCGAGTTCACCTCCGTAATATCCTTCCAGTCGTCCTGGGGCAGACACATAATGCTGTGTTTGATGCGCAACTTGTGTTCTCCCACTATGGTCATTCCGCTGTCGCGAAGCAGTTCATAGTTGTGCAGCAAGCTTCCGGCAATGGTATTCTCTATGGCCACCAGTGCCGCAGCATCCTTATCCTCCCTCAGGTAGCGGAACACCTGCTCGAAGGTGTCGCAGCACACCAGTTCCAGCTCTTCGCCCTCAAAGTACCGGTGCGATGCTATATCGTGGAAACTTCCTTTGATGCCCTGTATTGCTATTCGTCTCATCTTTTTTCCTTAAAAAAAATCCCGCTCTGTTTTGAGCGGGACCTTATCTTTATTTTAGTTATCGTTATCGTTAACGTTATCGTTCTTTAGCACATATACCGGCCCGCTCTACTTCAGTTTGCCAAAGTAAAAGTAAAAATAATAGCCGTTATAAAAGTTACCGTTCTGTGCCATTTTCTTATCTTTTGTGCGGCAAAGGTACGACACTTCTTTCAAATTGCCAAGAAATAGCGCATTTTTTTTTGATTATTATTCATCTGCGCTACGCCATTATAGTTAACTTACCTTATTATATATAAGGATTTTGACTTAGGGATAGTTGTTTTGTTTCTTTTTCTCTTCTTGTGCAGGAACCTGCTGGCTAAAGAGTTGACGCAGGCCTTGCTCGTAAGCCGCAAGCGCCTCGTGCCCCATGCGGGTAATATGGCATACAGAGCGTGCCGTGGAGCCGGTTCCGCTTCGGTTAACCTCCAGATAGCCGGCATCGTGCAGCGTCTTTATCTGTATACTTAGGTTGCCACGCGTAGAATCGGTTATCTCGCATAAATACATAAAACTGGCGCTCTCCAGACTGTCAAGAGCCACCATGATTTTCAGGCGCAGCTCGTTATTCAGTAGCGGATTGATGACGGGAAACTTAAATGAATTCATAATTCAGATTTAACGGGAACGTTAACGGGATCTGATATAATTCTTAACATTTAACGTTTAATTCTTAATTTTAAATTTAGCCACATAGTGGCGAAACAGGTGACCGGGAATAATGAGAGCAATGACGGCTATGAGCGAGGCAATGAGCAACTGCCACGGCCATAAGTCGTCCTGGAAGAAAAGAGGGACGGCAGAGAGCAGCGAGGCTATGATGCCGCAGTAAGTTTTGGGACGGAAACGCAGGATAATGCCCGTCATAAAGCATCCCAGACCAATGAGCAGGCCCTGATAGGCGCAGTAGCACTGAGGGAAGATTCCGGCAAAGCCCATTGCCGTTCCGCCAATGAAACTGGCAAAACCTATGAATATCCACATCAAAAGGATGACGCTCTGATTGTGGGTACGGCGCCCCGTGCGGTCGTAGTCTTTGTGCAGGAAGTGAATCATCAGCGGTGCGCCAATGAGGGGAATACCCATCCAGAGCCAGTGGCACCAAAACTGGTTCCAGATAATCAACGCCAGAAACTCAATGAACAAAACTATGGCAGTAGGGTAGCCCCAGGCCAGAAAAAGGTTCTCGCCTGTGGGCTCCTGATTACTGCTTATCTCGCCACGAATGCGGTTGATGATTTCCAGCTCGTCTCTCTCTGTCATAATCAGAAAATAACTTTTATTCCTTATTATTCCTCTTCTGGTTTGGAAATGACCTTTATCGTGCAGTTGACGTCGTGGTTGCTCTTGACCCAGATACGAACGGTGTACTCGCCTGCTGGGGCGTTGTTGACGTATATCGGCCAGCCCTGAGGACCATAATGTTTCTGGAGGGAGAAGTAGTTGTTGGGGTTTGTCTCGGGGTCGATTTCAAGCGCGTTAAAGTCTATCTTTTCGTCCTCGCTGTCCTTAGGTGCAAAGTCGATATT
>JAEEGF011574749.1_pt1 | contig 13008 bp, 10 predicted proteins | sample 9134171 | NCBI WGS metagenome assembly JAEEGF01 (sample SAMN16246542, study PRJNA631951) | gut metagenome | biome: gut microbiome; feature: rumen; material: AP-attached | host: Bos | place: Iran: Karaj | collected 2018-10
CGCAACCCGACTTGCAGTGACCGCTGTAGACCGAGGTCGGGTCTTCGGGTGCCATGTTGTTGTAGAGGTCGGTCTGGTTCCAAATAGAGGCCATCAACGGCTCTACACTGCGGTCGAGCTTGGAGGCTGGCCTGCCCGTCTTCTCTACACTCGTCCAATCGGCGACGGCCTCGGCAGTACACTCGTCGTTGCGGGCGAACATCTGGCTGAAGCCTGCCTTGTAGTTGTCAAAGAACGTCATCAGCCCGTCGGGAAGCTGGGACGTGAAGTTGCTTTCGGTGGAATAGCCCAAGATGGGTTTGGCGCGGTCGTCGGCACTGACGATGACGAAGCCCCTAGGCTGCACGGAGAAGACGTAGAAAGCCGCCTGGCCGTTGTCGGCGTAGGCCGTGTAGGTCAGCTCAGCCTGTGCCGTCTTGGCCACGGTATTTGTCTTCATAAACTTGACGCCCAACGCCTTGGCGCGCTCAACGTCGACAGGTCCGGCCTGCACGCTGACGAGGGTCAGCAGGGCCAATGTCACTAAGATAAATGACTTTTTCATGGTTTTGTTGTTTTATTTCTTGATTACTTTTTCAAAACGCACCTGTCCTTCGGTTGAAGTGATGCGGAGGAAATACATGCCGTTCTCGAAGCCCGAGAAGTCGACGAGGTTGTGGAAGCATTGTCCCACCTTTTGTCCCAAGGCGTTGAACACCTCGACCTGTTCGACAACGATGCCTTCGACGGTCAGCTGCGAGCGCACGGGGTTGGGATAGACAACGATCCCTGAGGTTCCTGAGCCTGTCGAATGAGTCGAAGGGTCGTTTTCGCCCACAGCGTCGATGCAGCCGGTATAGAATTGGCAGAGCTCGCTGACATAGGGCCGTCCATGGGTGGCATAGATCAGGTCGCCTTTCCAGTCATAGACTTCGAAATAGCTCTCGTCGTCCTTGCCTCCGATGGCGTAGGCCCAATGCAGGGCCAGATTGCTTTCGGCCGGCAACTCAACGGTGACCGTGGCATCGCTCCCTTCGGCCAAGCCCAGCCTTGTGACGGTGATACCCCTTGCATCGACGATAGCGATGGACTTGGCAATCCAGCCGTCGCCCACCGAGTCGTGGAGATGGAACGTCACCTCGCAGGTGGGGCCGTTGAGGATGGTGTCGCGGCTGTCCTCGCCCACGTATTCATAGGCCCAAGGCACAATCGCATAGTGGCTGATACCCGAGGCATCGGTGTCGTTGAACGAGACCTGCGCACCGCCTGTGACATTCAGCTCTCTGTGAATCACCTCGTTGTTGCGGAGGATGAGGATGGAGTCGATCTGGTCGAGATTGAAATCGCACAGCGTCATCGAGGGGGCGGTGAACGAGATGTGGTTGGTGCCGGCTGCCACGGGTTCAATCTGCAAATCGCCGACGGGCAACGGCCTCAGGCAATACTCGTCGTTGGGATAGATGCCGAAAACAGCAGCATGTCCGTCAGGGAAGGAATAATGCGAGAGGTAGAACCCATTGATGGCATAATAGCCATTGTCAAGGCCCTGCCAGCCCCAGTTGAAGTGGAACATATTGCTGTCGTCATAGCCGTCGCACACGAAGGCATGACCTCCGTCGGGACCCGAGGCGCTATAATAGAGTGGCATGCCCATGTCCAGGTTCTCGCGCAACATATTATCCCATTCGGCGTTCATGTACCAATCTTTATATTCGATATGCATCATGCCGCCGTCGTATCTGAAATAACGTTCCAGAGCATCAGACACCGACTGCGAAAAGGCACCGCTACCACCAGGGCTATAACCCATGTCAACGCTCACACCGGCATGAAACTGCAGCTGGGCCACCGCATGAATCTCCTCGGGTGTCGACGTCCAGTCAAGGAAGTCGGGCATCAAGTCGAAACGATAGCGGGTGCCGCCGAAATTGGCGCTGATTGAGCCATATTCCCACAGCTCGTAGGTGTGCATCTCCGAACCCACTTGGGGCCATTTCCAGAAGAACATGATCTGCGCCATGGCCGTGGCCACACAACCTGCATACACGTGGTTGTTAGGTCCCAACGAGTCGACGGGGCACATATCGTTGTAGAGTGACGACTGGTTCCAGATGCAAGTCAGCAGATAAGGCACTTCGCGGGTGATCTTCGAATTGTTGACCATCCCCGTAGCGGCCAGACAGTCCCAGTCGCGGGCGGCCTCCTCGGTGCGGGGCTCGTCGGCCTCCATCATCTGGCTGAAGCCAGCACGGTAGTTACGGAAGAAGCTCTCCAAGCCTTCGGGTAGTTCATCGCTGAAGGCGCCTTCGGTGGAATAACCCAAGATAGGCATGGCGCGGTCGTCGGCACTGACGATGACGAAACCCTTGGGCTGTATCGCAAAGACATAGAAGGCCGGCTGGCCGTTGTCGGCATAGGCAGTGTAGGCCAGGTCAGCCGTGGACGACTTGAGCTCGGTGTTGGCATTCATGAACTTGACACCCAACGCCTTGGCCGTTGTCACATCCACCGGTTTGGCTTGCAGCGTGCCGAAAAACAGCGCGACAAGCAAAAGTGTAAAGAGGGATTTTTTCATTGAATCATGTATTAATTGTTTATAAATCAGTACTTTTCACCAAGAGAAACTGTTCGGGATTGTTTTCCTTCGGCACATAGCCTTGGTCGTAGACGTAATGATAGACGGCACCGGCCTTGGTCGTATAGGTGCTCGTGAAGTACTTGAAGTCGAAACCTTTTTCTTTCAGCTGCTGACGGCTGGCGAAGCCTTTCCCATTGGGGTTCAGCTCTATCAGGATGTTGTGGTTGCGGGCAAGGATGCCGTTGATTTTACGCACCACATTGATTTGCTTGTGGGACTTTTCGTAGTTATAGCTGTTGCGGCACGAGTCGCAGCAAAACTTCTTGTCCATGCGTCCGATGAGGGGCTCACCGCAGTAGAGACATTTTCTTTCTTCCATAGTTATTTCTATTTGTTCTATTCCTATTTAGTAAACACATATCGCAAGATATTCGCGCCCATTTTCAGGGCTTTCTCTCGCGTTTCTTGCGAATCGTGGTGCACACGCTGGTCTTCCCAACCATCGCCAAGGTCGCATTCGTAGGTGAAGATGCACACCACCCTACCCTCGTAGATCAAGGCGAAGAGTTGTGGCGGCTTGTTGTCGTGCTCATGGATCTTCGGCAAACCGTTGGGGAAAGCATACGGTTTCTTGAAAATCTCATGCGTGTAAGGCAGCTCCACGAAATCCAGCTCGGGAAACACCTTCTTCATCTGAGGCTCGATGTATTGCCGAATGCCGTAGTTGTCGTCGATGTGAAGGAAGCCTCCTGCCAGCATGTAGTTGCGCAGGTTTTGCGCCTCAGCTGCATCGAAGACCACATTGCCGTGACCCGTCATATAGACATACGGATAGTTGAACAAGTCGGGACTCGACGGCTCCACGGTAGGCACGTTGGGGTTGATGTCGGTGCCAATCTCCTGGTTGCAGAAACGCACCAGATTGGGCAACGAAGTCGGGTTGCCATACCAGTCGCCGCCGCCACGGTACTTCAGCAAGGCGATGTTGAGTTGCTGGGCCGAGGCAACGAAAGAGAACGACAGCAATATGACGATCAACAGTCTTTTCATTTCATCTGGTTAATGAGTTGGATAGTATGGCAGGCCACCATGGCGGCTGTCTCGGTACGCAGGCGTGCCTCGCCGAGGCTGCACGGCACGAAGCCGTTCTCCTTGGCCAAGGCCACTTCCTCAGGACTGAAATCGCCCTCGGGACCAATAAGCACCATGACATTCTCTCCTTTATGATACAAGTCGCAGAGGCAGTCCTTCACGTCATCGTCGATCCACGCGATGAACTTCTGTCCCTCAAAGGGTTGCTTCACCAGCTTATCGAACGACACCAGGTCCTCCACCTTGGGCAGGCGCGACTTGATGCTCTGCTTCATCGCCGCCACCATCACCTTTTGGAAGCGTTCCACGTTGGCTGCGCGGCGCTCGGAATGATAGGAGGTGAAGAGCCGCACTCGGTCGATGCCGATTTCCGTGGCCTTCTCAAGAAACCACTCCGTGCGCTCGTTGAGTTTGGTCGGCGCGATGGCGATTTCGAGGTTGAAACCCCAGTGGTCATACCCTTTGCGCTGGTTCGTCAGGTTGACGGTAGCCCGCTTGGGCAAAGCCTCCACCAGCTCGGCATCGAAGAGAAAGCCTTCGCCGTTGGTGACGCAGAAACGCTCGCCCTCGATCATGCGCAGCACCTTGACGCAGTGCTTCGACTCGTCCTCAGGCAAGGTCGTCAGGCCTTCTTTTGCGTTGGGTATGTAGAAAACGTTCATATACTTCTTTAGTCGGGCCTTTCGACAGGCTCAAGGCCCCTTTGTCTCACAGTAAAGTAGGTCCCTGAGCTCGTCGAAGGGCCGGTTTATTACATCCTATTAGGCATCCCGATACCCAGCAATTCAGACGCATTCCTCAGCAAGGCGGCGACCATGTCGCAGACCTGCAGACGGAACATGCGGCGGTCAGCGTCGGGTTCCTTGAGGATGCTGCACTCTTGGTAGAACTGGTTGAATTCCTTGGCGAGATCGAAGATGAAGTTGGCAATCATCGCGGGGCTGCGGTTCTCGGCAGCTTGGTTCAGCACCATCGGCCAGCCATACATCATCACGATGATTTCCTTCTCCTTGGGTTGCAGGTCGCTGACCTTCACCTCGCTCTCCAGCGTAATGCCCTGTTCTTCGGCCTTACGCAACACCGAGCAAATACGGGCGTGGGTATATTGCACGAAAGGACCCGTATTGCCGTTGAAGTCAATAGACTCCTCGGGGTTGAAGAGCATGGTCTTCTTCGGGTCGACCTTAAGGATGAAATACTTCAAGGCACCCAAGCCGATGGTGTGATAGAGCTTGTCGGCCTCCTCGGGCGACAGGTCTTTGGCCTTGCCGAGTTCGTCGGAGACAGCCTTGGCCGTGGCCACCATCTCGTCCATGAGGTCGTCGGCATCGACCACCGTGCCCTCGCGCGACTTCATCTTGCCGTTGGGCAACTCAACCATACCGTAAGAGAGGTGTTCAATATCGTTGCCCCACTCGCGGCCCAAGCGCACCAACACGCGCTTCAGCACGTCGAAATGGTAGATCTGCTCGTTACCCACGACATAGATCAGCTTCTCGGGGTCGTATTCCTTGACACGCAGCTGGGCGGTGCCGAGGTCTTGGGTCATATAGACGGAGGTGCCGTCGCGACGGAGCAAGAGCTTCTCATCAAGGCCCTCGTCGCGGAGGTCGCACCACACCGAGTTATCGGGACGGCGATACAAGACGCCTTTCTCGAGGCCTTCTTGCACCAACGCCTTACCCAAGAGATAGGTCTGTGACTCGTAGTAGATCTTCTCGAAGGCCACGCCCATGCGCTTATAGGTCACGTCGAATCCGTCGTACACCCATTGGTTCATCATCTCCCACAGCTGGCGCACTTCAGGGTCGTTGGCCTCCCATTTCACCAGCATCTCGCGGGCTTCCTGCATCAGCGTCGACTCGGCTTCAGCCTTGGCCTTGGCTTCTTCCTTGGCTTTCTCGTCGAGGGTATCATAGTCGGCAGGGAGCAGTGACTTCACCTCTTCCTTGAACTTCTTGTCAAACAGCACATAGAAGTCGCCGATGAGATGGTCGCCCTTCTTGCCCGTCGACTCGGGTGTGCAGCCGTTGCCCCACTTCAACCATGCCAACATGCTCTTGCAGATGTGGATGCCACGGTCGTTCACGAGGTTGACGCGCACCACTCTCTTGCCATTGGCCTTCATAATCTCCGAGACGCTCCAGCCGAGGAGGTTGTTACGGATATGGCCCAGATGCAGGGGCTTGTTCGTATTGGGCGAGGAATACTCAATGACCACGTTCTTGCCCGAAACAGGTTTGCGGCCAAAGTCGCGGTTTTCGTGGTTCGCCTTGAAGAAATCCATCCAAAATTTGTCGGAAATCAAAAGGTTAAGGAAACCCTTCACCACATTGAATTTGGCAATCATGTCCGACTCCTTGATCATTTCGGCACCCATCTCGTTGGCCAGTTGCTCGGGGTTGCGTCCTGCTAGTTTCACGAAGGGGAACACCACGATGGTCATGTCGCCCTCAAACTCGGGGCGTGTTTTCTGGAAATTCACCTGTTGCAAAGGCGGTTCTTGTCCGTATAAAGTGCTGAATGACTTTATGAATAAATCTCTGAGTACTTGTTCTAACATAGCCTATTATTTACATTGGTGCAAAAGTAGTAAATAAGCCCCAAATGAGAACAAAAAACAAGGAAAAATTGCGACTTAAAACGCATTCTCTCTCCATAAGCAAATATTTTGTAATTTTGTCACCTCTAATAGAAGCATCATGGAAAAACCGAAATTCGTTATCGCCATCAACCGTGAGTTCGGCTCGGGTGGCAGAGAGATTGCCTATAAGGTCGGCGAACTGCTGGGTGTCAATGTTTACGACAAGGCCATTCTCGACACCTTAACCTCCAAATTCAACCTGACCGTTGAGGAAATGCGGCGCATCAAAGCCTCCAAACCCAATTGGTGGAACGATTTCTGCCGGTTCTATCAACAGTTCGGTGCTGTTGGACAGGGTGGATACACACCGCAAGAAGACCGTGAGGTGACCTCGCAACAGATTTATCTTGCCGAGGCGCAAATTCTCCGCGACCTGGCCGCGCAGGATTCATGCGTTATCATCGGGCGTTCCGGCTTCCATGTCTTCAGAGACCATCCTTATGCCATGAGAATCTTCTTCATCGCCGACAGGAAAGCCCGTGTGAAACGCGTCATGGAAAAGTATGCCTTGGACGAAGACGCTGCCAGCATGCGTATCGACAAGATCGACGAGGCTCGCGACACCTACACACAGGCTGTCGCTGGCGTGTCGCGTTACGATGCCCGCAACTATGACTTCGTATTCAACGTCACCCAGTTCCCCACCGACCTCGTGGCGCAGTTTCTCGCCGACAACATCAGGAAGAAGTATCCATTCATAGTGAAATGATCCTGTTCATTTTTTTATTTCTTTTTCTTCATAAAACTCACCACCAAACCGAAAACTTTCCTATCTTTGCAGTCCGATGAAGTACAAAATCACGCCATCGGAAAAGATTATCTGCACGGAATCAACGGGTTCCATCAAAACGAATTTCCTATTACCCCATATCGACGGTCACATTGTTGGCCGTCTTTTTTTTTGCCAAGTTCAACAAATCAAACAGATAAGCCTATGTCAATATCACTGAAAAACCGCAGCCTGATTTCGATCAGCGACTACTCGCCGGAAGAAATCTGCCATGTCCTCGACATCGCCGAAGACTTCGAGCGCAACCCGCACCAGAACCTGCTGAACGGGCGCATCATCGCCTCGCTCTTCTTCGAGCCTTCCACCCGCACCCGCCTGAGCTTCGAGACCGCCATCCAACTGCTGGGGGGCAACGTCATCGGCTTCAGCAGCACCGCCGGAACGAGCATCCAGAAAGGCGAATCGCTCGCCGACACCATCACCATGGTGGCCAGCTACGCCGACCTCATCGTCATGCGCAACCCCATCGAAGGCTCGGCCCGCTTTGCCTCCGAGGTGTCGAAGGTGCCCGTCATCAACGCAGGCGACGGCGCCAACCAGCACCCCACCCAGTGCATGCTCGACCTCTACAGCATCCGCAAGACGCAGGGCACACTCGAGAACCTTGAGATCACCCTCGTCGGTGACCTGAAATACGGCCGCACCGTCCACAGCCTCGTCGAGGCCATGTGCAACTTCAACGCCAAGTTCAACCTCGTCTCGCCCGTCGAACTGAAGCTGCCGAGTGTGGTGAAGCAACACATCAAGGACCGCAACCTCGAATATCATCAGTACACCGAACTGGAGGATGCCATCCCCCACTCCGACATCATCTACATGACCCGCATCCAGCGCGAACGCTTCCCCGATCCCGAGGAATACGAGAAAGTGAAGAACTCATACGTGCTTCGCAACTACATGTTGGATGCCTCCAAGCCCAACTGCCGTGTGTTGCACCCGCTACCGCGCGTCAACGAGATCCACGTCGACGTCGACGCCAACCCGAAGGCATATTACTTCCAACAGGCACAAAACGGTGTCTACGCCCGTCAAGCACTTATCGCATCAATCTTAGGACTCAAATAATCACAACCATGGAAAAGAAAAAAGAATTGACCGTATCCGCCATTGAGAATGGCACCGTCATCGACCATATCCCCGCCGACAAAGTGTTCCAAGTCGTCAAGATCTTGGGCTTGGATAGAGTCAGCACGCCCGTGTATTTCGGCATCAACGTGGAGAGCAAGAAATACGGCACCAAGGGCTTCATCAAAGTATCCAACAAATTTTTCGAGCCCGAAGACGTCAACAAGATTGCCCTCGTCGCCCCCACGGCCTCCATCATCGAGATCAAGGATTTCGAGGTCATCAGGAAGCAGACCGTGACCATCCCCGAGAGCATCGAACACATCGTGAAGTGCTTCAATCCCAACTGCGTCACCAACAAAGAGCATGACGTTCCGACCAAGTTCACCGTCATCAAAGACGCACAAGGCAACATCAAGCTGCACTGCCACTACTGCGAGAAGAACACCACGCAAGACAAACTTGAATTCATCTGATTATGAAAAAGTTCCTCATCATCTTACTCATCATTGTAGGCATCGTCCTCCTCTATGGCTGGACTACCTACAACAAACTCGTCACGCGGCAGGAAAACGTCACCAAGGCCTGGAGCCAGGTGGAAAACGTCTACCAACGTCGTGCCGACCTTGTGCCCAACCTCGTCGCCGTGGTAAAGAACTACACCGAGTATGAGCAAGGCACCCTCATCGCTGTGACCGAGGCCCGTGCCAAAGCCGCCAACGCCACCGTCCACACGGAGAGCTTCGACGAAGGCGAGTTCACCAGCTACGAGACGGCACAAAAGGAGTTGGACAACACGCTGAACCGGCTCATCGTGAGCGTCGAGAACTATCCCGACCTGAAGGCCAACGAGAACTACCTCTCGCTACAGGCCGAGCTGGCAGGCTGCGAGAACCGCATCCAGACCGAGCGCAAGCGCTTCAACGAGGCTGCCAAGACTTACAACGAGAGCCTCCGTCGCTTCCCGAGCAACTTGATCGCCAAGATGTTCGGCTTCGAGAAACGGCCTTACTTCGAGGCCTCTGAAGGAGCCGATGTCGTGCCGGAGACGTTCTGATAATATCGGACACAAACAAAAACCGACCGCCTACGAATCCCCAAAGGGAACATAGGCGGTCGGTTTATTATGACCTATGAGAATCAAGCCTGCGCTGTAGGAACACCCATATTGAACGGGGCGATGCCGCCGCCGTCGGTGATGGTGCCGTACTGCTGCTCGTATTTGGCGATGTTCTCGGCGAGAGCCTTATAGAGGCGCTTGGCATTCAAGGGGTTCAAAATCACTCTTGAGCGGACCTTGGCCTTGGGCGTGCCGGGCATCATCTGAGCGAAGTCGACGATGAACTCGTTCGGCGAGTGGGTGATGATGGCGAGGTTGGAGTACTTGCCCTCGGCAATCTCGTCGCTGATCTCGATATTCAACTGGTTTTTCTGATTGTTTTCCATAGCATATTCTATTAAAAAGTGGGGACAGCCGTATGGCCGTCCCCACTGGATTCATTAACACGTTATTCGGCTGCGGCCTTGGCTTGCAGCTCCTCGTATTCTTCACGGGAGCCCACAATCAAGTCCTCATACTCGCGCAGACCCGTGCCGGCAGGGATCTTGTGACCGACGATCACATTCTCCTTCATGCCGAGCAGGAAGTCGCTCTTGGCAGCGATGGCCGCGTTGGTCAGCACCTTGGTTGTCTCCTGGAAGGAGGCTGCCGAGATGAAGCTGTCGGTGGCCAAGGCGGCACGCGTGATGCCTTGCAGCACCTGCGTGGCCGTGGCGGGACGTGCGGGACGCACCGTCGGCAGGGCCAGGTCCTTACGCTTCAGGGCCGACTCTTCCTCGCGCAGTTTCATGGCCGAAACGATTTCGCCCTTCTGCAGCTTGTCGGAAGCGCCGTTGTCCTCAACGAAGAACTTGCCGTAGATGTTGTCGTTCTCCTCCTGGAAGGTCAGCTTGTTGACAAGCTCGCCTTGCAAGAAGCGGGTGTCGCCCGGGTCGAGGATCTCGACCTTACGCATCATCTGACGCACGATGACCTCAAAGTGCTTGTCGTTGATGACCACACCTTGCTGACGGTACACGCTCTGTGCCTCGTTGACGATGTATTCCTGCACCTTCATCGGGCCCATGATGGCCAAGATGCTGGCAGGAGTGATAACACCTTCCGAAAGCGGCTGACCGGCCTTCACGAAGTCGTTCTCCTGAGCCAAAATCTGCTTCGAAGTAGGAATGAGGTAACGCTTCTCCTCACCCGTCTTGGCCGTAACCACAACCTCACGGTTGCCACGCTTTAGTTTCTTCTCAAGGTGGACGATGCCGTCGATTTCGGAAACCACAGCCGGGTCGATGGAGTTACGAGCCTCGAACAGCTCTTGCACACGCGGCAGACCACCGGTGATATCACCGCCGCCAGAGACGTTACGCGGGATACGCACCAACTGGTCGCCAGCGGTGATTACATCACCTTCGTCAACAATGACGTGGGCATCCACCGGCAAGTCGTAGGAAACGATAGCCTCACCGTTCTCATCCACAATCTCGATGAGCGGGTTCTTGGCGCCTCTCCTACCCTCGATGATGACGCGCTCGTTAAAGCCCGTCTCAGCGATGGTCTCATTACGATAGGTAACACCTTCAACCACATTCTGGAAGCGCACCTTACCGGTATACTCGGAGATGATGGTTGCATTGTAGGGGTCCCATTCGCAAATCTTGTCGCCCTTCTTCACCTGATCGCCAGACTTGAAGAACAACTTGGCACCGTAAGGAATGTTGGTCGTCATAAGAACGACGTTGGTATGGTTGTCGTGCAGCTTCAATTCAGCGGAACGGCCAATGACAATCTGATAGTTGTCGTTTTCCTTGTTGACTTCCACGGAACGAAGCTCATCGATTTCGAGATAACCGTCATACTTGGCTTCGGTGCTGTTAGCCACCAAACCCTTCGATGCCTTACCACCTTGGTGGAAGGTACGCAGGGTCAGCTGGGTACCAGGCTCACCGATGGACTGTGCAGCGATGACACCCACAGCCTCACCTTTTTGTACCAGCTTGCTCGACGACAAGTTACGTCCATAGCAGTTGGCACACACACCGCGCTTCGACTCGCAAGTCAGCACGGAACGGATCTCGACGCTCTCCAAAGGCGATTCATCAATGGCCTCGGCAAGAGCCTCATTGAGTTCCTGACCACTGGCAGCAATGAGTTCACCCGTTTGCGGATGGAACACATCGTGCAAGGCCACACGACCAAGGATACGGTCATATAATAAGGAGTGCTTGCCAGGTTCTTTTTGTTCCTCACCACGCGAGATGGTCATACCACGGAGCGTACCGCAGTCCTTCTCGGTGATGATGACGTCGTGTGCCACGTCGACCAGACGACGGGTCAAGTAACCAGCATCAGCGGTCTTCAGAGCGGTATCGGCCAAACCCTTACGGGCACCGTGCGTGGAGATGAAGTACTCCAACACAGACAGACCTTCCTGGAAGTTCGAAAGAATCGGGTTCTCGATGATTTCGGAGCCGCCTGAGCCAGCCTTCATAGGCTTGGCCATCAGACCTCTCATACCACAGAGCTGTGACACCTGAGCCTCGGAACCACGAGCACCAGAGTGCAGCATCATGTACACTGGGTTGAAGCCTTGGTCGTCGCTCGACAACACCTTCATTACCTCTTGGGTGAGCTTGGCGTTGACGTCAGTCCAAAGGTCAACGATCTGGTTGTAACGCTCATTCGGGCCCATGAAGCCCATCTTCTCGTATTCACGGATTTGTGCGGCTTGGGCATTGGCCTCACCAATGAGGTTGCCTTTCATTTCGGGTACGAGCACGTTACCCAAGTTGAACGACAAGCCACCTTTGTAAGCTTGATAATAACCCATGTTCTTGATGTCGTCCAAGAACTTGGTGGTGACGGCAGTGCCTTCCATACGCACCATGTCACCGACGATGGAACGAAGTGACTTCTTGGTCAACAGTTCGTTGATGAAGCCATAATCGTCAGGAACCACTTGGTTGAAGATGACACGGCCCACGGTGGTCTCGACCAGTTTCGTGACGAGTTTGTCCTCTTCACGCACCTTGACGCGCACCTTGATGACGGCGTGCATATCGGCACGACCTTCATTGTGGGCAATAATTACCTCTTCCGGCGAATAGAACGACATGCCTTCACCCTTTACAGGATGATCAGGCGTGCTCTTACGCGGCTTGGTGATGTAGTACAGACCCAAAACCATGTCCTGCGAAGGCAGCGTGATAGGCGCACCATTCGAGGGGTTCAGGATGTTGTGCGAAGCCAGCATCAGAATCTGGGCCTCAAGCACGGCGGCATTGCCCAGCGGTACGTGGACAGCCATCTGGTCACCGTCGAAGTCAGCATTGAATGCCGTACACACCAAGGGGTGCAGACGGATAGCTTTACCTTCGATGAGCTTCGGCTGGAAGGCCTGGATACCCAGACGGTGCAGCGTAGGAGCACGGTTCAGCAGAATCGGATGACCCTTCAGGATGTTTTCGAGGATGTCCCAAACGACGGGATCCTTACGGTCGACAATCTTCTTTGCCGACTTCACGGTCTTGACGATGCCGCGCTCGATGAGCTTACGGATCACGAACGGCTTGAACAGCTCGGCGGCCATGTCCTTAGGCAGACCGCATTCGTTCATGTTCAGGTCAGGACCAACCACGATAACGGAACGACCCGAGTAGTCGACACGTTTACCGAGCAGGTTCTGACGGAAACGACCTTGCTTACCTTTCAGGCTGTCGCTCAACGACTTCAGCGGGCGGTTCGAGTCGGTCTTCACCGCGCTCGACTTACGCGAGTTGTCGAACAACGAGTCGACGGCCTCCTGCAAC
>JAEEGF012182119.1_pt1 | contig 13008 bp, 14 predicted proteins | sample 9134171 | NCBI WGS metagenome assembly JAEEGF01 (sample SAMN16246542, study PRJNA631951) | gut metagenome | biome: gut microbiome; feature: rumen; material: AP-attached | host: Bos | place: Iran: Karaj | collected 2018-10
GCGGGATGCAGCGCAGAGTCGCGGTGGTCCGGGCGGTCCTGTCGGACGCGCGGATTCTGATCATGGACGAGCCGCTCTCAGGGCTTGACGACGGGACGAAAACAATCGTTACGGATTATATCCGCAGCCGGCAGCAAGACAGGCCGTGGATCCTGACGGTACACGAATTCCGGGACCTTCCTTTCGCGAAGGAATACAGGCTTATCTGACACAGATTAAGCCTCTGTAATTGCCCGGTTTTGTTGACTTTTAAATTCCTGCATGTTATAATTTGTTTTACTGAAAAGGAGCGCCGTGCCGGAGAGATTTACGCAGGATAAGCGCGGGTGCCCACAGATTAGGGAGGTAAGTATGGCTCAAAAGATGAAGAACGTTCCCTTCAAGGGAACGGCGGAGCAGGAGGCACAGCTTCGCTCCATGATTGCTGAGCTTAAAGGTGAGAAAGGTTTCCTGATGCCGATCATGCAGAAGGCTCAGGATATCTACGGTTATCTGCCGATCGAGGTCATGCAGATCATCGCGACAGAGACCGGCGTGCCGCTGGAAAAGATCTACGGCGTAGCCACCTTCTATGCTCAGTTTGCACTGATGCCCAAGGGCGAGCATGAGATCAGCATCTGCCTTGGGACTGCCTGCTATGTCAAAGGATCCGGTCTGGTCCTTGAGAAAGCGCAGGAGCTTCTGGGGATCAAACCCGGTGAATGCACTCAGGACGGCAAGTTCTCGCTTTCGTCCTGCCGCTGCGTCGGCGCGTGCGGACTGGCTCCGGTCATGATGATCGACGGCACCGTTTACGGACGTCTGACACCGGACATGGTCAAGGGGATTCTTGATAAGTATTAAGGTAAACGGCTATGATGCCTGAGATTTCACTGAACATCCTGGATATCGCCGAGAATTCGACGAGAGCGGGAGCGAGTCTTGTGACGATCGAGGTTGCGGTCGATACGGCTGCGGACACGATGACGGTCGTGATCGCGGATGACGGCTGCGGGATGACCGAGGAACAGGTCGCGTCGGTGACAGATCCGTTTTTTACGACGAGAACGACACGTAAAGTCGGACTGGGCGTTCCTTTCCTGAAACAGGCTGCGGAGATGACCGGCGGGAGTTTCCTGATCGAGTCGGAACCGGGCGTGGGCACGACGGTTACTGCGGTATTCGGTTATTCCAATATCGACAGACAGCCGCTCGGAGACATGGACGGGACGATCCTGACGCTGATCGAGTGTCACACAGAGGTGGATTTCCGGTATATCTACCGGTACAACGAGAAGTCCTTTGAACTGGACACGCGCGAGATGCGCGAGATCCTCGGGGGTGTTCCCTTAAACACTCAGGATGTGATGGGATTTATCAGACAGTATCTGAAAGAAAATCGTGCAGATACCGACGGCGGAGCTGTTTACTGAAATAAGCCCGAGTCGGATTAGGGAGGGTATTATCTAATGGCAATGACACTGGACAAACTGAAAGAGATCCGCGAGAAGATGCAGGGAGACCTGAATCAGCGTGACGGCGGAGAGGGCAAGATCCGTGTTCTCGTAGGTATGGCTACCTGCGGAATCGCGAGCGGAGCCCGTCCTGTACTCAGAACGCTTTCGGACGTCGTACAGGAAAAGAACATGACCGACAAGATCATGGTGACGCAGACCGGATGCATCGGACTGTGCCAGTATGAGCCGATCGTTGAGGTCGTAGAGCAGGGCAAGCCCAAGGTAACGTATATTTATATGAATCCGGATAAAGCGCAGGAAGTGTTCACCCGTCATCTGGTCGGCGGACATGTAGTGCGTGAATATACTCTGGAATCTTCAAATCTCAAATAAGGAGGACTTACATCTATGTATCGCTCATCTGTACTGGTGTGCGGCGGAACCGGATGTACTTCTTCCGGTAGTCCCAAGATTCAGGACAACTTCAAGGCAGAGATCGCGGCAGCGGGTCTGCAGGACGAAGTTGAAGTCGTTCAGACCGGTTGTCACGGTCTGTGCGCCGTCGGCCCGATCGTTATCGTCTATCCGGACGCTGTTTATTACAGCCATGTTCAGCCCGAGGACGTACACGAGATCGTTGCCGAGCATCTGCTGAAGGGCCGTCCGGTCGAGAGACTGATCTATAAGGAGACCACTCCTCAGGCAGAAGTCAAGACACTGAACGACACCGCTTTCTATAAGAAACAGCATCGTATCGCGCTTCGCAACTGCGGAGTCATCAACCCCGAGAGAATCGAGGAGTACATCGCGAGAGACGGTTATCAGGCGCTTGGCAAAGTCCTGACCACCATGACTCCCGACGAAGTTATCGAGACAATCCTTGCATCCGGTCTGCGCGGCCGCGGCGGCGCCGGTTTCCCGACCGGCCAGAAGTGGAAATTCTGCGCGGTCAACAAGGCTGACCCGGAAGACAAGTACGTCTGCTGCAACGCTGACGAGGGCGACCCCGGCGCGTTCATGGACCGTTCCATTCTGGAAGGCGATCCGCATGCCGTTCTGGAAGCAATGGCCATCGCCGGCTACGCGATCGGTTCCGCTCATGGCTATATTTACGTACGTGCCGAGTATCCGCTGGCCGTACACCGTCTGGAAGTCGCTATCGCGCAGGCTGAGGAAATGGGCCTGCTCGGCAAGAATATCTTCGGAACGGATTTCTCCTTTGACATCAAGCTGCGTCTCGGCGCCGGCGCTTTCGTCTGCGGCGAGGAGACAGCTCTGATGACCTCTATCGAAGGCAACCGCGGCGAACCCCGTCCGCGTCCTCCGTTCCCGGCTCTGAAGGGACTTTTCCAGAAGCCCACCATTCTTAACAACGTTGAGACCTATGCCAACGTAGCACAGATCATCCTGAACGGACCGGAATGGTTCTCTTCCATCGGTTCCGAGAAGTCCAAGGGAACCAAGGTCTTCGCGCTCGGCGGCAAGATCAACAATACAGGTCTTGTAGAGATCCCGATGGGAACTCCGCTGCGTGAAATCGTCGAGGAGATCGGCGGCGGCTGCCCGAACGGCAAGAAGTTCAAGGCAGTTCAGACCGGCGGACCTTCCGGCGGATGCATTCCTGCGGAATATCTGGACGTCGCGATCGACTACGAGCATCTGGCCGAGATCGGTTCCATCATGGGATCCGGCGGAATGATCGTTATGGACGAAGACAACTGCATGGTTGATATCGCCAAGTACTTCATGGAATTCATTGTGGAGGAATCCTGCGGTAAGTGCACACCGTGCCGTGTCGGTACCAAGCGTATGCTGGAGATCCTGACCAAGATCACCGAAGGTCAGGCAACCATGGAAGACCTTGACAAGCTGGAAGAGCTTGCGTACTACATCAAGGACAACGCTCTCTGCGGACTTGGACAGACCGCGCCTAACCCGGTTCTTTCCACGCTGAAGTATTTCCGTGATGAGTATATCGCTCATATCCAGGAAAAGAGATGCCCGGCCGGCGTCTGCAAGTCGCTTCTTTCCTACAACATCGATCCTGACAAGTGCCGCGGCTGCACCATGTGCGCCCGCAACTGCCCGACCAAGGCCATCACCGGCACCGTCAAGCAGCCTCATGTCATCGATCAGTCCAAGTGCGTCAAGTGCGGAACCTGTATGACGGTCTGCAAGTTCGGCGCGGTTTATAAGAAGTAAGGAGGGAAAGCAAATGGCTAACGAGAATCTCGTTCATCTGAAAATAAACGGAATCGAAACAGCTGTTCCTGCCGGCTCCACTATTCTGGACGCTGCCAGGGCCGCCGGAGTCCGCATCCCCACGCTTTGCTTCCTTAAGGACATCAACGAAGTCGGCGCCTGCCGTATGTGTGTTGTCGAGGTCGCGCGTGCAAGATCGCTGGTCACCGCCTGCGTATACCCGGTAGCGGAAGGCATGGAAGTATTCACCAATACCCCCAAGGTAATGGATTCCCGCCGCCGCACACTGCAGCTGCTTCTTTCCAACCATAACCGTTCCTGCCTGTCCTGCGTCAGATCCGGAGCCTGCGAGCTTCAGACCCTGGCCCATGAACTGGGCGTAACGGATGAAACATATTTCGACGGCGAACAGACACCGTCCGAGATCGATGACAGCGCGGTCCATATGTATCGTGACAACAGCAAGTGCATCCTTTGCATGCGCTGTACCGCAGTCTGCGAGAAGACGCAGGGAATCGGCGTCATCGGCAAGAACCACCGTGGTTTCAACACCAATATCGGATCCGCGTTTGAGATGCCTCTGGATGAGACCGAGTGCATCCACTGCGGACAGTGTATCGCTGTATGCCCGACCGGAGCTCTGTCCGAGACGGACGACACCGGTAAGGTCATCGTTGCGCTGCAGGATCCGACCAAGCACGTGATCGTACAGACCGCTCCTTCCATCCGCGCGGCTCTTGGCGAAGAGTTCGGAATGCCGATCGGAACCAACGTTGACGGCAAGATGGTTGCGGCACTGCGCCGCATGGGCTTCGAGAAGGTCTTCAATACCGACTTCGCGGCCGACCTGACCATCATGGAAGAAGCTACCGAGCTTCTGGAGAGAATCAAGAACAATGGCGTTTTGCCGCTGTTCACATCCTGTTCTCCCGGCTGGGTCAAGTTCTGTGAGAATTTCTTCCCGGATCTGATTCCGCATCTGTCCAGCTGCAAGTCCCCCGCGCAGATGTTCGGCGCGACGGCAAAGTCTTACTGGGCGCAGAAGATGGGATACGATCCCAAGGATATCGTAATGGTAGACATTATGCCCTGTACTGCCAAGAAGTTCGAGATCGGACGTCCCGATCAGGACGCTAACGGCATGCCGGACGTTGACATCTCCCTTACGACCCGTGAGCTTGGACGTCTGATCAAGAGATTCGGCATTGACTTTGTAACTCTGCCGGATGAAGAGTATGACAATCCGTTCGGACTTGGTTCCGGAGCCGGAACGATCTTTGGAGCGACCGGCGGTGTTATGGAAGCTGCGCTTCGTACCGCAGTCGAGACCATTACCGGCGAGACTCTTCCCAAGATCGAGTTCGAAGACGTCCGCGGAACGCAGGGCATCAAGACCGCGTCCTACAACGTCGGCGGCATGACCGTTAAGGTCTGTGTCGCTTCCGGACTTGAGAATGCCCGCAAGGTCATGGAGAAGGTCCGTGCCGGCGAGATGAACGATTATCAGTTCATCGAGATCATGGCATGCCCGGGCGGCTGCGTAAACGGCGGCGGACAGCCCCGTCAGCCGGGTTATGTCCGCAACAATGTGGACATCCGCGCACTCCGTGCCAAGGTTCTGTATGAGATGGATGACAAGACCCAGCTCCGCAAGTCCCATGAGAATCCCGCGATCAAAGAGATCTACGAGAAGTTCTATGGTGCTCCGGGCAGTGAAAAGGCACATCATCTGCTGCATACTTCCTACGTAGCCCGCAAGATCAACAACTATACCTCGGATTGACGCATTCTGTGCTGCGATCCGGATCCAAAAAGCACAGGCCGTAACCGACCTGTGCTTTTTCACTAAGGAGATACCCAAGATGACTATCAGAGAAATACAGAAAATACTGGACGCCGAGGTCTGCTGCGGAGAAGAACTGCTGGACCGGGAAGTTCATACGGCCTGCGGCAGCGACCTGATGAGTGACGTCCTCGCGTTTGTTAAGGATCAGGCGGTCCTGCTTACGGGACTGTGCAATCCGCAGGCGATCCGTACCGCAGAGATGATGGATATCGTATGCCTTGTTTTTGTACGCAGCAAAGTTCCCACCGACATGATGATTGAGCTTGCCAGGGAGAACGATCTCGTCATCCTGAGCACAAAGCTCGCGATGTTCCCCTCCTGCGGCCTGCTGTATGAGAACGGCCTGCGGGGAGGAAGCCGGATATGAGCGACGCGATTGTACTGAAATATGACGTGCCCGGTGATGATTTCACCAGGGCCGGAGAGGCTTCGAGCGATATCAAGCAGAAGCTGAGAAAGATGGGGATCCCGCCGGAGGCGATCCGCAAGGTCGCGATCAGTATGTACGAAGGCGAGATCAATATGGTGATCCATGCACACGGGGGACAGATTACAGTAGAGATTACCCCGGAAGACGTCGACATGCTGCTGGAGGACCACGGTCCCGGTATCGCAGACATTGAGCAGGCGATGCAGGCCGGTTTCTCCACCGCGCCGGAGGATGTGCGCGGCCTCGGATTCGGAGCAGGCATGGGTCTGCCTAACATGAAGAAATACTCCGATGAGTTTTCCATTGAATCGGAAGTAGGGGTCGGAACGACAGTACATATGAAAGTCCGTTTCTGACCGTTTAATACGGAGGCATTATGAGCAACGGTAAATTCGAAAACTCAGTGCGTCTGGACAGGGACGCGTGCAAAGGCTGCACGAACTGTATCAAACGTTGTCCGACGGGAGCGATCCGCGTACGGGACGGTAAAGCTGTAATAACTAAGGAATACTGTATCGACTGCGGTCAGTGTATCCGTGTCTGTCCGCATCATGCCAAGATCGCGACCTATGACCCGGTTGAGCATATGAAGGATTATGAGTACACGGTCGCGCTGCCGGCTCCGTCCTTATACGGACAGTTCAACAATCTGGACGATACAAATATCGTACTGACCGCGCTCAGGAAGATGGGATTTGACGCCGTACACGAGGTCGGAGCGGCGGCAGAGATCATCTCGCATATTTCGCGTGATTATGTGGACGCGCATCCGGAACAGTGGCCGCTGATCAGCACAGCCTGTCCTTCGGTTGTTAAGCTGATCCGCGTACGGTTCCCTAACCTGATCCCCCAGCTGCTGCCGCTGGAAGCTCCGGTTGAGCTTGCGGCGACCATGGCACGGCGCAAAGCCATGGAGGATACAGGCCTGCCGTCCGAGAAGATCGGAATCTTCTTCATCTCGCCCTGTCCCGCCAAAGTGTCTTCCTGCAAGTATCCGCTGACCGTCGATCACTGTGACGTAGATGAGATCCTTGCGATGAAGGACGTGTATCCGCTGCTTCTGCCGTATATGCCGGAATCAGCGGAACAGCCTGAAGAACTTGCGGAGGCCGGCCGGATCGGCATCGGCTGGGGCAACAGCGGCGGAGAAGCCGGAGGCCTGCTGACGGATGATTATCTGGCGGCTGACGGTATTGAGAACGTGATCAAGGTCCTGGAGGATCTGGAAGACCAGAAATTCACGAACCTTAAGTTTATTGAGCTGAACGCCTGCATGGGCGGATGCGTGGGCGGCGTCCTGGCCGTTGAGAATCCGTATGTCGCGCGGGTCAAGCTGAAACGGCTGAACAAGTATCTGCCGGTTGCCAAGAACCATGAGGTTCCTGAGGATCTTGGCTTCTGGAACCGCGAAGTCGAATATGAGCCGGTCTTTAAGCTGGGCAGCACACTGAAGGAAAGCATCGCCATGATGCGCAAGGTCGACGAGCTGACGGAGCGTTTCCCCGGCATGGACTGCGGAAGCTGCGGAGCACCGAGCTGCCGTGCGCTGGCGGAGGATATCGTCAGAGGCATCGCGAAAGAGAGCGACTGTATTTATATTCTGAAAGAGTATATCCAGCACATTTCGGACGAGATGTCGTTCCTGGATGTGCGTAAGAACAGGAAGGAAAACAAGAATGACGATCAGGGAACTGGCGGACAAGGGGATCTTTAAGGTCGTGTGTGCCGGAGACGATACGGACAGAGAGATCAGCGGCGTATTCTGCTGCGATCTTCTGAGTGTCGTCATGGGCCGGGGCAAAGCCGACGCGGCCTGGGTCACGGTCATGGGCAATATCAATTCGCTTGCGGTCCTGAGTCTGACGGACATGGCCTGCATTGTACTGGCGGAAGGCGCGCAGATGGACGCGGCCGGTATCGCGAGAGCCGAGATGCAGGGCTTTACGATCTTTGCGACGGATCAGCCGATCTTTGAGACTGCCATGCAGATCCAGGCGCTCCTGGATGCATAAGAGAGGTATTCCGGCACTGTACGATGGAACTGTATTACGATCTGCATCTGCATTCATGCCTGTCTCCCTGCGGAGACGACGACATGACACCGGCAAATATCGCGGGAATGGCCTATATCAAAGGCCTGAACGTGATCGCGCTGACGGATCACAATACGTCGCGCAACTGTCCTGCGCTGCTTCATCAGGCCGCGCAGTACGGGATCACGGCAATTCCCGGGATGGAACTGACGACACAGGAAGAGGTTCACGTCCTGTGTCTTTTTGCCGAGCTTGCAGACGCGCTTCGTTTTGACGCGTATGTGTATGAACATCTGATTAAAGTGCCGAACAGGCCGGAATTCTTTGGTGAGCAGGTCCTGCGGGATCTTAATGATGAGCCGGCGGGGACAGAACCATATCTGCTGATCAACGCGACGGATATCAGCTTCGACGAGGTCTATGATCTGGCAGAGCAGTATAACGGAGTGATGATCCCCGCGCATATCGACAAATCCACGACAAGCGTCATGAGCAACCTCGGATTCGTGCCGCCGGACAGTAAATTCAAGTGCTTTGAACTGGCTTCACCGGCGACACTGCACAAGGTCCGGGAGCAGAATCCGTATCTGGAGAACTGTAACGTGATCTTTGATTCGGACGCGCACTATCTGCCGCATATTCATGAAGCCGTATACACGATCGAGGCAGAAGAGAATACGCCGCAGGCAGTTCTCGCCGCACTGACGAGGAAACTGCGCTGACGGGAGCTGCGCTTACGAGAGCGGCGTCGACCCGGCAGACGCGCCGGCCCGCGGCGAACCGGAGGAGATTCTGTGGACACATCCGTACAGAAAGTGAATTACCGGAGCACGGTATACGCGTGCTTCGTCGGCTATATCGTACAGGCGGTCATCAATAATTTCGTACCGCTGCTGTTTCTGACATTCCAGGGCGAATTCGGGATTCCGCTCGGCCGGATTACCTTCCTGATTACGTTCAATTTCGGCGTGCAGCTTGTGGTCGATCTGGTGTCGGGACTTTTTGTGGACCGGATCGGATACCGGGCAGCGATGATTCTCGCCGATGCCTGCTGTGCGTTGGGGCTGATCCTGCTCGCAGTGCTGCCGGCAATCCTGCCCGATCCATACACGGGACTCCTGATCGCGGTAACCGTTTACGCGGTCGGCGGCGGGCTGCTGGAAGTTCTGGTCAGCCCGATCGTTGAAGCATGCCCTGCGGACAACAAAGAAAAAGCCATGAGCATGCTGCATTCCTTTTACTGCTGGGGAAGCGTCGGCGTCGTACTGATCTCGACGGTTTTCTTCCACTTTGCAGGAATCAGGAACTGGCGGATCCTTGCAATTCTGTGGGCTGCCGTGCCGCTCTTGAATCTTGTTTCGTTCACGAAAGTCCCGATCGCTTCACTGATTGAGGAGGGGGAGAAAGGCGCAACGCTCGGAGAACTGTTCCGCAGCAGCACGTTCTGGCTTTTTATGATGATGATGGTCTGCGCAGGCGCCAGCGAACAGGCTGTCAGCCAGTGGGCTTCCGCCTTCGCGGAGTCCGGCCTGCACATTACGAAAACGCTCGGCGATCTCTTCGGACCGATGTTCTTCTCGATCATGATGGGACTCTCCCGCGTGCTGTACGGCAAATTCGGGCAGAAGATGAACCTGATCCGTTTCATGCGGCTGAGCGCGGTTCTCTGCATTGCGTCCTATCTTCTGATCGTTCTGGTGCCGGATCCTGTGATCGCATTGCTTGGATGCGGTTTTGCCGGATTCTCGGTCGGAATCTTCTGGCCGGGGACATTTTCGCTCGGTTCTGCCGGGATCCGTAACGGTGGGACGCTGATGTTTGCGCTGTATGCGCTGGCCGGAGATGTCGGCTGCTCGGGCGGACCGACACTCGCCGGAGAGGTTGCGGCGCGTGCTTCGGGCAATCTGCGGAGCGGGATCGGGGCAGCGCTTGTTTTTCCGGTCCTGATGCTTGCGGGACTGCTGATCCTGTCCATAAAAAAACGCCGGGAGAACTGATCCCAGCGCATACCGAGACAATAAAGAAGGGCTTTCAGCTGATGCTGAAAGCCCTTTTCTCATGCGGTGCAACAGTATCTTTATTCGATCGTCATAATATCGACAAAGCCGGTAACTTCGAAAATATCCTTAATGGCATCGTTGGCGTGGGTGATCTTCATGTTTCCCTGATTGTTCATGATCTTCTGGGCAGAAAGCAGCACGCGCAGACCCGCCGAAGAGATATACTCCAGATCGGTAAAATCAAACGTCAGATCCGTTATGCCGTTCAGAGAATCTCTGAGAGATGTTTCCAGTTCAGGGGCGGTAACCGTATCCAGCCTGCCGGACACTGCTACAGTCAGCGCTGTACCGTTTACGACACGTTCAATGTTCATTGCAATTCTCCTTCTTGCTTCAATCAGAGCTGTTTCTTAAGCGTCAGAATGTTCTGACCGTTTTTATACTCGTAGCTGATGTCATCCATGGTTTTCTTCGCGAGGAAGATGCCAAGGCCGCCGATATCGCGTTCCTGTGCGGAGAGAGATACGTCGGGATCCGTCTTGGCAAGCGGATCATAGGGAATGCCGTGATCCAGGAACGTGATCGTAACGGCAACGGGCTCTTCCGCAACTTCCACGCGGACAATAGCGTTCCCCCTGCCCGGAGTATAAGCATAGTTTGCGATATTAACGAAAATCTCTTCAACAGCGAGACTGATCTGCATCTGTGCTTTCGGAGGGCATTCGACATCTTCCAGATGTGTTTCGACAAAAGCCTGCACTTCCGGGAGATTTTTGATGTCTGCTTCGACTTCGATCTCATTGCGGGAGAAAAGAAGCGTATCGACATGCTCGAGCAGCGCAAGCAGCTCGCTCTTCCAGTACTCGATCTCGGCACGGCCTTCTGCAGTCTCCAGTCCTTTACGGCGGATGGACCGGCGGATCATACGCGTATAGCCGATGACACGGGCCTTATCCTCGACCTCCTGAATCTTCTTCTCATTGGATGTGCCGAGATAGGCGGCGAGGGATTTGCGCCAGAAAGCACGCCCTGTCTCATAGTCAAAGCCCTGGAACTTCAGGATCGTTTCATGATACACTTCGGAATAGCCGACAAAGGAATTGTACATGGAAGCCAGTTCAAAGACCGGATGCCCGACAGCCAGCGTATCCATATCGATCAGCAGGACTTCGTCATTCTGCAGCATCACGTTCTTTGTGTGATAATCTCCGTGGATCATATGATCGTCATGCGGTACTGCCTGTACGAGAGCAAGCAGCTTGCGGCCGGTTTCTTCCGGCAGATAATCCTGCATGAAAGCGGCCCAGGAGAGTGCGGTTTCTCTCATATCGGGCAGCTTCCCGGCCGGAACCAGCGTAGAATGGATTTTCTTGAGAAGCTCGACATACTCGTGCACACACCAGTCCATCTTTTCCGGTTCTTTCGCCAGGATGTTGGAGAAAGCACTGGCATTGAGCAGCTCAAATACGGAACCATAGCTCTCGCCGACGCGTACGACGTCATAAGAGATTGCTGTGGGAATACCCAGAATCAGCGCCAGTTTCGCGACTTCACGCTCATGCTGGATATCCTCGAGAGCGTCAGCATTGTTGTAGACCTTTACAACGTTGTCCTGGTCGATCCGGTAGATTGTACCGTTGGCGCCGCGTCCTATCTCCTCGCAGCCTTCCACTGAAACGACGCGGTAGGCTTTTTCCACTGTCATCATTTCGGTAAAGCCGGTCATATCGAGAATCTCATAGACCTCCGGGCTGACACCCGTGATTGTAAGATCCGGATAAGACTTCTTCACACGCAGGATCACACGCAGACCGGCGCTTGAGATATACTCGAGCGTGGAAGCGTCCAGGATGACAGCTGCATTCTTATGTCCCTCCAGCTGTGCCAGTATGCCTTTCTCGGTCTCGGCTGCGTTGTTGGAATCGATCCTGCCGGACAGCGGGATGTTTACGGCTGTACTGTTCATAACATTACTCATTTCATTATACCTCCGGCTTCATGCTGCAATCAGGAAGAAAAGAGCAGGGGGAGATGATCCGGCTCCTGCTCTCTGTATGACTTAATGACGAAGTACGCTCTGCAGAGTGGTCTCCTCATCCGGTTCGATCGAAACGAACTCAAATGCCGCGGTCGCGCCGTCACCGTCATCGAACAGATCGAATGCGACATACTTTCCAAGCTCTTCGTTGAAGAAAAGGAATGTTCTCTGAGAACCGAGCTTCTGAGGATCCATGGGCAGATATCCTTCTTCATCCAGAACAGCGGTATAGTCGTCGAGGAAGCTCTCGGCTTCTTCTCTGGTGTCAAACGGCTGGTAGACGAAGAGGAAGATTCCTTTGAATTCTCCGATGATATAGCGGTAGCGGGTCTGATCCCTGCATGCGATATCTCCGTGGATGTCTGCGGCCGGGATGCCGTGTTCGGCAAGGAGCGCCTTGACTTCATCAGGAGTAAGACTCTTTTCTTTCTCGAACTCTACGGATACGGTACCATCCTCATTGAACGCGTATCTGAAAGATGTAAAGTCATTTGATGATTTATATTTGGCACCGATTTCTTCCGGGACATACTCGGAATGGAAACCGGCTTCCGCGAGTCTGTCTGAATACTCTTCAAAATACGCGACAGCGTCCGCTTCGTTCTCTTCATCATATTCGAGCGTCATCGAGATGTAAAGGTCGTAATCGAAGAAGTACGCCCAGCCTTCGCTTCTCGATGCGGCAGTGTCTGTCGCTTCCCATTCTTTGAAGAGATCCGTCTCCGCAAGCTCCGGGAATCCGTTCTTTGCGACAGCATCGCTGATCGCGGACAGGCCTTCATAGACAGGATTGTCATAATACAGCCCGCCTTCCAGAACAAAGCCGTTGTCATAGTACGGATAGAGCTCGGCATAGCTGTGATAAGCTTCTCTTAAGAGGAGACGGTAAACGGTATCGGTGCTGCCGTCAGAGAAGGTTGCCTCCACAGGTTCATAACCTTTGGCGAGCAGAACTTTTTTGTATTCTTCCAGATTCTCTTCCGTACCGTGAGCATCCGAGATCCGGACGATCGTCTGCTGTTC
>JAEEGF010129941.1_pt1 | contig 13005 bp, 12 predicted proteins | sample 9134171 | NCBI WGS metagenome assembly JAEEGF01 (sample SAMN16246542, study PRJNA631951) | gut metagenome | biome: gut microbiome; feature: rumen; material: AP-attached | host: Bos | place: Iran: Karaj | collected 2018-10
CGCTTTCTAAGATTCCTTCAAATTCTTTTAAGTCATCCATTTTTTTGAATAATTTAACATGAATTTCTCTACCAGTATACTTCTTGTATAGTTTCATTGTTTTAAGTTGTCTTTCAAGTCCTGGTGATGAAACTTCTAAAGTATATTCTACATCGACTAACTTATCTACAGTATCCTCAACTGCGTGGCTTACTGTTTCACAATCTTCTACCCATAGACGCTCTCCAACTTTGTCTATGATAATTCTTAAAACATTGTCTGAACCTTCTTTTACAAACTCTACATATTCTAATTCGTAACCAAGTTGTTTAATGATTGGTTCAATAGCTTCTTCTACTTTTGTTTCAACTTTCATTTGACTCCTCCCGTTTCTAAACATAAGTGAGAGGATTTTAGCCACCCTCTCACTTCAGTTCACAGTGATTATATTATACTATAATTATTTAGAAAAAGCAACATTTTAAACGATTTTTTTACATTTTAATTTACATTTTTTTGTATTTTTACACGTTTTTTATGTTTTCTAAATTAGATAGTTCAAATTTTACCATTCTATCTAGTAAATTTTGTATTGTTTTACTCTTTATTTTATATTCTTTTCTTGCCCTTTTTATATCCAAAATATTAATTTTAGATGCCTCTTTAATGTATTTTTTTATCTCTTGTTTGCCCTCACTTTTAAATACTTGCTCTTGAATACTGCAAATAGTATCTACCACATTGTTTTTAATTGAGAAATTTTCTTTATTTATCCTATTTTTCAACATATACTTAATAGATATCATAAAGCGGGAATAGACCTTCAAATTATCTAGCAATAAATAATATAAGCTATCTTTTAACTCATACCTTGAAAGTATATTTTTTATAGTTTTTCTTTGCATAGATAGATTAATATATAAATATTTTAAACATTCGATTTCTTCCATATTAATATTTTGGTCAAAAAAATAATAAAGATACCAAAACTAATTGGTATCTTTACTACAGGGTATTTTTATTTGAATTTTAAAATGTTGTTTACTTAATTAATTCTGTTTTCAAGTAATAGAAAGTTCCATCCTCTGCTTTCATAAATGTATGCTTAACTTCTGTTGCTTGATCAAAGTATTTTGTTAGTATTTTTTCGTGAGCATCACCAGTGTTATAATGAACACCACAATACACTTTATAATTTGAAACATCTCCTAATGCTTCATCAAAAGTTGAAGTTATATTTCCTTCCATATCATAAATATCTTCATCAAGTTGATTAGCAAGTTCATTGTCTTTATAACTTCCAAGGAAATTAAATTGAAGATCCCAATCATAGATATTATAATAATATCCATATGTACGATTTTGTGAACCTCTAGTTACTGATTTTGTATCAACGTACACATATTTTTCAGTAATTTCATATCTATCTGAATATTCTTCTACTTTAGAAATTCCATGAATTCTACCTCCAAAAGGTCCGCCTCCACCAAATCCAGTGTGAAGATAATAATATCCATCTGCATCATTATATTCCACATTACCATATGGTCCACACGTTACTGGGGTATAGCTTACATCTCCAAACAGCTCTTTCATACCTTTAGCCATATTTGCTTTAGATATTCTTCCATCAATCATTGTTCCAGCATATGGTTCTTTATACTCAGAATATTTAATTAAAAACACAATTGTTTGCATTTCTCTTTGAGTTAATTTACTTGAATCAATTGAACCAGTTTTTAAATTATAAAAAGCTCCACTTTTACTTAAAATACTATACGCCCTTTGGGCAACATCTCCATCAATTGGAAGTTCTGTTGGTTTTTCTTTTTCATCAGCAGGTGTCACATCCTCTGTAGGATTATCTACCGGTTGTTCCTTCTTTGGTAAATTTGTAACTACTAAAGCTACAGATAAACCAATAATAATTAAAACTAAAAGTATGATCGTTATCATACTACTTCTTCTCATACACATTCCTCCTTTGTGCATCTTCTTTATTTACACTTAAATATTATCCTTAAAAAATAATAAATGCAAGAGGCTATTTTTTTGTGAAAATTCGCATAAAATCTGTGTATTAATATACTTTGAAATTTGTATAATATTAATATCTTTAATATTACTAAAATGTTACAAAAAAAGACTTGGGTTTAAGCCAAGCCTTTTTAGGTTATTTTTTCTTTTGAACTGAATATCCAAATTTACCTATTCTTTCTCCAAGTTTATAATATTGACCATGAGAATAAGCAATTAAATTACATTTTTCCATATCAAATTTATCATTTTCATCCATGTATTTTTCATCTACATTTACAGCTAAAACTTTTGCTATAAACATATCATGAGAACCAAGTTCTTTTATCTCTTCAACTTTACATTCAATAACAACAGGACTTTTCTTTAACATTGGACAATCTATTTGTGTTGCAGGTTCTGTCTCAAGTCCTAAGCTTTCAAATTTATTCTCATTTCTTCCACTTTTTACACCAACATAATCTGTAGCATATGCTAGTTCTTCTGTTGTTAAGTTAATACAGAAAACACCACTATTTTTTATAATATCATGAGAAAATCTTTCTTTTCTAATTGATACATATGTCATTGCAGGATCTGAACAAATTGTTCCTGTCCAAGCAGCTGTAAATACATTTTCTACATCTCCATTTTTAGATGTTATCATAACTGCAGGAAGTGGATAAACAAAATTCCCTGCTCTCCAAGTTTGTCTTGCCATTTTATATTCCTCCAATCACTACACTAACCACAAGTATTATTGTAAGCAATATATTTAAATACTTAAATACTTCTTCCGTTTTACTTGTAAGTGTAATTTTTTCTTGAATTATATACTCAATTACTTGAGCAACTACTATAGATAATAATTCTAGAACAATGATAAAAATAATTCTCTCTATATGCGTTATTTTATATATTTTAACTAGAGTTAAAAGCACAAAATTTGCAGTTATTATTTTGAAAAATAATGCTGTCCACAAATTCTTTTTTCGCTTTTCTTCTATCCACATTTTAGCAATATTTTCTACAAATAATGCACAAGAAACCGAAATAATATGTGAATAAATATTAATATTAGTCCCACTGAAAAACGCTACTAATAAATTACCATTTTTTATACTCAAACCTATTTCTATTATTATTGCCACTATCCAAGTAATTATTATATCTGTTATTATATAAATTAACTCTTTGCACTTTTTCATAATACATTCTATGCAAAGAGTTAATATTTAATTTTAATGTGTATTTAATTTTCTTAATTTTCTTCCAAGTTTTCTTTTCATTGGCATACCAACTTTGTATAAGAAGTAAATAAATGGTTTATATACCTTATTAATTTCACCTATATATTCTTCTAGGCCTTCTTCTCTACAAAATCCAATTTTAAACTTGTATAATCCATTATTTGGATCTAAGTTTAACACACCGCCAAAGTTGTATGTTTTACATCCAGTCTCTATTCCCCATCTAATCATTGCCATTTGCATAGCATAGTTAGGCATTAGATTTCTTTTTTCATTAGATGAAGCACCATAAACATAGAATAATTCTCCACCAATATTTGTAGCAATAGCAGCAGCTAAAGCTTGACCTTCATGTTCTGCTATATATATTCTAAGTTTTGTTTCATCATATGCTTCTAACATTCTTTCAAAATAATCATAAGGTCTTTTTCCTATTTTATCTCTAATTGTTGTAACTTCATAAATCTCATAGAATTTCTTTAGGTCTTCAACATCTCTAGAATATCTAACTGTAACACCTTTTCTACCAGATAATCTAATATTATATCTAGTTTTTTCTGCAAAAGATTTCATTAGTTCTTCTTCTGTTTTTCCATCAATATTTAATACCATATTGTGTCCAGGTTGTATTAAATCATCTGCATCTGGTTTATATCCAGTTGTTTTATATCCTGCTTTTTTATACATATTATCTAATTTTTCATCATAAATAACTTGTGGATCAAATTTTAATACATATGATTTATATTTTTTAGCAACAGGTTCAGCCTCTTTAATTAGTCTATTTACTAAATCTATATCATAAACATCACAAACAGGTCCACGAGGAGCATAAATAAATGTAGAATTTAATGGAACAGGCTGAATTAGTAACATCATTGCAGCAACTATTTTCCCATCTTCTCTTAAATAGATAGCTTCTTGCTTCCAATTGCTTTTAACCTTTCCCCAATTTAAATCTTGCATGAAACTAGTTCCTTCATGATTTAAAATAAAATCTTCATATTCTTTAACTTCTTCTTCATTATTAAAATCTAATACTGGCATATATTCCTCCTATATTTTATTTAAGATTTGGCCATCTCTAGTATCTTTTACTTCATAGCCTAATTCTTTAAGTTTATCTCTTAACTCATCAGATTTTGCAAAATCTTTATTTGCTCTTGCTTGTTTTCTTTCTTCAAGAATAGCATTAATTTCATCTGAATAAGATTCTTGTTTTTCTTCTTTATCTAAATCTAAAGATAATATTGTATCAAATTTCATTAGTAAATCATAATAATCTTTAGATTTTTCTTTTTCTCTTGCAACATCCCATACAACAGCCATTACAAGTGGCATATTAATATCATCATTAATTGCATCTTCAAAACGTTTTGTATATTCTTCTATTTTTGCTTTATCTGCCACTGCTGTACCATTCTTGTGTTGTTTAGTTGCCTCTCTTAGTCTATTAAGTGCTACTTGAGCTGCTTTAATAGAATCCCAAGTAAAGTTTAGTTTTGTTCTATAATGAGCACTAAATGTAAAATATCTATAAGCAAGAGCTTCAATTCCCTCTTTTTCTAGGTCAGTAATTGTATAAACATTATGAAGGCTTTTAGACATTTTTCCACCATTAATTTGTAAGAACTCAACATGCATCCATGTCTTTGCAGGAATACATCCTGTTGCACCAATAGATTGTGCAATCTCATTTTCATGATGAATTGGAATATGGTCTACACCACCAGTATGTATATCAAATTGTTCACCTAAATATTTTCTAGACATAGCACTACATTCAATATGCCATCCAGGATAACATAGCCCCATAAAACTATCCCATTTCATAATATGTTCTGCTGGAGCTTTAATCCATAAAGCAAAGTCTTTAGGATTTCTCTTTTCTGGATCTACTTCAATTCTAGCTCCATCTTTTAATTCATCTGCATTATTATTAGTTAAATATCTACCATATTTTGGAAGTTTAGATGTATCAAAATATGCACCTTTTGATGTTTCATATGCATAGCCATTAGCTATTATTTCTTTAACATATTCTTCCATTTCTTTAATATGATCTGTAGCTTTTGCAAGCACTTCAGTATCTTCTATGTTTAATTTTTTGAAATCTGCTTGATAAGCTTCTGTATACATTTTAGCAATTTCATAAACACTCTTATGTTGTTCTCTTGCAGATTTAGCCATTTTATCTTCGCCCTCATCTGCATCAGAAGTTAAATGTCCAACATCAGTAATATTCATACAATGTTTTAATTTATATCCATCATATTTTAAAACTTTTCTAAGCAAGTCCATAAATATATAAGTACGCATATTTCCAATATGTGCATAGTTATATACTGTTAGACCACAAGAATAAATTCTTACTAAATTATTTTCTTTATCTATCGGCTCAAATACTTCTTTTTCTTTTGTTAAAGTATTATATAATTTCAACATACTTTAGCCACCTTTCCAGTCTGTTATATTATATACTATTTAAAGCACTTTTTCAATTACATAAATAAATATAATATTATTTTATTACTTATTGAAAATTATTTTTGTATATTATATAATTTTATTGTATATATGATATACAGGAGGATTTTATGGAAAAAGTTAAAAGTATTTTTACAACTTTTTTTGATATAAACTCATTTTCTGTAAGAAAACTTGCTATTGCAGCAGGTATAATAGTAGCAATATTAATTATTAGAGGCATACTATCTAGATTAATATTGAGAATCTTTAAAACAGATGGTAGAGAAAGTGTTAAAAACAGTACTTTTTACAAACCACTTAAAGGATTATTTATATTAATTGGTACATATGCAGTATTGTTATACCTAGGTCCTACAGCAGAATTTAGAGTTATACTAGACAAGATTTTTAGAATTTGTATAATATTATTCTTTACACTTTCTATTGCAAACCAATTATCTCCAGGTTCTAGATTTGAAAAAAGTCTTAAAAAGAGATTAACAAAAGCTAACGACTCAATAGTTGTTATGATTTGTAAAACAATTAAAGGTATAATATACATCATTGGTCTAGTAATTTTAATTAGCGAACTAGGATACAACATTTCTGGACTTATAGCTGGTATTGGAATTGGTGGTGTAGCTATAGCACTAGCAGCACAAGATACAGCTTCAAATATAATTGGTGCAATAATGATTATTTTAGACAAACCATTTGAAGTAGGAGATTGGGTTGCAATTGGTACAACAGAAGGAAGTATTGAAGAAATCACATTTAGAAGTACAAGAATTAGACAAGCAAAAAATTGCGTTGTTTCCATTCCAAACTCTAAAGTAGTAAATGCAGAAATTACTAACTGGTCTAAACTTCAAAAAAGAAGAATAGATTTTAATCTAGTAATTGAATTCAATACTCCACTAAAAAAACTAGCTGATGTTCAAAATGATATATTAATATATTTAGAAAATCATGAGCATATACTTAATGATGGTATGTATGTTAAGTTTGATAAAATAGCAGATGATGGTTATAATCTTAGAACAGCATGTTTTACAGATATAATACCATATGCAGATTATCTATCATTAATGGATGAAGTAAACTTTAAAATAATGAGTATTTTAAATAAACATAAAGCATCTCTTGCTTATAAATCTCAAACAGTATATTTTAGAGATGATAACAAAAAATAAAATAAGCACAAAAAATATAGGCCATAAGCCTATATTTTTTTATCCTTTTATATATTTTATTATTGTCCAATCATTCTATATACGAATAGTTGATTATCAAATTTATAAAGTGTATTTCCATCAATAGACATTGCAAATTTTGAAATATATTGCATTGATTCTCCATCTACTTTATATGTATTGAATACTAAGCACTTTGTATCTGCTATAGTAGTTGTTCCTGTGTTAAATATCATTCTAACATTATCCATACTACAATCAATACCTAATTCTTCAGGAGAATATGATTTAAACTTACTAATTATTGTATTTTTAACATCAGATATTTCACTTGCAGATAACTCTTCACTTGACTCACCTACATATGTGTCTTCTGTAGTTGTAAATGTTTCTGGAACATTATATGGGTTTCCATCATATTCAGCTTCAAGTTTATTAATCATTTCTGCTTTTTCTATTAATCCAGCAGATGATCCATCTAAAGATATATCATCACTTTTTCTTGTAACAGCTTTAACTATTAATACTATAACAACTATAATTAGTATTAATGCAATAATTGCTGGAATTATTCTTTTAAAATTTAATTTACTATTAGTTTTTCTACCTTGTTTGTTCATATTATCTTCACCTGCCAAAATTATACCAAAAATAAATAAAAAAATCTACTATTTTTTAGATAATTGTATTATTCCATCATTATTTGCTTTTAAAATATCTAGCCAAATACTATTTTCTATGTTTCTTTGTTTTTTAGGATGAACAAGAAATCTCATATACATATCTACTTGCCCATCTACAAGTTCAACATAAATAATTGGATCTAAATTATTAAAATAGATTCTATATTCTGCAGATGACTCACTAACCTCCTCTTTCATTTTATCTGGTATATGTTTCACTATACTATTTTTATCTATTATTTTATATAGCTCTTTCTTTGTTTTTGTAATATCTGCGTCAACTGGGACAGTTATTTTCAATTCGTCCCAAACATACTTAAAAGCTTTAACATAGTTTTTTACTGGATGAGTAAAAACTATAGCATTTGGAACATGGACTATTCTTCCTGTACTTTGCTCACCATTTACTCTTTCTCCAAGTTCTAAGATATCAAAACCTGTTCTGTTAATATTTACAACATCACCTTTAATTCCATCTACTTCAATTCTATCTTCTAAAGAGAAGACTTTACTAGTTCTAATATAAATTCCAGCAAAGTAATTAAAGATTATTTCTTTAATAGAAAGAGTAATTGCAGTAGATATAAATGTAATTAATGTTAAGAAATTTTTTAAATAATCCATCCACACTAATGTTAAAAGAATAATAATTATAACTCTAGATACTACTGCTCCACCTTTAAAATACATATATTTTTCTTTAGAATTTAAGTCTTTCCTAAAAGATAATTTTAATATAATGTATCTTATTAACTGTACTATTGCAATAATAACCAATGAATTAATAATTAAAAATATATATTCACTTTTTATTACTAAATATTTAGATATGTTTTCGCTTATATTTCTTAGTGCTTCCACTGCTTTCCTCCTTTCATATAATATTTACTACATATAAATTATAGCACTGATATTATATAAAAGTGAGTATTATCACAAAGATTTCACTATTTTTCGTTAACATAACACAAACAAATAGACAAGAAAAAAGCTAGGGAGAACCTAGCTATTGTGGCTCCTCAAGTAGGGCTCGAACCTACGACCCTTCGGTTAACAGCCGAATGCTCTACCGCTGAGCTATTGAGGAATATTTTCTATACACTTATATTAACACTAATAATATAAATTGTAAATACTTTATTCTAAAAAAATATGATTTTTTCCTAAATCATTCTTTTATCATATTTTTCCATTTCTTCTTTGTCACACTTTCCAATAAATGCATAAGCTTTAGAAAAACCACTATATAATCCATACGCTGTCATTCTTAAGTGTCCCTCTATTATTAAATACTTTTCTTCATTACAAGTTATTAGTACAACTGGTGGAAAACTTCCGCCATTTTCTAAATATCTTTTTGCATTAGTATATTGTTCGTTTGAAACATCATATACTTCAAGCCCCTTTAATATATTATGTGCAGCATTTCTAGGAAGTGAAGAATTTGAAGATAATTCATTCCAATAATCATAATCTATAAAATAACAATGCTCTAAATCACTACTATCAAATTCATAAAAATCCCATTCATTAATCTTTGGAAAATTATTGAACATATCCTCATTTGGATAGCCTCTAAATTTATGCATTATTTCAAGTCTTATTAAATTTTCTTTTTTATTATTTATATCTCCTGAAACTATTATACTTTTGTCTATATTTAGTTCTTTTAATACATTGTTTAAGTTTTCACTAAATCTAGTAGAATTAATTTCACCTTTTAAAAATTCGAGTATAACTTCTGCTTCATTTGACTCTCTAATCTTTATTATTTTAACCACCTCTAAAAAAATTATACAAAAATATTTGATTTAATACAATAAAAAACTAGGATTTCTCCTAGTTTATATTTCAAATTATAAGTGTAAAATAGTCTGAGCTTTTTTAACATCTTCTTGTGTAGCGCATCTTACCCCTTCAAGTGGATATTTTCCATCTATTTCTATCCATTTGAATTTACCCATATCATGATAAGGTAATATTTCTATTTTTTCCACAATATCACCAAGCTCTAAAACAAACTTTTGAGTTGCTTTAAGTGTTTCTTCATCATCTGTTATTCCTGGTGTTAAAACTTGTCTTATCCACACCTTTTTGTGAATTTGAGATAAGTATTTTGCAAAGTTTTTGTTATTAGTATTATCCATTCCGGTTAAGTCTTTGCACTTATTACTATCTATGTGTTTTATGTCTAAAAGTACTAAATCTGTATATTCTAACAATTGTTTAATAGTATCATTTAATTTGTATGATCCTGCAGTATCTAAACAAGTATGAAATCCTTGTTTTTTACACTTTTTAAATAGTTCTAATACAAACTCAGCTTGACCTAGTGGTTCTCCACCAGACACAGTTATTCCACCGCCTAAAGATGAAGCATCTATATATGGTTTTACTCTTTTTAACTTTTTAACTATTTCTTCTACTGTATATTCTTTTCCTTTGTCAAAGTCCCAAGTATCTCTGTTATGACAGAACTTACACTTTAAAGGACAGCCCTGCATAAAGACTATAAATCTTATACCAGGGCCATCTACTGTTCCAAAGGAATCAAAAGAATGTATACGTCCCTTTAATTCACTCATATTTTACTCCTACATTTTTTCATGTATTGTTCTATTTATTACATCTAATTGTTGTTCACGTGTAAGCTTAGTAAAGTTTACAGCATATCCAGATACTCTAATTGTAAGTTGAGGATATTTTTCTGGATGTTCCATAGCATCTTCTAAAAGAGCTCTATCAAAGACATTAACATTTACATGATGAGCTAGTTGTACAAAATATCCATCAAGTAAAGCAGTTAAGTTTTTAATTCTTGTTTCTTCATTATCTCCAAGTGCAGATGGTACAATCGCAAATGTATAAGAAATACCATCTTCTGAATCTTCAAAGTTAAGTTTTGCAAGAGAGTTTAATACTGCAACAGCTCCATTTACATCTCTTCCATGAAGTGGATTTGCTCCTGGTCCAAATGGAGTTCCTGCTCTTCTTCCGTCTGGAGTGTTTCCTGTAGCTTTACCATATACTACGTTTGAAGTAATAGTAAGGATTGAAGAAGTAGGTTTTGCATTTCTGTATGTAAATTGTTTTCTAAGTCTATTCATAAACTCTTTTTGTATTTGAACAGCAATGTTATCTACTCTATCATCGTCATTACCATATTTTGGATAATCCCCTTCAACAACGTAGTCTACTGCTATTCCATCTTCGTCTCTTATTACTTTTACTTTTGCATACTTCATTGCAGAAAAAGAATCTGCAGCAATTGAAAGTCCTGCCATACCACAAGCCATAGTACGAAGAATATCTTTATCATGAAGAGCCATAGCAAGAGATTCATAAGAATATTTATCATGCATATAATGTATTATATTTAGTGCATCAATATATATTTTTGCAACATAGTCCATCATTTGCATATATTTTTCCCAAACTTCATCATAATCTAAGTATTCAGAAGTAATTGGAGAATATCTTGGTGTAACTTGAAGTTTAGTCATTTCATCTACACCACCATTAATTGCATAAGTTAGTGTTTTGGCAAGGTTAGCTCTTGCTCCAAAAAATTGCATTTGTTTACCAATTTTCATTGGAGAAACACAACATGCAATAGCATAGTCATCTCCTAAATATTCTCTCATCAAATCATCATTTTCATATTGAATTGAACTTGTATTAATAGACATCTTTGTAGCATAATGTTTAAATCCTTCAGGAAGTTTTTGTGCCCAAAGAACTGTAATATTTGGCTCTGGAGCAGTTCCCATAGTTTCTAGTGTATGTATTAATCTAAATGAGTTTTTAGTAACTAGAGTTCTACCATCTTCACCCATACCTGCTATACTTTCAGTAACCCAAACTGGATCTCCTGAAAATAATTCATTATACTCAGGTGTTCTAATAAATCTAACCATTCTAAGTTTCATTACAAAGTGATCCATTAATTCTTGTGCTTGTTGTTCAGTTAGAGTTCCTTCATCCATATCTCTTTGAATATAGATATCAAAAAATGTAGTTGTTCTACCTAAACTCATTGCAGCACCATTTTGTTGCTTAACAGATGCAAGATATCCAAAATATGTCCATTGAATTGCTTCTTTTGCATTTGTAGCTGGCTTAGATATATCATAACCATAAGACTCAGCCATTTTCTTTAAATCATTTAGTGCTTTTATTTGCTCATAAGTTTCTTCTCTTGAACGAATTACTTCCTCACTCATCCATGGTCCAATAGTATGTGCAAAATCTTTTTGTTTTTCTTCAATTAAGTAATCTACTCCGTAAAGTGCAATACGTCTATAGTCTCCAATTATTCTTCCTCTACCATATCCATCTGGAAGACCAGTAAGTAGTTTATTCTTTCTTGCTGCTCTAATTTCTGGTGTATATACTTGGAATACTCCATCATTATGTGTTTTTCTATAATTGTGGTAAATATCCTCTATCTTTTCACTTACCTTAAATCCATAAGCTTCACAAGATTTTTCAACTATTCTAATTCCGCCTTCTGGCATAATAGCTCTTTTTAAAGGAGCGTCTGTTTGAAGGCCAACAATTGTCTCAAGTTCTTTATCTATATATCCAGGTCCGTGACTAGTTATTGTTGATGCAACATCTGCTGAACAATCTAGCACTCCACCATTTTCTCTTTCTTTTTGGTATAAATCCATAACTTTAGACCATAATTTTTTTGTACTTTCAGTAGCATCAGCTAAGAAAGAACTATCTCCTTCATATGGTGTATAGTTGTTTTGGATAAAATCTCTAACATTTATAGTTTTATCCCATTTACCTTTTTTAAATCCTCTCCATGCATTTGTAAATTCCATTTGCTTCTCCTCAACTTTCTATAACAAATAATTATTAATTATATCTTTTGTAAAAGTAGAGTAGACTATTATTGATAATCTACTACATCTACCCATTTTTTTAGAAATTCTTCATCTTCAGCATTACCACGTGTAAGTTCTACTGCGGCAACGATAGGAATCCATCTTTGAACTAAAATTTTAGCTGTATCTGTTTTTTCACAATATAAATCTAGATATTTTTCTGCTAAATCTGCTTTTCCAGCTTTAGTTAGTTTTAAATATGTAGTTGCTGCATCTGCACTACCATTTCCTTGAGTGGCATGTGCCCAGTCAATAATGAAATGTTGCCCATTATCTTTAATTATAATGTTACTTGGAACAAAATCTCCATGACATAGTTTTGTATGATTTCTCATACCATCAAGTCTTTCTAGTAATTCATATCTAGTATTATCTGTTAATCCTTCAGCTTTTTCTATTCTACTTTTAAATTTTTCTTTTATTCTATTTAAAAGAGGTACTCTTTTAGATAGCATTTCAATTTGAATAGATACAAATAAATCTAGGTATTCATCCATTTTATCTGGATGATCTTCCATAA
>JAEEGF010979490.1_pt1 | contig 13005 bp, 7 predicted proteins | sample 9134171 | NCBI WGS metagenome assembly JAEEGF01 (sample SAMN16246542, study PRJNA631951) | gut metagenome | biome: gut microbiome; feature: rumen; material: AP-attached | host: Bos | place: Iran: Karaj | collected 2018-10
TATTATAAAATTAAGATGTCATTAAGATTTGGGAGGAAATTAAAAAACATGAAAAAAGACAAAAAGATAAACGATAAAGCTTTAGATCAAGTTCTAGCTGATATTGAAAAACAATTTGGTAAAGGGTCAATTATGAAGTTAGGATCTGATGCTCATTTAAATATTGAAGCAACATCATCTGGATCTCTAGCTTTAGATATAGCTTTAGGTGTTGGTGGATATCCTAAAGGAAGAATTGTAGAAATATATGGACCAGAATCATCTGGTAAAACAACTTTTGCTTTACATGCAATAGCAGAAGTACAAAAAGGTGGAGGTAGAGCTGCTTTTATTGATGCTGAGCATGCATTGGATCCAGTTTATGCACAAAATTTAGGAGTAAATTTAGATGAGTTATTATTATCTCAACCAGATACTGGAGAACAAGCATTGGATATATGTGAAGCGTTAGTTAGAAGTGGAATAATTGATTTGGTTGTAATAGACTCGGTTGCAGCTCTTGTTCCTCAAGCGGAAATAGAGGGAGAAATGGGAGATGCTCATGTTGGATTACAAGCTAGATTAATGTCACAAGCATTAAGGAAGTTATCTGGTACTTTAAATAAAACAAAAACAACAGCAATTTTTATCAATCAATTAAGAGAAAAAGTAGGAATTATGTTTGGTAATCCAGAAACCACTCCAGGTGGTAGAGCATTAAAATTTTATTCAACTATTAGATTAGAAGTTAGAAGAGCTGAACAAATTAAACAAGGTGATAAAATACTTGGTAGTAGAACAAATGTAAAAGTTGTTAAAAATAAAGTTGCACCACCATTTAGAACAGCATCATTAGATATTATGTATGGCGAAGGTATTTCTGTTGAAGGCGAAATCGTTGATATGGGTTCTGAAATAGATGTTATTGAAAAAAGTGGAGCATGGTATGCATATAATGGTGAAAAAATTGGACAAGGTAGAGAAAATGTTAAAGAATATTTAAAAGAAAACCCTGATGTAAAAGAAGAAATTGAAAATAGAATTAGGGAACACTATGGAATACTAAATGGTGATGAAGAATCAACAATAAAAAAAAGCAAAAAATCAAGACCAGAAATAGATCCTGAAACAGGTGAAGTATTAGAATAAAAGTAAACGTTTAGTTTACTTTTTTTATTGGTTACTTTACACTTGAAAAATACTATTATTTTACTTATAATAGATTTATAGATGATTAGATTTGGATAATTTTTCTATAAAATAGATTTTTGGAGGTATGAAATGGATAAGACTTTAGTCGCCATTTTAGCACTTCTTGTGGGGATTTTTTTAGGAGTAATTATAATTCTAGTTGTCAATTATATTCGTGGAAAATCTGTCGAAGGTAAGGCAACTAAATTAATTGATCAAGCAAAAAAAGATGCTGAAAAGCAAAAAAGAGATACTCTTGCTGAATTGAAGCAAGAAACATATCGTTTAAAGCAAGAAACTGATAAAGAAATTAAAGAGAAAAAAGCAGAACTTAAAGAGTCTGAAGAAAGACAATTACAACGTGAAAAGAACTTAGATAAAAGGGAAGAAATTCTACAAAATAGAGATACTTTGTTAGATCAAAAAGATAATAATTTACTTAAAAAACAAAAAGAGTTGCAAGAAAAAGAAGCTAAAATTGACGAATTAATGAAGGACGAGATGGAGCAATTAGAACAAATTGCAAAATTCTCAAAAGAAAAAGCACACGATTTAATTATGAAGCGTGTGGAAGAAAATATGTCACTAGAAATAGCTGATTATATTAAAGAGCAAGAAGCTGAGGCTAAATTAAAAGCTAACGAAATTGCTAAGAGTTTAATTGTTTCAAGTATGCAACGTTATTCAAACGATGTTGCATCAGAACAAACAGTAAGTACAATTTCTCTGCCAAGTGATGAGATGAAAGGTAGATTAATTGGACGTGAAGGTAGAAATATTAGAACTATTGAATCGGTTACAGGCGTTGATTTAATTATTGATGATACTCCTGAAGCTATTGTAATTTCTAGTTTTGATCCTTTGAGAAGAGAAATAGCTAAGATAACTATTGAAACTTTAATTAAAGATGGACGTATTCATCCAGCTAGAATTGAAGAAGTATATGATAAAGTATCAAAGGATATTCAAGAAAAGATTACTGAAATGGGTAATGATGCATGTTATCAATTAGGATTAACTAAAATAGATCCAAAACTAGTTAATTTGATTGGTAAATTAAATTTCCGTACTAGTTATGGACAAAATGCATTACAACATTCTATTGAAGTTGGTCATTTATGTGGTTTAATGGCTGCTGAATTAGGTGAGAATCAAACTCTTGCTAAAAGAGCTGGATTATTGCATGATATTGGTAAAGCTATTGATTTTGAAGTAGACGGAAGTCATGTAGAACTTGGTGAAGAAATTGCAAAAAAATATCATGAAGATGATATAGTAATAAATGCGATTAAATCTCATCATGGTGATTGTGAACCAACTAGTGTTGTGTCTATTTTAGTTCAAATAGCTGATACATTATCAGCTGCTAGACCTGGAGCTAGAAATGATTCATTAGAAAATTACATTAAGAGACTAGAACAATTAGAAGAAATTGGTAATAGTTTTGAGGGTGTTGAAAAAACATTTGCAATGCAAGCTGGTAGAGAAGTACGTGTAATGGTAAAACCAGAAGATGTTGATGATGCTCAAAGCTATAAGATAGCACGTGAGATGAAAGAAAAAATCGAAGGTGAGATGCAATATCCTGGTACTATTAAGATTACTGTTATAAGAGAAACAAGAGCACAAGAAGAAGCTAAATAGTTTCTTCTTTTTTTTGATTGTTTTATTGATTATCTTTTATCTAAATGTTATAATTTTAATAGTATATAATGAGAATAGAGTGATAATATGGAGCTTAAACTTAAGAAAAAGAATGTTTTAATTTTAACTATAGCATTTGCCTTCTTAGTAGGAATGTTTTCGTTAATTTTAAATGTAACTAATGGTTTAAGAAAAAACGATAATACAGTCGAAAACAAAGGGCATATGATTAGTATTAATGCTGGTAGTTATGGTAATTGGGAAACATCTATATATTTTGATGCATGGTCTGATTATATTACTTTTTCTAACGATCAAAAAAGTTTAGAATATAATGCTCCTGCTCTTTATGACATGATGGAACAAACATCTTATGTTATTTCAATTTATTTAGAAGAAAACTCTGTTCAACAAACAATTCCTAAAAATTCTATAAAGATATCATTACCTAAATATATTTTTGCACTAAATGAAGGAACAAATCCTTATATAGAGAAATATACAGACGCTTATGATGGAGGAATTGATTTTAAAAATGAAGATGTCGATATATATTCTCAAGTGTTTACTGAATTTCCTTATTGTGATGTAGATTGCAATGAAGAATTAGACAGATTATTTTATTGGACATTTGATGAAAGCACAGATGAATTTTATATTTCTAATTCTCAAGAAATACAACCTAATAATGGTTCAATTGATGAACAGTATAGTCTTAGGTATGATTCTAACTTAGCAAGTGTAGTTGCAAATGAGGAATATAGTTTTCAACCAACTATAAATATTGGTGGTAATGAATATAGTTATGATGAATTAACTACTAAAGTTGTTTATTCTGGAGGAAGTCAAACTGGAGATGTTTCAGTTGAAAACTTAGAAGGTAACATTAGCGGTGAATATGATACATGGCAAACTGATTTGTGGGGAGATAATCCAAGTGCAGATGCTGATTTATATTTAGCTTATACTATTTCTGGTCCAGTTAATTATACTGGTTCTGGTTATGATATGTTTATTAGAACGGATTATACAGATGGTTCTTTAGTTGCTTATTCTAAAGATGGATGGAATTATGAGATTGGTAGTCTAATGGATTATAATAGTTCAAGTAATAGTTGTTATTATACGACAGACAATTATATTACTTGTACATTAGTATTTGCATATTATTATAATAATCAATCAAGTATAGATGTAAATATAGATATAACGGCTTCGGCATCTGTCGAAGGTGGAAACTTAAATGAGAAATCGTTTAGTTATAGCAGTACTTATACGAATGATCCTGGACAAGATGAACCAGTATATCCAACTGGAACAAGTTTAAATACTAGTTTAACAACTGTTAATGATGATGATGGTATTGGTGGAATAAATTCAATCAATAAGGGTGAAGACGTAAATGTTAGCTTTAGATTGACATCTGGATTGGACAATATTTCTTATGGTAATGGACAGAATATAAATGCGTTTAACTTATGGGATGTTACTGAAAACGGATCAACAAATTATACTTTGTCTATGTCTACTGATGGAATGTATTTTGATGATACTTATAATTCTCTAGGTAATATTACGAGTTTAGGTAATGGAGATTATGAAATAACTTCATTTAGTTTAATAGATGATATTGAATATAATTATGCTTTAAATAGTAATAAAAAGTATTATTTGACTGAAACAAATGATAATACAGCTACGAAAAATGTTTATGCAAAAATAAATGGTCAATTTACTAAGATTGGAACATATTATAGAAGTGGAAATAATTATTATTTTGACTCTAGTTATACAGGAGTTTCTAGTTCTACTAGTAGCGATTATAAGTTTAAAGTTACTTTACCAAGTGGAGTTACTGATATTAAAGTGGAATATACTGGTAATAGAGCAGCTGTATATATGGGTATAGTAGTAGATGCTAAAGTTAAATCTACTAATAATGTTAAGAATATTATAGGTGATAGTAGTAATATTATTTTAAAAGAAAAATATATTACATCGTCATCTAGAGTAGAAGAAAGCGCTAGTGGTTATCAAGGAACATATTTAACTAAACTTGATACATTTAGTGGAGCTAATAGTAGTTCACAATTAATTGGTAGAGAAAATGGAAATGATTCAATAACTTATATAGATAATTTCTATGAAGGAATATCATTTAATAATGTTTCTAAGGCTAAAGCTTTTAGTCTGTTAAATAAACAAAATAATGCAGTAGTTTATGAGGTGTTACCAAAAGGTGCTGTATTAGACGGCGATGTAACTTGTAAGACATATCATAGTAATAATAATTGTAATGTAACAGTTGCAGAAACAAAAACTGATTATGTCGCAAATCGAACGATGATAAAACTAAATGTATCTTACAATAATAATTATTATGAAAATAGCAATAAATATGAATCAGGTTTTACTATTAATTTTAAAATACTATATAGTAGTGATAGTAATGCGCAATTTGGACAAACTCTTTATAAAGATGTTGCTTATGTAAGTGGTAGTATGTTAAGTGAAGGATATAGTAGTTCACTTGATGCGGATTCATCGTTATTTAGTAGTTCAGATATTAGGACGAAGTTTAATAGTATTAGTGGTGATTATCAATTATTTGCAACGAATAGTATTGAAGTTCAACAATCAATACCTGATTCTGGTACAGTTACTAAAAAAGTAAAAAATCTATATAATAATAGTTCTTATGGTAATAATACTTCTGTAGTAGTAAGTCATAAATATAAATACAAATTAGAGTATAGTTTTAAATCTGATTATGAAGAGATAACTAATATGAAATTTGTTGATATTATCGAAAACAATTATGGTAATAAAGAACATTTTAATGGATATTTTGATTCGGTAGATGTTTCGGCATTAAGAAGTATGGGTATTAATCCGACAATATATTATGCAACAGATTTATCATTAATAGATGTTAATAATATCGATGTTCACAATACTAATATTTGGACAACATTGAAACCAAATCATGTTGTTGCTGTTGTGGTAGATTGTGGAAATACCGTTATTAAAGCAAGTGACGGTGAAGCTCCATACGTTGAAATTGTAATGAATGCAGTTAATGAGAATAGTACTAAAAAATCTTATAACAAGGGATTTGTTATATTTGATCAAGTAGGAGGTTCTTCTGATAAAAAAATAGAATCTAATGGTACAGAAGTAAGTTTAATTGCTGATACTATTAATTATAGTTTAACTGGTACTGGAGGAAGCGGCTCTAGTAGTAATCCTGTTTTACTAGATAATAATTTTGAATATAATATAACTTTATCTAATAGTAGTAATACTTATGAGTACGATAATATTGTATTTGAATTTAATGTACCACAGGGACTTAGTGTAGGAACAATTACTGGTATTAGTTCTAGTAATTATAGTATTAATGGCAGTGTTATTACATTTAATGTTTCTAAATTGAGTGCGTCTCAAACAATAAATATTACCATTCCTGTTAACATAGTGGTTGGAAATAATGCTAATTATACTTACAATGCTGAATCTAAGATTACTAAGTTAAATAATAGAGATTATTCGGGAACAGTGATGAAAACTTATCATCAAGTTAAGTTACCAACTTTGACATTTGATAAAAAACTTAAAACAAGTAATAGTGGAAATCAATATGTTGATGGTACAGCGTTAGTGGCAGCTGGGGAAAAATACAGTTATCAAGTTAGTGTTAAAAACACATCTACAGCAACTGCTAGAAATCTTTATGTAGAAGATATAGTACCAAATGGTGTTACAGTTGATACTTCATCTATTAGCAATGATGGAACGTATCAAAATGGTAAAATTAAATGGAATATAAGTACATTAAATGCTGGAAGTACAGTTAAATTAACTTATGAAGTTACTTTAGGAGATGTGGCTTTAGGTACAAGATTAAGTAGTAGTGCTTTAGTACAACTAAAAAATCCATTTGATAGTTCAACATATTTGTATGATGAAACGACTAATGTTGTAACTGCATATTATCAAGTTGCATCTGATGTAAAAGTTACCAATAAGATAAATGGTGCACTTGCAGATAGTAATAAGTTGTTTACATATACTTTTGAATTTAATGGAACAGAAGATAATGCTGGTAGTTATGATGTTTTAAATAAAGCAGGTAGTAAGATTGGCACACTTAGCATTAATGGTGAAGGCAAAGGTACTTATATTGCTAATTTAAAAGCTAATGAATCAGTTACATTCAAATTATTAACTTCTGGTATTAGCTATAGTGCGAAGTTGAAAATCGAAGAAGGTTATACTGTTTCAGCAAGTGTTGATGGTAGTGAAGTTTCAGGTAATTATGTAATTACAGGAACGACAGATGAAACAAATGATAATTATGAATTTACTAATAGTTATAGTGTTTCGACAACCCAAACAATTGAAGCCAAGGTAACTTATGATAAAGAAATGACTGCTGGAATGTTTAAGGTAGGCATGGGTGATGAAGAAAAATCAATTGATGCAAATGGTAATGTAACATTTGATCAGATAACATATGACAATGTGGCAGGACAGTTTAAATATACAATTAAACAAATAAATACAGGAGTTAAAAAAGTTAAATATGATACTACTCAGTATACCGCTACAGTTAATGTAATAAATGATGGAAAAGGTCATTTAACGGCTTCAGTGAAGTATTATGATAGTAATAATAAAGAAGTCTCTAGTGCAACATTTAATAATAAATATATACCTAGTGGATTTATGGTAGTAAGCGATAATACATCTGATTATATTGATAGAAGTAAAACATTTAATTATACTTTAGATTTCAATAGTAGTGATGGATTAAATGGTAGTTACGTTGTAAAAGATAATAATTCAAAAGAATTAGAAAATCTCGTATTTGAAAATGGTGTTGCTCATTATGAATTTAGTATGGGTAGTGATGAAACAATATTATTCGTAGATTTACCAAATGGAATTAATTATACTATTTCACAAGAGTTAGTACCTTACTATACAACAACTGTAAGAAAAATGAATCTTGAAGATGCTAATGATTTTGTATTGGATACGACTTTAAATGATAAAGAAGAGCATGGTACAGTAGGAGATACGGGAGTAACAAGTGATGATACAACAGTTATTACATTTGATAATAATTATAAAACTACAGCTGAGTATCATGTAACTAGTAAGGTTGCTTTAATTGATAAGCAACTAGAAGATGGAGAGTTCTTATTTAAGATTACAGATATTTCGTCTGGAAGTACTAAAGGTTATACAGAGACTGTTAAGAATAATAAAGATGGTGAGATATCATTTACAACTATCAATTATAAAGTACCAGGCACTTATAAATATGAGATAAGACAAGTTAAAGGAACTTCTAATCATATTTATTATGATACAGAAAAAATAGTACTAACACTTGTACTGACAGATAATGGTGATGGTACTATGAGGGTATTAGATACATATGAGTTCTTTGGAGAAGCAGAATACTTTGTTAATAAGTATTCTAAAGATCCAATCGTACCTGAAGTACCAGATGATATGGTAAACCCTAATACTTTAGATAGATCTATATTGGTAGTTGGTTTATTAATCATAGTAGTATTATTAATGATTATTGAAGGAAGAGTTAAAATTCGAGGTTACAAACTAAGAAGTTAATTCTTCTTTTTTTTGCAATAAAAAAGTAAGATAGGAATCTTACTTTAAGTTTCTTGGATTATCAAATCTTATGAAGTATTCATAGTATTCTTCAAAAGTAATATTGTGTTTATATATATATGTTGCACAATCTATTCCACAATAACGATAATGCCATGATTCATATTGATATCCTGTTATATCTTCTTTGTCTTTAGGAAATCTTATTATGAAACCATATTCATGAGCATGTTCAGATACCCAAGCAAATGATTTTGTTTTACTATAATCATCAGTTGTTAAAGGATAATCTCTTACATCAAATGCATATCCTGTTTGATGTTCTGAATATCCAGGACGAGCAGAATAGGTATCTGCTTTTTCTTGTCCATCATTGTTTTTATACTTATTATATAGAGCTTCCTGTTTTTCAAAACTACGATATGCAGAATTGATTTTAAATCCAGCATCTGCTTCGTTAGCTGCTTCATACATTTTTAAGAAGGCTTCATAGCATTCCTTAGATAATTCAATAGTATATGTTGATCCATACAAGCTGTATTTAGAGTCTAAAGTAACTAAATTATTACCTTCATATTTTTCATCTGTATAGTAGTGTTTATTTAGAATAATAAATTTACCGTCTTTGTCATTTGTTTTTTCTGTTTTATTATAGAAACCATCATCTACGTGAGCATTTACTAATGATATTATTTTTTCTGTCTTTTCATTTTTGTTTTTATTATATAATTCAATATATTCTTTTAGATAGTCATCTATATAATATGTTTCATTTATTATTCTCATAGATATTTTATTATTTACTTTATTATCTATTAAGTATTTTATATTTTTATCTGATAATTCTTTTTGAATAATAGCTATATCATCATTGGTATAATTTAGTTCTTTTAGTTCATTAACATATTCATCGTTTTCATTAAAAAATTGAATTTCATCAAATAAATTTCCTTTGTAATAATATTTGTTGGTAATTATAATTCCAAGAACTATTGCAATTATTAAAGTAATAACAATTATTAATAAATTAGTTACTTTTTGTTTTTTCTTTTTTCTTTTGGCCATAGTATTTCACCATTTATATTATATAATTAGAGACAAAAAAAAGAAACATCTAATTTGATGTTTCTCTTACTTCCATTATTACAGGGAGAATGATAGGATGTCTTCCTGTTAGATTACTAATGAATGGATGAAGTTCTAAAATAATTTGATTTTTTAAATCGGTATATGTATATGTGTTTTGAGATAGGAAATTATTTATAACTTCAGTAGTTTTCTTTTCGATTTTTTCTATTAATTCAGCGTTTTCATTTACTAGAATAAATCCTCTAGTAGTAATGTTTGGTTTTATTAATAGTTTTCTAGTTAATGGATTGATATTTAGGATAGTAATTAAAATACCATCTCTACTCATTAGTTTACGATCTTTGATAACTACAGAGCCGATTTCACCAATACGTGAACCATCAACATAAACATCACCAGCTGTTACAGAAGAACCTGGATGAACACTGTTTTCATCCATTATTAGAGTATCTCCATTGTTTAAGATAAAGATATTATCCTCTTTAACATCACAAGAAATTGCTAATTCACGATGTTGTTTTAACATTCTATATTCGCCGTGAATTGGCATGAAGTATTCTGGTTTTAATAATCTTAACATTAATTTTAATTCATCTTGTTTAGCGTGTCCTGATGTATGAATGTCTTTTAAGTCTGAATTAGTTATTACTTTGACTCCTTTTAAATATAGTTTATTAATAACTCGATTAATACTTGCAGCATTTCCTGGAATAGGATTTGATGAGAAGACAACTAAATCATCAGGTAATAATGAGATTTGTTTGTGTGTACCAGCTGCAATACGAGATAGAGCAGCTAGGGGTTCTCCTTGAGAACCTGTACATAGAATACATATTTCATTTTTTTTCATACCTTTAGCAGTATTGCTATCAATAAATATAGATTTATCTGTTATAAGACCATTATTTAAAGCTAGATTAGTAGCTGTTTCCATACTTCTACCAAATACGACAATTTTACGATTATTCTTTCTACATGTTTCAACTATATGTTTAACACGGAAGATATTTGAAGCGAATGTAGCTATAATGATACGGCCAGGGTAGCCATTGACGATATCTGCTAGGGCTTCATCGACAATGTTTTCAGAAGCAGAGAATCCAGGTACCAAAGCATTTGTGCTTTCCCCTAAAAGTAATCTTACACCTTCATCACCAAATCTGGCTAATTTTTGGAAATTGGCAACAGGACCAATAGGTGTTAAATCGAATTTATAGTCACCGGTATGCAATATTATTCCATTAGGCGTACGAAGAACTATGCTATAACAATCTGGAATAGAGTGCGTTACGGTTATAAATTCTATTTGAAAATATTTAGTTTTAATAATTGTATCTTCATCTATTTCTTTTAAATTATTAAAATCATATGGAGTACCACGATCTTCTAATTTGTTTCTAATCAAATCTATAGAAGTTTTAGCACCATATATAGCAGGTATGTTAACTGCCGTTAATAAGAAAGGTATACCACCAATATGGTCTTCATGACCATGGGTGATTAATAAACCTTTTATTTTATTAGCGTTTTGTTTTAAATAAGTTATATCTTGAATTACATAATCGACACCTAATAATTCATCTTCAGGGAATAATACTCCGGCATCGACTATGAATATTTCGTCCTTGTGGGTGATTACATACATATTTTTTCCAATTTCACCTAAACCACCAAGGGCAACAACAGACGTAAAACCGTCTTTATTACTCATAATTATATCGTTCCTTTCAATTAATAAATAAAAGTTTAGTTCTTCGCTACATGTAATTATAATACAAATGCATTAATTTGTCCATATTGTGTTTTTTGATGAACGTATTTACTTTGCACTTAATCGTAAGATAAGTTATAATAATTTTGGTGATACAAATGGGATTATTTGATAAAATTAAAAATATTATAAAAAAGAAAGAAAAAGTAGTAGAGGAAGTAAAAGAAGAATATGATGTCGATTCTGCTGAAGAGATTGAAGAGGTTGTTGAACCAGAAGAAGAGGAAGTAGAAGAAACAGTTGAAGAATCAGAGGAAGAAATTGATGAAGAAGTAGAAAAAGAGTCCGAAGAAGAAATCGAGGAAGAAATAGAAGAAGAGGAATCTGAAGAAGTAGAAGAAGACGTGGAAATAGAAGAAGACGATGAAGAAGAATCTGAAGATGATGAAGAAGATGAGGAATGGGCGGCTTTTGTAAAAGAACATCAAGAAAAAACAAGTAAAGTAGAAGAAGCTAAAGAAATAGAATTATATGATAAAGGATTAGAAAAAACAAGAAAAGAATTTGTTTCTAAATTATCAATGTTAGGTATTAAATATACAAAAGTTTCAGAAGATTATTATGATGAATTAGAAGAAATACTAATCAATGCTGATGTTGGTGTTAATACAGTTATGAATTTTATGGATCGTTTAAGAGATAGAGTTAAAAAAGAAAAAATAACTGATGTTGAATATTTAAACGAAGTAATAGTAGATGAATTGTTCATTATCTATGTTGAAGGAGAATCTTTATCAGATAAAATTAAGATAGCAGAAGAAGGTCCAACAGTAATACTAATGGTAGGAGTAAATGGTGTTGGTAAAACAACTACTATTGCTAAACTGGCTCATAAATATATTAATGAAGGCAAGAGTGTAATGATGATAGCTGGAGATACATTTAGAGCAGGAGCTGTTGAACAACTAAAAGAATGGGCTGATAGAACAGGATCATCTTTCTATGGAAAAGAAAATACTGATCCAGCAGGAGTAATATTTGATGGATTAGTAAAAGCTAAAGAAGATAATATCGATATTGTTTTGGTTGATACAGCAGGTAGATTACAAAATAAGACTAATTTAATGAAAGAATTAGAAAAGATTAACAAAGTAATTGGTAACTTGGTACCTGAAGCTCCACATGAAACATTTTTAGTTATTGATGCAACAACTGGACAAAATGGTATTAGTCAAGCTAAAGCTTTTAAAGAAATAACTAATATCACGGGTATTGTATTAAGTAAGATGGATGGAACTGCCAAAGGTGGTATTGTCCTAGCTATTAAAGAAGAAGTAAATATTCCTGTTAAATTTATTGGTCTTGGTGAAGGAATAGATGATTTACAGAGTTTTGATATTGAAAAATATATATATGGACTTTTTAAGGATATGATGTGATATGGATAAAAGAATATATTTGAATAATCTATATGATTATTACAAGGAGCTTTTTACTGAGAAACAACAGGAATATTTTGAAGATTATTATTATAATAATTTTTCTCTTGCCGAAATTGCTGAAAATAATGGTGTGAGTAGAAATGCAGTTCACAATCAGCTGAAAACTGTGGAACTGAAACTGGTTGAATTCGAAGAAAAATTGGGGTTATACGGAAAAAAAGATAAAATAATTGCATTAATTTCTAAAGAAGTTTCAAAAGATACTTTGGATAAAGTGATAGATGTGTTATAATAGAAAAGAATAGG
>JAEEGF010360095.1_pt1 | contig 13003 bp, 7 predicted proteins | sample 9134171 | NCBI WGS metagenome assembly JAEEGF01 (sample SAMN16246542, study PRJNA631951) | gut metagenome | biome: gut microbiome; feature: rumen; material: AP-attached | host: Bos | place: Iran: Karaj | collected 2018-10
GCGCAACTCCTGGAAGACGATGGCGTTCATGCTGCCGCCGAAGTACTCGTTGAACAGGTTGATGGTTGCGGCATGCTCGGGCTCCCACTGGGTGCCCTCGTTGTGGTACTGAATCATGTAGATGTTCTTGGCCTCATAGGGAGCCAGCAGGATTTCGGTCCTCGGGGTGGTCTGCTCCATGTAAGGAGTGCCCACGGGAACGGCTGCCAGGTTCTTTTTGGTCTTGTGCAACTTGCTCAGGCACTTGTTGAGTTCCTTCTCGGTCATGGGTCCGTAGTAAACCACGGTGTGCTGCATGTCCTTCAAGCCCTTTACGAGGTCGATGAGCTCGGCAGGCTTGGTGTTGCGCAGCTGCTGCTCGCTCATGATGTTGGTGTACTCGTTGCGTGGACCATACATGCCATATTCGCTCAGACGGCTGAAGCACTCGTCCTGGCTGCTCTTGGCATCGTTACGGCTCTTGAGGATGACATCAACCATGCTCTTGTAAGCGTCCTCATCAACCTGTGCGTTCTGCATCAGGTCCTCGGCGAGCTTGAGAGCCTCGGGCATGTTCTCGCTCAGACCGCTCAAGGTCAGATAGGTCTCGTTGTCGCTAACGTTCATCGAGATGTTGCAAGCCAGCTTGTACAGGCGCTGCTTGAACTCGGTGGCGCTCATCTTCTTGGTGCCCAGGAAGTCCATATAGCTCAGAGCCGTCCCGTAGCGGTTGTCGGCAGTGGCGCCGAAGTCATACTTGTAGGTCAAGGTGAACAGGTCGTCCAGATCGTTGTGCTTATAAAGCAGCGGCAGCTTCTTGCTGGTCTGGCCTACGGTCATCTCCTTGCTGAAGTCCACAAACTGGGGCTGGATGGGCTCGACGGTCTCGCCCAGGATGTTGCGAACGAAGTTGCTCTGCTTGTCACGGTTGGTGGGGATGGGGGTGATGGCGGGTTTGTCGATCTTCTTCTCGGTGGTGTCAACACCCATGCGCTTGTAAACGCACACGAAGTTGTTGTCCAGCAGGTGGCGGTTGGCAAAGTCCACGATCTGCTGTTTGGTCATGCCTGCCATGCGGTCCAGCTTGCCCACTTCCTGTGCCCAGTCCACGTGATTGATAAAGGCGTTGACCAGCTGGCGGGTGCGCGAGGCGTTTTTGTCGAGCGCACGCAGGTAATTCAGCTTGTTATTGTTGACCACGCTCACCAGCAGGTCGTCGTCAAAGTTGCCGGCACGCAGTTTGGCAAGCTCGCCCAACAGGAGGTCACGCACCTCTTCAAGGGTTTGGCCCTCGTTGGGATAACCCAGGAGCATAAGCATCGAGTAGTCGGTCATCGGGTCGCTGAAGGCACCAGCGCCCATCACCTTCAAGGGCTGGTTCAGGTTCAGGTCAATAAGGCCAGCAGTGCCGTTGGAGAGCATTTCGGCAATGATGTCAACGGTATCGCACTGCAGCGAGTTGCCAGCACCGAAACGCCATCCCAGTGCCACAAACTCGGCTTCCTGACCCATGACGGTGGTGTCGATGGGAGCCGTGATGGGCTTGAGGGGAGCGAACTCGGGACGATAGAGGTTGTTGTTGGGCTTCCAGCTGCCGAAGTGGCGCTCCAGGATGGCAATGACCTCATCGGGATCGAAGTCACCGGCCATACAGATGGCGACGTTATTGGGGCAGTAGTAGTTGTAGAAGTAGTTCTTGATGTTGGTGATCGAGGGGTTCTTCAGGTGCTCCTGGGTACCGATGGTCGTCTGCGTACCATAGGGGTGGGTGGGGAACAACTTGGCACTCATGGCCTCGAAGATTTTCCTCTGGTCCTGTGCGATGCCGATATTGTACTCCTCATACACGGCCTCGAGCTCGGTGTGGAAACCACGGATGACCATGTTCTGGAAGCGGTCGGCCTGGATGCGTGCCCAGCGGTCCACCTCGTTGGCAGGGATGTCCTCGGTGTAGCAGGTCACGTCGGTGCTGGTGTAGGCGTTGGTGCCCTGGCCACCGATGCCGGCCATCAGCTTGTCATACTCGTTGGGGATGTTGTACTGGGCAGCCAGCTGCGAGATGCTGTCAATCTCGTGGTACAGCACGCGGCGACGTTCGGGGTCGGTCACGCGGCGGTACTGCTCGTAGCGGGCCTCGATGGTGTCGAGCAGGGGCTTCTCGGCCTCGTAGTTGCTCGTGCCATACTGCTTGGTGCCCTTGAACATCAGGTGCTCCAGGTAGTGGGCCAGACCGGTGGTCTCGGCGGGATCGTTACGCGAGCCGGTGCGCACGGCGATGTGAGCCGAGATGCGCGGACTCTGGTGGTTCACACTCAGGAACACCTTCAGGCCGTTGCTCAGCGTGTAGCACTGGGTGGCCATCGGGTCACCCGGGACGGTCTTGGCCGCAGGTGCTTTGGCGGCGAGCCCCAAGCACGTCAGGGCCGCCAGCATCATGATGAATAATTTCTTCATTCTTTGGTTTGTTAATTGGGTTATTAAGTGATAATAGTTCGTTATTGGCGGCAAAGGTAAGAATTTTTTGGGGAAAGATATAAAAGTTGCCCTTGATACTTTTTTGAAAGAACGATATTGCAGCAGGCCCAAACCCTGCAAGGCTAATGCTGGTATCACCCATTTATCAAATTAAAAACGAATAGATTATACCCGTTGGCGGAATTAAGCGAGCGCATACTTGATCCTGCCGATGGGTTTGTCGTTAATCTTGTTAATGTATTGTGAAACAGTAAAGGCGCTCACTTTACTGATGATTCTGGTGAAAAAGCCGACGTGCAGCTTTGCGTAGTTGCGCATGATGTTGAACTGGTCAGTGAATTGCGAGAAATCGGTCTCGATTCTTTTCCTGATTCTACCGAAAGGCTTGTAAAACGGTTTCCAATTCTTTTGGTTGAGGCGGTAGGGCACTTCAAGCTGAATACGTGCAGACTCAAAGAGTTCAACTGGACTTCGGCGCTCAAATACCCCTTATCTCCAATGACCGTGCATTTGAAGAAGTCCTGCCCGACATCATTCAGATAATGAATGTCATGCACGCTGGCTTGGGTCAGGTCGTAGGAATGAATCACCCCCGAGACACCGCAACAGCATGGAGTTTGTAACCGTAGTAATACATCGACTGGGCAGCGCAATAACCAAAGTCCGGTGCTTTTTCCGGCTCTTTCATGTCCATGCGGTTGCGTTTGCCTCTTGAGAGTTGGCAAACCTTGACCGGCTTGGAGTCTATAACAAAGATGTCTTCACTGCCATCAAGGCACTCCACAATCCTCTTGCGGATTCTCTCGCACAAATCTGCGGTGTATTTGCGCCTGTCATTATATTGGCGGCGTGAGATCAAGTTCGGCATCTCATTACGGTAGTCTTCCAGCAATGCGAACAGATAGTTTTCGCTATCGATGCTCATGTTTTCAGCCGTCAGATTGAGGGCTATCACTTCCAGATCACTGAACTTCGGGACCACACCTGGTCGAGGCAAATTGCCGAGTTCATTCACGAGATTTGTCGAAAACTCTTGCATACATCAAGAATTTTGACGAAATTTGCGTACAAGTTGTGCATACGGTGATTTGAATTTAATGATTTTGTCACCACTAAATTACTATAAATCAGCGATATGTACAACTTTTTGAACATCTTTTTATTAACTTTTTAATCCCGCCAATGGGTAGGATAGATATTAGACATTTATTGAGTGGGGCGAGGGTGCGGTTTTCTTTGATTCGGGTGTGTTGGATTGTCTTGCTGATGGTGTTTGGCGGGATGGCTGCCAACGCTACGGTCGAGAAACGGCAGGTTGACTCGCTGCTTCAGGTGCTTGACGCGGTCATCGACAGCAGCGCCTACTATGACCAGCAACTGCAGCACCAATTGGTGCGCTGCCGCAAGATGTATGAGAATGCCCCCAACCTGGAGGCTCGATATGAACTTGCCCACTCGCTGTTTCTCAATTACCGCAAATACAGGCTGGACTCGGCGCTCTACTACGCCCGCCAACGGGTCAAGATGGCCGACGGCATGCATTCACTTGACTCACTATCGTCGGCACGCCTTGACGAGGCCGATGCCCTGAAGTGCCTGGGGCGCCTCCATGACGCTCTGGCTGTACTCGACCATATCCCTCACACTCCCTACATCAAGGGCAACGCTCATTACTATTACCTCTACCACAGCATCCTGCTCTCGTTGTCGCAGATGACGACCGATGCCGACGAGGTCGCCTATTACAAGCCCCTGCTGATGAACTACCGCGACACGGTGAACATGGTGAACCGTGACGACCCGTTGACGGTGTGTGTCAACACCTGCGAGATAGAGAAGAGCTGTGGGCACGTCCAGTCAGCCCTCGGCGGCCTGCTGCAGTTCGGCAAGTCACACAGCGACCTGGTCACCAACTCGGCCATCTACTGGTTTGTGCTGGGCGACACCTATCGTGACATCGGAGACACGCAAGAAGCAAAATACTGCTACACCATGTCGTCGATTATCGACAAGCGCCACTGCAACAAGACCTACACCTCGCTGCAAGCGCTGGCCTGGATGCTGTATAACGAGGGGGACACCGAGCGGGCCTACCACTACATCACCTGCTCGCTCAATGACGTGATGACCAGTAACGCCCGCAGCAGGCTCTCGCTGGTTGGCGAGTATCTGCCCATCATCACCACCGCCTATTCCCAGAAACAGCGTGTCTCGGTCATCAGACGCAACATCCTGATTGCCGCAGCCTTTATTGTCGCCGCCCTGTTGAGCGTGCTGCTGTGGAGCATCTACAAGAGAAACAAGCGCCTGACGATGATGCACAACGAATTGGCCGTCAATAATGACAAACTGCTGTCACTCAACTCCCAGCTTGCAGAACTCAATCAGGAACTGGTCGAGAGCAATATGATTAAGGAGGAGTATATCGGTCAACTGTTCAACTTGTGCTCCAGCTATATCAGCGAAACCGAGAAACAGCGAATACGCATCCTGAGCAAACTCAAATCGGGAAAAAACAAGGAGGTACAGGCCCAACTCGACCAATCGACGATGAAACAAGACCTGAGCCAGCTGTTCTACAATTTTGACATGATTTTTCTGGAGCTTTTCCCCGATTTCATCGACCGTTTCAACGCACTATTGCGCCCTGGCGAGCACATCGAGGTCAAGGGTGATAACCTGCTCTCGCCCGAGTTGCGCATCTACGCGCTGGTTCGCTTGGGCATCAACGACAGCGTCAAGATTGCCAGTTTCCTGCATTATTCTCCCCAAACCGTCTATAACTACAGGCTCAAGACCCGCAACCGTTCGGACCTGCCCAAAGACGAATTCATCGCCCGCGTGAGGCGACTGTAATGACACAAACAAGGATCGTGCTATCGCACGAGAAATCAAAGACTTTTTTTGGGGGCATCCGCAGGGGTGGGCATCGCATTGCGTGTCTAGCTCTGTGTGACTGAAGGCCCCACGCTAAGGCGCTAAGACGCTAAGATTTTTAGATTGCTCGCAGGGCTCGCAAGAAATCAAAGACTTTTTTTAGATTTCTCGAACATAGGGAAATCATTGATAGCGACCATTTGAATAAAAAATGAACCCCAAAAGTTTTTGTCCAACTTTTGGGGTTCACTTGCAGGGGGATGTTACCTCATGTCCACGATGTGGCCCCAAGCGTCGTAGGTAACGCCGTCCTTGATAATCAGCAGGCGGCCGTCTCTAAACACCTTTTGCACCTTGGGCGATACTTCGTCCTGACGTAGGTCAACGATGCCAGTGGGATTCTGCTCGTCACCACGCAACTTGGCGACGCATGCCTCAATCTCGCCCTGCTCCAGGTATCCGCCCTCGACAAAGTGGGCAGCGATGGCGTCCTGCAAGGTGGGCAACGGAGTGCCGATGGCCGGATAGTTGTAGAGCACCTTGCCACCGCTGTAGGAGGTGTGTGAAGCGATGGCGTCCTCGAGTGTGGTGGCGGTATAGACCGTGGGCACAGCATCGGGACCTGAGGGCAGAATCAGCGGGTCAAAGCCCGTGAGCAGATAGAAAGCATAGCGCAGCTGGTTGGAATGACGGTACTCCGAAATCTGCATGTCGCTGGTGCGCATGTAGTCGGCAGCAATGTCGTCCCACGCAGCGCCACACATTGCCGCGAACACGCCCGAGAAGACACCAGTGCGGTCGGCTCCCAGATGGCAATGGATTTGGAAGGGAACGGGGTGGTCCTCATCGTTGATGAAGCGCACAATCTCCTGAATCCACTCGGCAAAGCGGCTCTGGTCGGTGTAATAGAGGGCATGGTCATAGGACGGAGTGTGACCGTTCTGACGGCCCACGTATAGCACGCGGTGGTTGTCGATGATCTCGCGGTAGTAATCGGGGATGCGGGTGGTGTAGGTCGTGCCGTTGACGGTATAGGTCGCAGTGCCGTCTTCCGACTCCAGATTGCCCGACAGAGCGATGTCGCAGTTGATGCCTGCCTCGGTGGCCAAGGTAGCAACCCACTCGAGACGAGCCCGCTCGGTGTCGTATTGTGAGCGCGACGAGTGATAGGGATGGTAGGAGCGGAACAGGTGCTGAGTGCCAGGCACGAGGCGGAAGTTGGAGATGCGCTCCTGCTCCATGCGGTCGGTCAGGTCAAAGTCGGCCAGCGGACGGATATACAGGGCTGTCTCTTTGCGCTGTGCCAAATCCTCGACATCATCGTCGTTGAAGGCCACAATCTGCTTCCAACCGTTGGAGCAGAAGGTCAGGTAGTCCTCACAGCCCTCGGCCAGGGTGGGCCATGACTGGGTGACATAGGAACTGCCGTTCATGTGATAGACGTTAAACAGGAACTCGGGCTGGCCGCCGTTGCCCGTGCGCTCGATAGCGCTGTAGGGCAAAGTCAGGTAGAAGCAGCCGTCGGCACTGAAGCCCGGCATCTGGTAGTCGGCACTGCTCTGCGACCAATTGGAAATGGAGCCATAGACGTAGAGTTTCTTCAGATTTAACGGCGAAATGACGAAGCGCGTGCGTGAGGTCGAGAAGATGAACGTGATCTGACGCAAGTCATCATTCAGGCGGAAGCAGTTGTTCTTCTCGGCAGTAGTGAATCTCTCGCCATACTCGCCCTCAAGATGCGTCAACGTGAGCGGGCAGCCATTATCGGCAGAGGCAAGTGCTATCTCCCAACCGTCATTCACACCCGACTGCCAGCCCTCGGTGAAGATGGCCGAATAGTGGTTGGCGGCACTGATGCTGGATGCTCCCCACGAGCCGCTGGTGAAGTGGCTATTGCCTATCACGGCAGCATAGGTGATGTCCTCCTTGACATAGGGCACCGGGCAGGTGAGGCGGCCCAAAGTATCGGGCAGGAAACGCACGCACAGCGACTCGCTGTCGTTGCCCACCACGAGATAGATGCACTCGTCGTCCCAGCCAGCCAAGCTGTTGTCAAGATACGCACGACCGCCCACGAGCGAGAATGCCTTGGAGGGATCGGGCTCGATGATGACCTCGTCCTGCGGAGCGGCCTTGGTCAAGCGGATGGAAATCGCCTTGGTGACAGGGTCGAAGACGAACTCTGCCGAGTCGCCCACCACGGGATTATCAATCAGGGTAATCTCATTCAGGGGCACCCATACCGAGTTGACACCCAGCACGTTGTCAGCATAGTTGCAGCCCGTTCCACCATAGATGTCCTGGCGGATGTATAAGGTGGAATCGGCATTAGGAAGGAGCTCACGCCATTCCCACGAGGCATCCAAGCCGTCGCCCCAGCCATGCTTGAAGAACCAGCGCGGACCCGTTTCCTCCTGAGCCTCACCCATGTTGCGGATGCTGATGGCACCAGTCATGGGGTTGAAGGTGAACTCGCATGAGTCTCCCACGTTGGGGTTGTTAATCAGTTCAATATTCTCCAGAGGCACCCATGACGAGCCGCTGCCGTTAATGTTATCGGCATAGTTGCAGCCGTTGCCGCCAAAGACGTCCTTGCGGCTGTAGAGCGTCGCATCCTCGTTGGGTAAGACTTCGCGCCACTCCCATGAGCCACCGCTCCACGGGTGTTTCAAGAACCACCGCTTGGCGGGCGTGGGCGGGGTGTCGCCGCCACCGAAGTCGGGATTGGGTTTCAAGCGGATGGCATAGGTGTACCATGAGCCTGAAGAAACCATCGCCATGACGGTTTCCTCGCTGCCGCCATACACGACGTAGCCGTAGGAGGGGTTGGAGCCTGTCGCCAGGTCAACATCGCCCCACGACACACCATTGTAGCCACCGCTCTTGAAGGTGAGCGTGCGTGCCGAGGACGAGGACGTGGAGTTACCCCACACCTCGATGGTGTCGCCAGGGTTGGCGGTGAAATACAGCCAGCGATAAGCCGTGCTCGACTTGCCGTTGATTTTCAGACGCTGGGTAAAGGTGAGCGTCTCACTGCCATCGGCAGCTGTCCAGGTCCTTTCGGAGCAGCTCTGGAAAATGGGGACACGGTCGGCCGACGAGCCGTCGGTGACAAAGGTCACACCATGCAGTGTTGTCGTTTCCCACAAGGTGTCGTTGGGAAACATCTCGGTGTCGGAGAAATTCCAGAAGGTTACCCCCTGGGCCGACATCAACAGGGGCCATGCCAGCATCAGTGCCAGCAGCCAACGCAGTAATGATTGATTTTTCATAATAATTGAAATTTTAGGTTAATTAAAAATGATTATTCTTCACGGTTACAAATTTACTATATTCCTTGTCGCCATCCACCATGAATGAAAGATAAAGTAAACCTAAAAAGCACAGCAATCAACTGGTTTTCAGGAAAAACCAAGTCATCGTCATTGCCTAAAAAGTAAACTGCAGATGAAGCCCAGCCAGCAACTGAATCAGTGCTGACTTCAAATCTAAGCGCGCGGACGGAGGGTGTTTATTGCTTACTCTTTCCCAAGGAGCGGAAGAAGTGGATGATGAAAGGAATGGCGAGGAGGAAGGCGAGGACGTCGCACACGGCCTGACAGATTTCAACGCCAGAGAGGCCCATCACACGGGGCAGAATGATAATCAAAGGGATAAAGAAGATGCCATTGCGGGCAGCAGCGAGGATGTTGGCCGACACAGCCTGTCCGCTGGTCTGCAGCGTCATATTGCACACGGTGACCACTGCCGCCATGGGCAAGGCAACCAACTGCCAACGCAATGCCACAGCACCGACCACGACAACCTCGGGGTCGTCACGCAACAGGTCCACCAACTCCTCGGCGAACACATAGGCGGGGCCGCACATCAGCAGCAAAACCGCCATGTCGAGCAGGATGGTGAAGTAAAAACCCCGCCGCAGGCGCTTGTACAAGCCCGCACCGTAGTTGAAGCCACAGAAAGGCTGATAGCCCTGCCCCACCCCGATGATGATGGCAAAGATGATGAACGCCAATCGCGACACAATGGACATGCCCGCAATCGCCGCATCACCGTACACGCCCGCTGCCACGTTGAGCATCAGCGTGGCGATGCTGGCGAGGGCCTGACGCGTGAGCGACGGCGTGCCGCCCTTGAGGTAGATTATTTCGAAAATATTGGTTTCATTAGCGCAATCAGCATTAAAAAGTTTCAGGGTCAACTGCCATATCATTCCTAAAACCTAACGCCTAAAACCCGCATGGAGTGGACTGGCTTCAAACATCTGTGGACGGGTGAAGAATGGTTTGTTCGCGTGGCTGTTTCCCCTCGGGGGGGGGGATATTTACGGCTATCGGCCATGATTTTCTTGTTTTGATTTGGAAATGTCACAAAAAGCCCGTAATTTTGTGCCAATTTATAATGTTCTCGTTTTCTGCAACCTAAATTATTAATCATTGAGCAACCTGTGTGCCGAAGCCGTGGTTTACCTTGTTCTGATGCTAACAGGCTGACTCATAAATTACAAAAAAACATGATGAAAATCAATTTCAAGAAGTTCTTGCTGGCATTTTTGTTTGTTGTTGCCGGCGTGATGACAGTTTCGGCCATCCCGGCCCACCCGCAGCCCATGGATGTCACTCAGAGCGACGGCAGTCGCCTGACCGTGCGCCTGGTGGGTGACGAGTTCTACCACCGCACGATGACGACCGATGGCTACACCCTGCTGCAGCGCAGCAACGGCGACTATGTGTATGCCATTGAGTCGGGCTCCAGGTTGGTGGCCAGCGACGTGGTGGCCCACAACCCGATGATGCGCAACGCCGGCGAGTTGAAAATGGTCTCCAAGCTCCAGAAGGGGCTGGTTGACAAGTCGCAGGCCGCCCAGGGCAAGGCTCTGCATGCCAAGCGCGACCGGGAGAATGCCGCCACCCGTGGCGACTACGATGACTTCCGCGGTCTGCTGATACTCATCAACTACAACGACAGGACCTTCAACTATGGCGCCGACTACTTCGACGCCATGATGAATCAGGAAAACTATACGGGTTTTTACCGCACCAATGGCAGTTTCGTTCCCTGCACGGGAAGCGCCAGGGACTATTACTATGACAACAGCATGGGGCAGTTCTCGCCGCAGTTCGACATCGCTGGCCCCGTGACGGTGAACTATTCCTGCACCGCCCCCAACGGCACTCAGGTGGGCGGCATTTTCCTCTCGGCCATCAATCAGCTGGACGCGACAATTAACTTCAGCGACTATGACCGCGATGGCGACGGCGTGGTGGACATGATTTATTTTGTCGTGGCAGGATACACCGCCAACTTCAGCGGCAACAACAGCGGCTACCTGTGGCCCCACCAGGCCTATATGTATTACTACACTTACCAGACCTACGACGGCGTCTATCTGGGACGTTATTCCTGCTCGGGCGAGATTTACGGCTGGGAAGACTATGGCTACACCGACCCTGATGGCATGGGCACCATCGTCCATGAGTTCACCCATGCACTGGGCCTTATGGACCTCTATGATACCGACTACGGCCAGAACGGAGAGTCCAACGATCCCGGCGACTGGGACGTGATGGCGGGCGGCTGTTACATGAACAGTTCGCGCACGCCTGTCGGACTCTCCATTTGGGAGCGTTACCGCCTGGGCTTTGCCGGTCCCGAACTCATCAGCGAGATGAAGCCTGGCTACAGTTTGGAGCCCCTCAATACGAGCAACGCCGGTTACTGGCTGGCCTCGCCCAACGAGAATGAGTTCTTCATGCTCGAGAACCGCCAGAATACGGGCTGGGACACCTACCTGCCCGGCCACGGCCTGCTCATCACCCGCGTCGAGTACAACCAGGACATCTGGTGGAGCAACGACATCAACGCCTATGCCGACCACATGTACTACGAACTGCTGCGTGCCGGCAACGAGCACGGCTCCAATCCCAGCGACCCCTTCCCGGGCACCAATCATGTGACCGAAATCAATAACCTGACCACGCCCAGCCTCTTGACCTGGGCCGGACAAGAGAATGACCTGGGCCTCGCCAACATTGCCGAGAACAACGGCATCATCACCTTTGACGTCGTCAATGGCGATGGCACCGTTCCCGGCCACGGCTTTGACCTGGGAGACGTGAACCACGATCAGTCCGTCGACATCAGTGACGTGTCCGACCTCATCGACTGGCTGCTGGGCAACAGCGACCTCGACATCTGCCCGATTTGTGCCGATGTGGATGAGGACGGCGAAGTCGCCATTGCCGACGTCACGGCCCTCATCGACATGCTCTTGGGCACCTGATGCCCCATCTCTGATATCGGGACCACGACACGGGGACGGTTCTGCCTTGCAAACGACCTTTCGCAAGACAGAACCGTCCCCTCGTTCCCGCCCGCCTGTTAGATTAAGATGCCTGTAACTTATTGTTAACTAGTGAATTGTAATTGTTGCACCCGTTGCGTTTCCGTCATGTGATGTTGAATTGTGGTTAAAATGCGGGATTTATGGCGGTTATGTCAAGTTTTTTTTGTACCTTTGCGATAATGAGTATGGATTAGATTATGGATAACCGTCACAATGAAATATTGACTGCGATTGAGGCCAGGGCGCATCAGGTAGTACCCAAGGATGCTGTGGTGCTGCTCTTTGGCTCTCAGGCTCGTGGTGATGTCCATGATGGCTCAGATTGGGATTTGCTCATCTTGCTCAATAAACCGCGTGTTGAGTTGAAAGACTACGATGAAGTTGCTTTCCCTTTGCGCCAATTAGGGTGGGAACTAGGCGAAATTGTCAATCCTATCCTGTATTCATTTGCTGATTGGGAGAAACAATCCATCACACCGTTTTATCACAATGTCACACGCGATAGCATTAGATTATGGGACTGACCGATGATGAAAGAAAAGCCATTGTCGCTTATCGACTGGAAAAAGCCACCGAAGCCATTCGGCAGGTGAAGGGTGTGCTGCCGTTGGAATATTGGGAAATCATTGCCAACAGGTTGTACTATGCGGCTTTCTATGCCGTTTCGGCCCTCTTGGTCAATGATGGATATGAGGCCCACACCCATAACGGTATCATTCAATTGTTTGGTCTGCACTATATCAAGCCGGGAAAAGTATCGCTTGATGACGGTAAATTATACAGCAAACTGTTTTCTCTTCGTCTGACAGGGGACTATAGCGATAACTATACTCTGACCAAGGATGATGTCCTTCCCCTTGTTGCCCCGACCGAGCAGTTCATTACTGCAATCTCCTCATTGATGACTGAATAATCAACGCTGAGGGACGCTGTCGACTTGCAAATTGTTATAGTTGTGAATGATGTATTAACCTGCTGTCAGTTAGCGGTTTGGGGTCGTTTTGTCCGTGGATTGCCCGTTGTAAATTGTGGAATTGTTTTTAATTCTTTGGATTTATGGCGGTTATGTCGAATTTTTTTTGTACCTTTGCGCGATTTTTATCACAATATTATAGTAAATTTTTATGACACCTACTACAAAAACCATCGTACTGAGTGACGGACGTGAGATCACTCTGCAGACTGGAAAGCTTGCTGAGCAAGCCGATGGAGCTGTTGAATTGAGGCTCAACAACACCATGTTGTTGGCCACCGTATGCTCGGCCAAGGAGGCCGACGAGGGCGTGGACTTCATGCCCCTGACTGTTGAATACAAGGAGAAATTTT
>JAEEGF012194830.1_pt1 | contig 13003 bp, 21 predicted proteins | sample 9134171 | NCBI WGS metagenome assembly JAEEGF01 (sample SAMN16246542, study PRJNA631951) | gut metagenome | biome: gut microbiome; feature: rumen; material: AP-attached | host: Bos | place: Iran: Karaj | collected 2018-10
AGTGGTTGCAGATGCTGAATGGAAATACTTCCTGGATTGTCTGAACGGTAACAGAGTTTATAGTCTTGATGAGAAATTACAGATGACCGATAAGAACAGCGTCGGTGGATCGGTTTGACAAATTCCCATTTATACGAGTAAATATCGAGAAATAAAAAGACTCTGCTTACTATAATAATATATAAGCAGAGTCTTTTTTTGCCCTGAATTTTTTAACATGACATTGCTGATTATACAGGTCGTTTTTCATACTATATGCTGTTTATCTGTGTTCCTGATCCAAAGATTTGATTACTTCCTGTAATGCTTTTTTACGTAAAAATGAACTGTACTCCTCTCTGGCTTTACTGTACGCGTCTCTAAATTTTATTTCCTCTTCAGATTTTTCTTCTTTGTTAAGCCTTATAAATTCAGCATCACAGTTAACATCCTCGAATTCTTCTGTTTCAATGTTTTGTATTTCTTCCTCTATTTCCTTTTCTGTATAACCATAAAATGATGCTTCATATAGCACATCTGTCATCAGATTCAGCATATTATCATGCGTCAATTTTGTATCAGCCACTAAAAACCCGGCAACTTGTTTATGTGTGCAGAGTGTATAAGAATAATCTTCTGCATCAGTACCTTTTTCTTTCAGTTCCGAAATATGGACCAGGCCATGGCTGAATCTGCCCCATAAAGAGCCTTCTGGCACTTCATAAACGTATAAAACCGATAATTCTTCAGATGGTTCTACAGTAGTACTGCGCATATATTCGATATACTTTATGATTCTGTCCCTGAACAGATTCCATATTTCTTTTCCTGTAACAGCATCTTTCTTTTTCATTACTTCTGTCATTTCATTTCGAATGAATGGTATGGCAAGATAAGCATTTAACAGTACTTCCATATCAAATTCCCGTAAACATTCCTGTACAGTTTTCACAATATCCCTTCTTCCGTAAGTTTTTCTTTCAATATTTTCTGGTCTTCATTAGTAAGAATATCCTTCTTTTGCAGTTCATCCATATATTTTCCTGTAAGGGAGACGATTTCCGGATCTTCTTCGATAATAAGGCTCTGGAGCAGGTATGCTGCAAAGAAGAACACAAAGAAACCGATCGTACCAAATATGACTGTCCATGCTGTACTGTGCTCCAGTTCAGGCATGATCCTGCAGAAGATCAGACTCCCTATCAGCGTAACCCAAAGCACAAACTGAAGCTTTTTCAAAAATACGATACCTGCCATTGCCTTCAGATTTTCAGAAGTCATGACATAGCCATCTTTTTTGTATTGTTCTACAGCAGGTCTTTTTTTCATATATGACATACCTGTTGCAGAAAAGAGAATGCATGCCATGAAAAGAACCATATTGCATTCGAACATTTCAGGATCGGTGCTCACTTCCCATGGGAACATACCCATGTAAATCATAACAGATATGGTCATAAACAAAGCCATAACCGCAGTCGCAAACGCATATAAATTGTAACCGATTTTAAACGGGAGATTATCTATATCCCCACGAAATAAAATCAGATATATTGCCATCACTGTTGCAAATTTTTCCATACGTAAATTATCCTCCTTCAATATAGCCTTAACCGTCATCGTTTGATTTTCCGCAACAGGTTCAGCCCTTCCAGATACATCCAGATTAGGGAAACCATAAACGAAAAGGCAAAATACCACTCAAAGTAAGAAGGGAATCCTTTTGCTGTTAATGAATCGATATCTGCAAAATCACAGGCAAGATTGGATGCAGCAATGACAATGACTGTCAAGGAAATACCAATACCTTTCCAACCCATGTCATGCAGCATGGGTATTTCCATACCAAGTCCCATAATCAGTACCAAATCAACAACATATAACAGAGCAATTGCACCTGTAGCCATAACTACATTATTTCGAAACGCTTCATTTACATTGATCCATTTTCTACAGTAAGAAAGTGCTGTCAAAAAGGCCAAAACAATGGTCACCAGTACAGCCTGAAGGACAATACCATCACAGGATGTTTCTTCATGGACAGAGATCTGACCCAGTACAACACCTTCCAATACTGCATATACAGGTGATAGACACATGGAACTTTTTGGGTTCCAGCATATATACAGCCCAGTAATAAATGCTCCTATAATCATCATCAGTATGGATCTGATGGGAAATGCATAATAACATGAAATTACTGAAGATGCTATCACCAAAGCCAGCAGTAATAAGCTTTTCAGGGAGGCTCGTTCTGTTGTTGCAACTTTCTGGTATGATTCTGTAATATTCTTGTTTTTGATCCGTTTCAGTACCGGATTACGTGTTTTATTCGTTTCATTGTCCATTGATAAATTACCTCCATAAATACAAAAAGAACCCTCTGCCAATAGTAGCAGAGGGTTTTATACATTATTGAATTATTACTGTACAGGATCTAAGATTTTTTGTTACTAAAACTTAAAGGGAATCATACTAGGAGCCAGGTGATTGAATCCTTTCCACTGCATTACAAGCGGATTGGTAAACCGATTTTCGTCTGGTCTGATATTCTCAAAGTACAGTACCTTATCATGGCGTGATCTGTCTGAAGCTTTGAACCATTGTACCAGCGCTAAGTACTGCTTTTCAGAACCACCGTAGTATTTTGCTTCTTTGCTGTAAATCGCAGCATACCCAATCAAAGGGACATAACTGTAAAATTTGTCACCCAAATTATTGCCAAGGTTTTTATCATCACCTAACTTGATCAACCAGGATGGGGTATAACAATCTCTTTCAAACTTCAATTCCTTAAAATCAGCAGAACTATTCTCTATTACTTTTCTAAAAGCTTTACGATCTTCTTCCGTAACAAACAGTTTTTCAACGTCAATGGGAGGTTCTTTCATATCCCTCCCTATTGTGTCGTAAAGATAAAAGTAACCTTCATTAGTTTCAATATGAACATCCTCTAAAACAAATTTGCCCGAATTATTCCTCCTGGCAAGAACAAGCAAGGGATATTTATACGCTGATTCACCAGGTAAGGATTTCATATAAAAGCGACTCCAGTTACCGTAATCCATTTCATCAATTTCCAGTCGGTTCAAGTCTACTATCTTATCTAACTGAACCAATGCATCTTTGAGTTCTTCTTTTTGTAATCTGTGCTTCTGTGCCCAGAATATGTATTTTTGTAATAGTTCATCTGTTATAGGAGTTGCTTCTCTGCTGCTCCCACCAAACAAACTACTGAAAAATCCAGATTTCTTCTTTTGTTTAACTTCCTGTTTTACTTCCGGTTTGGGTACTTCTTTAACCTCAGGTTTTTGCTGTTGTTTAGGCTGCTGTTTTTCTTCCTGCTTCATCTCCTGCTTGGTACCTGCTACTGTTTTATCTGCAGTTTCAGGTTTACTTTCATGAAATACATAACCAACCATAAACATAACAACACCCAGCGCCAGCATTTTTATTGCTTTTCGTTTCTTGCCACTGTCTTTTTTAAACAGACCTATGAGAAAATAAATGATGCTGGCAGGAACCAGCACGAATCCAATCAATCCTATCAATGCAACCACTGTTTTCCCTCCTATCTAAACAATAATTGACATATATACAAACAGTTTACTTGACCTTGTCTGACTTGGTTACAACACAGAACAGATAGATCAAAATGGTAAGCCATCCTAAGAGGACTACCCAGACAAATTTCTGACAGTAATATCCCCAGGTATCTGTTATCATTTCTGCCCTGACTCCCATAAAGTTATACCGGAACCAGTCATAGGTGCTCCAAGCAATTACGATATAAATGATTGTCAATATTGTAGTTAACATTATTAACCCCTCCTTGTTTTATACCCCTTGTGATTTAAGGGCATATACACAAATACCAATGATAACGATTGTCGGAATTGTAAATGTGCTCAGCAAAAACAGAAGTGCTGCAAGTATGATCAAACCACCTATAGTTTGCCCAAAAATTCCTCTGACCGAACTCCATAATCCAATAAACGCATCTGCAACAGCTTTAGCAAATTTTTCCATCTTTTATGTCCTCCAATGCCTTGAGCAACCGACTAAAACTACATGTTTTAATCTGTTGTCATCTGTTTCAATATTTTATGCCAACTAAAAATTCAAAAGGCGTTGTAATTTGATCATAGGCATGCTATAGCAAAATACAACACCAGCAGCTTTTGGCTATTGCAATTGAATCTAAAATTTTCACATCTCATCTTCATCGTATTCTATCAGCATCTGCTTCCATGCTTTCTTTTCCTGCTTAGTGAACACGAAGAATGCAGAAACATCAATCCCCAAACCTTCAGCAATATCAATCAGGGTGATGACCGAAAGACCCTGAGCATATTCACCTCTTTCTATACGTCCCAAGGTACTTTTCCCAATATGGCATCTTCCTGAAAGATCATCCTGTGTTAAACCTTTAAGCGTTCGATAAAAAGCAACCTTTGCACCGATACGCTTGCATATCATAGATTTTTTTATCTTGTCATTCATGACATCACATCCTTACAATAATTATCTCACACAGGCAATTTTCAGTCAGTTCTGTTTAGGGTGCATAATTACCCTTATAAGGCTTTTTTACGCCTTTTTCATTTTTTGACAGGCGAAAAAACACCTTACAGTAATCAGTAGTGTTTTGTTCCAACCAAATAAAATAACCCTCTACCGGTAGTGGTAGAGGGCTTTTTAGTGCGATTGAAAAGCTTCCTGTTGGCTATAATATAATAGATTTTATTAATGCTTGTTTAGTTTTCACTTTCCTCTTCTTTTATTGAATATGTACAAAAAACTTTATCAATAAAACTTTCTTCAGAGGGATACGCTTCAGAAAAGTGCTGTGCATGGATACAACCATTTTTTTCAGCAGCTCTCATCCATTTCATAAATTCTGAAGTGTTTCTTACGACACCGTCGCCATTTAAATAGCAATGAGCCAACTCGAATTGTGCATCAGCATAACCTAATTCTGATGCTTTAAGATAGTATTTTATTGCTTGCTTCCTATCTTGCGTGACGCAATGACCACCAAAATAACAGATGCCGAGATAATACAGAGCTTCAGGATTTCCTTCATCGGCAGCTTCTTTTATCAGCTTGAAAGCTTCTGCATCTTTGTTATCAGATACCATAGAATATAAGCTATTAAAATCAATATTTTTTTTTGCCATAATATTTTCCTCCTTAAGTTAATAATTGAATATTTCTTAATACAAATCACTCATGATCTTAACTGTGATCATGCAGTAACGGGATCTTCGCCCGTCTCGTTACGATAATGAACAGTAACAGTTTTGCCATCTGTCACACCTCCTTCTTTTAATGGATTATTTTTGCTCAAATACGGATCGTATTTTTATTAGAAATGTTATAATGTTTTTTAAATTCAATTTCCCATACGGGATCTTATGGATTTATTTAATGTATTGTTGCGTTAAATATAAAAAACAACTTCGCATACAATTAGCAAACCCTCTGCTTATCCGGCAGAGGGTTTTTAACACGATTTGTCAGGACACCCAAGAGGACAGACCTTCATAATGACGAGGCGGTACTTTTGGAAACCTGTTATTCTTCCTGCTTATTCTTGTACAATTTCCTGCAGGCTTTCAGGGCCAATCGACCGTTTCTCCCGTATCTTCTTGTATATCGGCGCCATAAATGTCAATGAGGCTCAATAATTCCTGGGCTTCCAGATCATTGTTCCTTGCAGCTTTTTCGGCCCATTTTACCGCTTCATCTATATCCCTGGTGACACAGATGCCATAATAATACAGTTTGCCCAAAGTGACCTGGGCTGCCTCAAGGCAGTTTTCAGCTGACTTCTTAAGCCATCTGACTCCTTCTTCCACGTTTTTTTCCACGCCATCACCCTCAAGGTAAGACATGCCCAGGTAATACTGTGCGAATGCATCGCCCATTTCCGCTTTTTCCCGGGTCACAGGTAAAATGTTGTTTTTTTCAGACAGAAATTTCATTTGTTTTTCCTCCCGCTCATATAGTTTTATTCAAAACGCATCAACGTCATAGCCAGGACCAGATATCGTTTGCGCTTTTAAGAATGTGTTATGCTGTTTTTTAAAATTAATTTCCCATTAGGGATCATCAGGAATCGTTTAACATTTTGTTGCGTTGTTTTTAAAAAATAATTTTTGCTGTTGCACCAGTATAAAACAGGAGATTTTTCATATAATGACAGAACAGGTGTTGTCCTGGGTTTATTACCGTTGAAGCATGTTCATGCATCCTCTATCAGGGAAAGGAGCCCGTTCTCCAGCTTTTTGACCTGGCTGGAGTCGCTGATGTTCGTTTGGCACCAGACCGCAAAATGCTCACAATTATTATTCAGAAGGTCATACCTCCTTTCGCCTAACCTCTGATAGGCTCTCTCCACGGTTTCCCTTTTTGTGTACAGGCGGTATCCTTTGATCCTGCTCTGCTTGGGAAACCTGCAGATGTAGTATTTTCCTGCCCCGTCCAGAAACCGCTCCATCACCGTCTTGTGTATGGATATGTTTTCGCCGAAATCACCATCCTCGGAAGAGTAATGGATAACTTCGCCGTCTCCCACATAAACACCGTAATGCCTGTAGAGGTTTCCTGCCCGTTCAACGAAGATCACATCCCCCGGTCGTATCTGCTTATCCTTTTCCGTTTCCTGTGGCACGGTATCATCTGTCTCATCCGGCAGAAGCAGTGCCGCAGCGAGTAAAATCAACAGTTTTAAAATCAAAATCACCTTCCTTCAAAAAAATAAGCCCCGGCTTTTACAGCCAGGGCTTTTGTTTGTGTTCCTATGGTCCTATTTAATAGGGGGCAGTAATTATCTGCGCCATAGTTATAATATATTTTTAAAAAATTAGAATTGTACAGTCCCGTTACGGGAAATACCGTTTAAGAATCCTCAACTATGATTATGGCATCGATCTTCTTTTTCAGCTCCGGCAGGGTATAGCACCAGTTCATGGATCCTGACAGGCGCTCCGTGTCTATCATGTCTGCAGGCATGACCCTGTATACTTCGCTCAGTCCGTTAACAACAAACCGGACGGCATCCTTCTTGAACAGGAATCCCTTCAGCTTGAACCCGTCGATGTAACGCCTGGAAACCTGCAGCTTGTCATAAGAATTGTAGATCCCGGCCCTGTTTTTTCCGTATACCCCGTAATAATTTGGTCTTGACATATTTATCCCTCCTTGTCATTTAAAATTAATTTTATGTATGTTTCCGTTTTAAAGTTAAATAACGCACACCGTTGCTACCTGATCCATTTTGGTTTTAAACAATACCAACATATATGTAATTTATAGGAAAGGAGGGCTGGCATCATGCCCGGCATAAAATATGTACCGAATTTTGTAAAACTGTATCTCACTACTACCGAAGCAGGCTATTTCCTCAACTGCAGTTCGCAAAAAGTAGGCAACCTGATCCGCAGCAGGGAGCTTCCGGCCATAAGGCAGGGACGCGAATACCGTATACTTACCGATGACCTCTTGGATTACGCCCATAAATGCGCAAAAGAACGGAAGGTGTGAAAGGAAGGACCGTTTCTCCAGTAAAAACTTACAGCCTGGGAACATTTTAATTAAACTTGGAAAGGGGGTAGAAAACAATGACGAACGATACGAATCCGTCTGCAACCGGTCAGGGCAGTCTCAACCATTACGGGGAACTTCTGGACATCGGTGATGTAATGGAGATACTCGGGATCGGCAAGAACTCTGCTTACAGCCTGCTGCGTTCAGGGGAGATCAAGGGATTCAGGCTTACCAGGAAATGGAAAATCCCCAAACAGTCCCTGATAGACTTCATAAACAGCAAGAACCCATGAACCGCTGCCGGCGGAACAAGAATTGCTGTTTCAAAAACGAAACATATCATTAAAGTTCATTATTGAAAAATGGGGATGTATACGTGTGTCTGATGTATGGATTAAATAGTATAATAGAAGCCTGTCCGCGAAAACATCAGATACTATTTTAAGCGGGCAGGCCTGAATATTATGGAGGTGATCATTATGTATCCATGGGATCTACGGATCATTGAAACGGAAGGCTGTTTTGTCTTCACCGCTGTCAGCGAGAACGGCAGCTCTTTCACCATTGACGATGAGGATATCGGGAGCGGGACGCACAGGATCATCAACCTGATCGTTACCGACTGTCCCGGCGCCGTCATCTATGTCGCCGACCTAACGGGGAACACCGATCTGGTCGAATCGATCATGCAGATCCGTAAAGTCGCCTATGTTATCGACTGAAGGATCTTGTTTTAAGGAGTATTTTTGTATTATGGCACAAAAGAGAAAAGACGGCAGGATATTCAACTGTTATTTGGCTGCCCGGATCTATGACATGCTTCACGACTACTGCATAAAAAAAGGATATACGATGACCCTGGTCACGGAAAAGGCTATCGAGTACTATCTGAAGGACAAAAAAGTTGACGAATGAGCAATGGGAGACTCTGTAACCTGATGTCAGGTTACAGAGTTTTCTGTTCCTGTTATCCCATGCTCCTATCATCTTGGGATGGTAACAGGTTCTTTGCCGTTGACCGGATTCCGGGCATAATAAAAGCCGCCCCTCGCTTAAAGCGGGCGGCCTTAGTATACGCTATATACCTGCAGGATCTGCGGGAAAACAGTGGTGCTGTTCAATGACGAGAGTTACTGTTTTATGGAAAGATAATTGTTAGAAATATGAAATATTCATAGCCTTATAATCATTTGAGTTTATTTTCCATTGTATACAGGAAATAATTCAATGGCTTTATTTAAGCATGAAATAATTGTATCTTCCAAATTTAAACTTTCAAAAGCTTCTTTTGTAATTTTGGATGTTAAGGTTTTTGGTTTTGCTGTTAATATATTATAATACCAAACGCAGTACATTTTTCCGTTATAATTATCTATTTTTGCTTGTCTACACATTTCCCTCTTTTCCTTTCCTTCATCGAATGGATCAAAAAAATACTTTTCAAAATTAACAACATTTTCATTTCCATCCTTTGATAAAACAGGAACTAAATCAAATGGGTCGTGCTCTTTTCTATTTAATCTATTTGTAATATCTCCATAATGATTATAAAGGAACGTGCTATTCGTCAAAAACCCATCACGTTGTCTAAACCGCAGACCTACAAAAATAATATCTTTGTTATTGTTAATCGATTTAGAAAAAACAATTTCAAGACACAATGGGCTTAACTCGTTACCACCTTTAAGTCCGTCATTAATAAATTTAGTGCACCAATAAAACCCACAACAGAGCTTATCTTGGTTATCTTTCATTGTGTAGAGGTTAATTCTCCCATAATGCTCTTTTTTATTTGCAATTTCCTGATTTAATTTATTTTCAAAATTCTGTTTAATCCATTCTATATTATACCAGTTTACTTCTTCTGAATCACTTGAAAACTTGAACTTATCAACCGGTTCAGTTGTTTGAGATGTCGCAGTTGGTTTAGTTGCTTGAAGTGCTACAACCGGTTCAGTTGTTTGAGATGTCGCAGTTGGTTTAGTTGCTTGAAGTGCTGAAAATAATCCAGAAGCTTTAATTATACCCTTTAGCTCGTCCTTTACGCAAGAAATAATTCCTCCTAAAAGAGTCACAAGCAATGCTTCTATTTGTCCCATTTTATCGCAAATATGAAGAATAATACATATTATTCCCAAAGCTACAGTTATTGCAAAAAATACTAAAACCTTATTATTTTTATCATCCATCTAAATCGTCTACTCCTCTTGATAATCAAATACTTATAGTTGTAAAAAAGATTTCTATGTCTTTTAAATCAAAACTATAAACTAACAATTTTCTCGTTTTAACTATGCTTAAAACAAAACTTCATGCGCTTTATGTTAAAAACAATTATATCATTTGTTAATAAACATTAAAATGGGATTTTCTTTCTCTATTCAAAAAATAAGCGGCATCCGTTGGTGTATATGAACAGTAGTCAGCGATATCATCGCATCTCGTCAAATCATTGGAGTGCCCAATCCCTGTCACGATATACATTGCTTTTCTGGCTTTCTCTAAACTTTTGACGATTCCCGGGTCATCAAACACAGCCAGGATCTCCGGGGCCCCGCCGCCGCGGACGATGCACAGGCAGTTGTATTTCCCTTTCTTCACAATATCATCGATTGCCTCTTTGATCTTTCCGGGTATAAACGGGAAAGGATGAAAATAATTCAGGGTATCGTAGATCCCATCATCAATAATGCAGGCAAAATCATTGCATCCCTTGCTCCCTGCAGGGGAGATCACCGCTATGTTCAGCGGCCCATCCGGCAGTTCCCTGCGCTTGTGCGGGTGCTTGTCCTTGTTCACGATGACCCTGTATGCCGATGCGGACTCGCCCAAAACTCTTATATCATGCCTTCCGTCATCTGCTTTGACGGTGATCTGCAGCTCTTCCGAATCATAATCGTCATCAGGATTCCTGTCGGGGCGCACTGTCACCTCGCCCGTAATTATGATGTGTTTGAACAGCAGGAACTGAAGGTCATCGATCTTCGGATATTCTCCGTCGGGCAGGTAAACACGTACCCTCTCCCTTTTTTCCCCGGGTTCTGAGGGTCCTGCACTGTATAAGTAACCGGCAAACCTGCCGCTCTCGTTATATACGACCCTGTCTAGGTTCCCTTCCACCTCAACAATCTCATAACGAGGCTCTGCATGCCCGTCCAAGATACTATATTTTTCAAGTACTTCCTTAGGTGTCATCCGGTGGATCACCTCCTATATCCTGATTACATGTTAAATTCTTCCTGTCGTTGCGTAAAAATAACTGCTATCCCATGAAACCGCAGAATGTTGATAAAGCCAGCCAAGCTATAGCTAACGCAAAAACAAACAGGACACACCCCTGATGATCAGAATCGTTATTATTTGATTTAATGCCAAATGGCTCAGCTTGGCCTTTAGCCTTTTCTTCTTTCTTTTTAGCAGCCTCCAGGCCTTTTCCAAAATCTATCCCGGCCTGTTCCGCGTTGACGATCTCAACACGCGTGACCCCGTCATTGGTGTCGGCTATTAAAAAACTGCTCTGGCAATATTTGCAGACGGCTTTTTTGTTTTCAAGGTCGATATCCAGCTGGCCATTGCAGGTTGGACACTTGGTAGGAATGAATTGGATCGCCATATTTCCTCCCTTCCTGATTATCTTTTATTATACCACAGTCCGATAAAAGCAGAATAAAAAATGCGTTTCGGCAGCACAGGTCACCAAAACGCATTTTATAGTTCAGGAACATATTTTCCCTTTATTCCCAATAAATGTAATAATTCGTTCGATACTGACCGGCCTGTAGCCGTTCGCATCCACGCCCACGTCATACCGCCGCAGCCCAGCTTCCTCCTGCTGAAGGTTATACGCAGGAGCATTATGCTGATGGCCGTGCAGATGGATGGCTCCTTTGTAATAATCCGCCCATTCTTCTATAGGGTAATGAAATAATACAAATTTCTGATTGTTCCAGACCAGTTCATGGTAGTCCTTCACCCACCGGAACACCCATGCATACTGCTGCCAAGCCTCGTTATCAGCAAACCGGTCATGGTTGCCACGGACCAGGTACTTTATGCCCTTCAACTGTGAAAGCATGGCAAAGGCTTTCTCCGGTCCTTCCATGGTAACGTCGCCCAGAATATATACCTCGTCGTCAGGACTGACCGTATCGTTCCAGTTTTCAATAAGACTGTCGTTCATATCATCTGATGACCAGTACGGCCTCTGACAGTGATGGATGATATTATCGTGATAAAAATGCAAATCCGAGGTAAAGTAAATCATTTCCTTACACCTGCCAGTACTCTCCCGTCAGCACATCCACGCAGCTTAATTTCCCGCCTTCAAGGAATGAGCCGGTGTCACACAGAATAATTTTATTTCCCAGAAACTGCGGAATCGTGGGAGGCTGACCGTCTTTCCAGTATTTTTTCGGCAGTTCCTGTACCGGCGTATGACCGGTGACGATCGTCCCGTAACGCCCGTCGTATAAGTCAAAGAATCCTTCCCGCATCCAGAGAAGGTCCCCTTCCTTCTGTTTATCCAGCGGGATAAAAGGCTGAATGCCCGCATGGCAGAAATAATAATCACCGATCTGGTAATGATTGGAAAGCATCCGCATCCACCGCAGGCGTTTCTGCAGCTCCGATTTCTTTAATTTCTTAAACTGCTTATGCGTATCCGTCCCGCCGTTGTCCAGCCAGATCATGACCATCTGCTTGTCCAGGTCGTCCATCATATAGCTGCGCCGCTGTCCTTCATAGCGGTAATAGTTCAGGCACATGGCTTCATGATTCCCCAGTAAAGGGATAACTCTCTCCGGATATTGTTTGTATAGATCCATCACATAATCCAGACATTCCAGGGACTGCGGACCGCGGTCAATGTAATCACCGAGGAAGATGAGCAGGTCGTCATCCGGATTGAACTGCATCAGTTCCAACAGCGAAACCAGCTTTTCATACATGCCGTGGATATCCCCCACGGCGAGAATACGTTTATATTCCATAACTATACCCCCTCAAAGAAACTGACGATCTGCTCAAGGCTCACGGGACGGAACCCGTTCGCGTCCACGCCCACGTCATACTGGCGGCGCCCCTTCTCTTTGTTCTGCAGGTTATATTCCGCAAAATTATGGCTGTGCCCGTGGAGGTTATAGGAACCGTGCGAGTCCTTATTCCAGCTCACGAACGGATAGTGGCACAACACGAAAGTATGCCCCTGCCAGTGCAGCTCATGGTACATCTTCACCCACTCGATGCCGCAGGAGGAAGGATCGAACTGCTTCTCACGGGCAAAATAGTCATGGTTTCCCATGAGCAGGTACTTGCGTCCCTTTAACCGTGCAATGATTTCCGACGCCCGGTTCGGCTTTACCATGGTCACGTCGCCCAGGATATAGACCTCGTCATTCTTGTGGACGGTCTTATTCCAGTATTCTATTAACTTTTCATTCATCTCTTCCACCGTCCCGAAGGGCCGGTTGGTATA
>JAEEGF011386951.1_pt1 | contig 12999 bp, 11 predicted proteins | sample 9134171 | NCBI WGS metagenome assembly JAEEGF01 (sample SAMN16246542, study PRJNA631951) | gut metagenome | biome: gut microbiome; feature: rumen; material: AP-attached | host: Bos | place: Iran: Karaj | collected 2018-10
GGAGCATTTCTTATATCCGGGATTCTCTGCGATATATATGAAAATGCTAAAACAAATAAGGGACGTAAGCTAATAAAGCTTGTGAGACTTTTCTACATGTTTATGCCCTTTATTCCGATGTACATGATCTGCATGCTGAAGAATACCATGCACAGTATGTTGTTTATCCTTCTCATCTATGTCCTGTACAGATACTTTACAGGCAGGGATGAAAAGCCTGCAGGCTCCTTTGCACTTTTGTTTTTGATAGAGATAATGCTGTGTGTAACCCTTAACACCGGAATATTTGTGGTTATCTTTACAGCGATAGGAAATTTATTCTTAAAGGACAAAAACAGGCTTAAGATTCTGCTTGTATCCCTTGGCTGCGCGGTAGTGTGGTTCATAGTTTTCCCCAAGGTAATATATCCTGCAATGAATATCTTTCCCGGAGGAAAGCAGGAGCTTTACGGAACACTTTTCCAGCAGACTGCAAGACTTATCAGGGATAAGGAAGAAGACATAACGGATGAAGATAAAGAAATCATAAATGCGGTTTTAGACTATGATAGAATAAAAAAGGATTTCACCTTTAATGTGACGGATCCTGTGAAGGATACTTATCGAATCGACTGCACAAAGGAAGATATGAATGCGTATCTTAAGATGTGGCTAAGACAGGGTATAAAGCATCCTGTGATATATTTCAGGGCGACGCTTTCAATCTGCGGATATTTCTTTGCGCCCGGCGTGGGAATTCAGATATTTAGCGATATCCCCAAGGCTAAAGGAATATTTGGTGAGATTCACTCCCTGGTGCCCAGCAGATTTGGAGAAAAGGCAGCGGAGCTGTATTTTCAGATTACGATCATGCCTGTGATAAAATGGATATTCCAGACAGTTCTCTATGCCTTCTGGATTCCTGTGTATCTGTTCTATATACTTGTTATCAGGGATAAGGCTGAGGATGAAGATGGCAAAAAAAGGCCGGAGCTGATTGTGCTTTTGCCACTTTTTGTTACTGTTCTGTTTTTGGTAGTAAGTCCCATGAACTACAGTAGATATGCGCTTTGTCTTATATTTGCATCGCCTCTTGTGGTGGCGCTTTTGGGACCTCTTTATAAAAGAAGTTGAATTTTTCACAGATAAGTCTATACTTTTGATGTATGATTTTTTGTCGAAGCAATTTGAAAGGAAGTGTTTATTTTGAAGTTAAAGCTTGCAGTTCTCTTTGGCGGTAAAAGTACAGAGCATGAGATTTCCATTATCTCTGCTATTCAGGCAATAGGATATATGAACAGGGATAAGTACGATATCATTCCCGTTTATATGACTAAAGAGAATGATTTTTATATTGGTGAAGATATGGATAAGATCGAGGAATACACACATATTCCCGAACTCCTTAAGAAGAGCACGAAGGTAGTGTGGATAAAGGATGGCAATAAGGTCAATCTCGTCCGCTACCCCATGAAGAAGTTTGGTAACAACGTGGTTACCAGCGTAGATATCGCTTTTCCTATCGTTCACGGAACAAACGTTGAGGATGGTGTTCTTACAGGATACCTTCAGACACTTGGACTTCCCGTAGTTGGCTGTGACGTTCTTTCTTCAGCTGTTGGAATGAACAAGTATGTTATGAAAACTGTTCTTAAGGACAACGATATTTCCGTTCTCGACTGCAAGTGCTATACATGGACAGATTATGAGGATGCTGAAGGTCTTATGAACAAAATCGAAGGCGCATTCAAGTATCCCGTTATTGTAAAGCCTATCAACCTTGGTTCAAGTATCGGTATTTCCAAGGCTGGTAACAGAGAGGAGCTCACAGAGGCTCTTGAGCTTGCATTTGAGTTCTCAAGAAAGATTCTTGTTGAGCCCGCTATCGTTAAGCTCAAGGAGATCAACTGCTCCGTTCTTGGTGATTACGAGGAAGCGGAGGCTTCTGAGTGTGAGGAGCCCATCAACTCAGATGAGATCCTTTCATTTGAGGATAAGTATATTGGCGGCTCAGGTGCTAAGGGAGCTAAGTCAGGTGGCGCTAAGACCGGTGGTTCTAAGGGAATGGCCAGCCTTAAGAGAAAGATCCCTGCTGATATCACAGATGAGCAGAGAGCAGAAGTTAGAAAGATGGCAGTTGATGCATTTAAGTGCCTTGGCTGCAGCGGTGTTTCCAGAATAGACTTTATGCTTGATGAAGAGACCGGAAAAATCTATCTCAACGAGATAAACACAATTCCGGGATCACTGTCCTTCTATCTTTGGGAACCCCTTGGCAAGAAGTATTCACAGCTTCTTGATGACATGATTAATATAGCAATTAAACAGGACCGCGAGAATCACAAGCTGGTATTCTCTTTTGAGACTAACGTTCTTGAGGGAGTTAAGCTTGGTGGTGGCTCTAAGGGAAGTAAAGTTTGATTAATAAAAAATAAGGCGTTAAACCAACGCCTTATTTTTTTCATATGTATCCTGAATTATTTTGTGACAATAGAGTTCGATATTTTTCTTGTCCTCAGGCTCAAGCTGATCCATATAGATGGGAGCGCCGTACTCGAGAACTACATGAGATTTTTTGATAAAAGGAAGATGATCTTCAAAAATTGCATTTGAATTATTGATGGTCATCGGAACAATGGGGCATCCGGTTTTCTGAGCTATTTTAAAGCTCCCCTTATGGAACGGAAGCATCTCATCAGATTTGTTTCTGGTGCCTTCCGGATAGATGGTAATTGAAATGCCGTTTTTTACCTTATCGATAGCGGAGAGGATAACCTGCAGTCCCTGTCTGATATCGGATCTGTCAAGGAAGAGACAGTCCATATTTCTCATCCACTGGGAGAGAACGGGAACCTTGAGGATTTCCTTCTTGGCGATATAGCCTGTGAGTCTCGGAACTCTTGAGTAACTAAGAACTATATCAAAATAACTTCTGTGATTACCAACATAGAGTACTGCTTTGTCCTTTGGAACATTTTCCTCACCGATGACTGTAAGCTTCGCGCCGGAGAGAAAAGCCACACATCTAAAGGCCCAGCTTACTATGCGGAGTGAAGCGGTCTTTTTCGCTTCAAGGTTAAACTTACCTACAATCCAGAGCACAAACTGAATAATTATGCTGCAGAGTAGGAAAATAAACAAAAATAAAAAAACTAAAATAAGACGTATCATGAATGAATCTCCGATAAATTTATAGTATGATGTATACGGATTTTGCAGGAGATATTCATCAACCTGAATCCATACAAATAATTATTATACCACAATAAACATACAGGAAAAGGAAATCAAAATGCTTCTGATTAAAAACGGACGACTTATAGACCCGGCAAGCGGTCTTGACGGATACAGAGATGTCCTCATTCATAATGGAAGAATCGCAAAAGTGGGCTATTGCGGAACACTTGATGACATGGCAGCTGAGGCTGCGTCAATGTTTACAGAAGGCGGAGTGGCAAGACTTGATGAGATTGATGCAGGTGGAATGATTGTTGCTCCGGGACTTGTGGACGCACATGTTCATTTCAGAGATCCCGGCTTTACTGATAAGGAGGATATCCATACCGGCGCAGAGGCTGCCAAGAAGGGCGGATTTACCTCTGTTGTGATGATGGGTAATACCAATCCTTCACTGGATAACCCTGAGACAATAAGATATGCCCTTAAAAAAGGAGCTGAAACAGGCATTAGAGTTTTTTCCTGTGCCAATATCACAAAGGGAATGCAGGGAAAAGAGCTGACTGATATGGAAGCCCTTCTGGATGAAGGTGTAGTTCTCTTTACAGATGACGGTAAGCCCCTCACGGATGAGAGCATTATGAAGAAGGCCTGCGAGAAGGCAGCTGCTCTTAATAAGGTGCTGAGTCTCCACGAGGAGGATCCTTCCTTTATAACTGACAATGGAATTAACGCCGGAGAAGCCGCAGAAGCGCTCGGAATAAAGGGGTCTCCCAGAGATGCCGAGATTGCTATGGTAAAAAGAGATATAGCACTGGCGAATGAAACAGGCGCACACATTACCATACAGCATATAAGCACGAAAGAGGCTGTGGATATGATAAGGGAGGCAAGGAAAACAAATCCAAGAATCCATGCGGAAGCAACTCCTCATCACTTTACACTTACAGATGAAGCAGTAGCAAAATACGGAAGCCTTGCCAAAATGAATCCGCCTCTTAGAAAAGAGAGCGACAGACTTGCGATCATCGAGGGATTAGCAGATGGAACGATTGAGACCATTGCGACAGATCACGCTCCCCACACAAAAGAGGAGAAGGAGAGGGAGATCACGAAGGCTCCCAGCGGAATTATAGGTCTGGAGACTTCCCTCGGACTTGGAATAAGGGAGCTCGTGGAGAAGGGGCATATGGATATGATGACTCTGCTTTCCAGAATGACCTGTCTTCCTGCGGCCATATATGAACTGTATGCGTTTGTACCCGGGGATGAATTATCCTCAGACGGAAGGAATGTTATAGAAGCACTTCCTGTCGGAAGAATATATGAAGGCGGCCCCGCTGATCTTGTGATTTTCTCTGAAAAAGAGACCTATAAGGTTGAAGAATTTGCATCAAAGGCTTCGAATTCGCCTTTTGTAGGGGAGGAATTACCCGGAAGAATTCATTTCACCATTTGCGGTGGAAATGTTGTTTACAATATATAAATCATATTACGTGAAAGGAAAATACCAATGTCCAAGAAGAAAAAGATATCGGCTGAAGTAATTTCGCAAAGCAGCTTAGCAGAAGGAATAATGGATTTCAGGCTAAAGACAGATCTTGCTGAGGATGCAGGTCCCGGACAGTTTATCGGAATCTATCCCGCAAACAGATCAACACTTCTTCCAAGACCCATAAGTATCTGCGGCTATGACAAAACCGAGAAGACACTTCGCATAGTTTACAGAATAGCAGGAAGCGGAACAGCAGAATTTGCCCTGTACAGACCGGGAGACTGTGTGGATATACTGGGAATTTTGGGAAATGGCTTCCCTGTTGATAAGGCAAGTGGAAAACGAGTTCTTATCATAGGTGGTGGAATAGGTGTACCGCCCCTTCTTGGCCTTGCAAAGGAACTGAAGGAGAATGGCTGTGCAGCAGAAATATCCATGGTAATGGGATATAGAAATTCCGAGACCTTCCTTTCAGATGAGTTTGAAAAATATGGAAAGCATTATATAGCAACAGAGGATGGAAGCGTTGGAACAAAGGGTAATGTAATAGATGCCTGCAGGGAAAATAAGATAGAAGCGGATGTGATCTTTTCCTGTGGTCCTATGCCCATGCTTCGCGGCGTTGCAGCTTATGCAAAGGAGATATCCGCAAAGGCATATATTAGCCTTGAGGAGCGTATGGCCTGTGGTGTCGGAGCATGCCTTGGATGTATATGCAAAACAAAAAATGTTGATGAGCACTCACATGTAAACAACGCCCGCATTTGTACAGACGGTCCGGTATTCGATGCCGATGAGCTTGAGCTTTAAGGCTTTTGATAGTGCGGAAACCAGAGAATATATGCGACAAGCATCATAAATAGTAGGAGAATGGGATGAATACATCAGTAAATATAGCCGGGGTAACCTTCAAAAACCCCGTAATGACAGCTTCAGGAACCTTTGGCTCAGGAATGGAATATGCGGAATTTGTTGATCTTAACAGACTTGGCGCAGTGGTGACCAAGGGCGTTGCAAGTGTTCCGTGGCCGGGAAACCCCACACCCAGAGTTGCAGAGGTTTACGGAGGAATGCTGAATGCAATAGGACTTCAGAACCCCGGAGTGGACGTGATGATAGAGAGGGATCTGCCCTTTCTTACGGATTTTGATACAAAGGTAATAGTAAATGTGTGCGGAAAGAGCACCCAGGACTATGTGGACGTGGTAGATAAGCTTGCAGATCAGGACGGCGTTCACATGCTGGAGATAAATGTGTCCTGCCCCAACGTAAAGGAAGGCGGAATAGCTTTCGGACAGGATCCTAAGGCTCTTTTTGAGATAACAAAGGAGATAAAGAACCACGCTAAGCAGCCCATTATCATGAAGCTCAGCCCCAATGTCACAAGCATCGCTGAGATGGCTAAGGCTGCAGAGGCAGCAGGTTCAGATGCGATATCTCTTATAAATACCATAACCGGTATGAAGATTGATATTTATAAAAAGACATTTGCCATAGCAAATAAGACAGGAGGCCTTTCAGGTCCTGCAATTAAGCCAGTGGCTGTACGCATGGTTTATGAGGCTTCACATGCGGTAAAGATACCTGTAATTGGAATGGGTGGAATCGCAAATGCAGAAGATGCAATTGAATTTATGCTGGCAGGAGCAACTGGAGTTGCTGTCGGTGCCATGAACTTCCATGACCCCTACACAACACTTAATGTGGTAGAGGGCATAGAAAGATACATGAAGGAGCAGGGAATAAGCGATATCAATGACCTGATCGGTGCTGTAGATTAACGCTTTCCTGCCTTTAATCAAAAATAAAAGAAACTCTAACCTTTGAATCAGAGATTTTTTCTCCGTCCATCTGCAGCTCGTACTGCACATGGGCGGATATTTTTTTGGAGCTTATCTCCATCATGAGATTCCTTGTGATGGCTGTCATTTTCATAAGGCCATAGGGTGTCTGGTAATCGGTGTTCCAGATCTCGCCTAGACGAAAGTAAAGATCGGAGGAGAGATCTCCGGTTTTCATCATGCGAAGATATCCTTCTCCTATTTCAAGCCTGTTGCCTACATTAGCGGATGAATCATCTGAAGGGGCCTCCGAGATTTTGTCGTTTTCGGAAAATGTAATTATGTAGTTTAGTCCATCCTGTGTGCAGTGGGCTCTGTGCTCGGTTTTTATTATCTCAGGCTTACCGTCGCCGTGATCGTGAGCACCGATGATCTTAATAATTCCTTCCATATATATCCTCGCAAAGTTATGATTATTAGTCTGTAGTTAAAGGTGTGGTGATAAACAGCTCGGGAGCAATGCCTCTGCTTCTGAGCTCATTTACTGCGTGCTCTGCGCCTGAAAGATTCTTGTTTTCAAAAATACCGAATACTGTAGGGCCGCTGCCACTCATGCGGGCACCCATAGCTCCATTGGAAAGAAGAATCTGTCTGATATCCTCTATAACGGTATATCTTCCAGAGGTTATAGGCTCAAGTACGTTGCCAAGGCGGTCTGTGATACCTGTAAGGTCCTCATTCTCAATGGCTTTTACCATTCCGTCGATGTCGGGATGATTCTCAATCGGAGCAGAATCAAGGGTTGTATAAGCCCATGCAGTTGAAACATCGATCGGAGGCTTTGCGATAACTATATGACAGGAAGGCATGTCCTTAAGCTTGGTGAGCTCTTCGCCGATGCCCTCTGAAAGTGCTGTGCCACCTTTAATGCAATAGGGAATGTCCGCACCCTTTTTTACAGCGAGAGCACATAGCTCGTCGGTGCTAAGGGAGAGATTCCAAAGCTCATTTAATGCAACATAGGTTGCTGCAGCGTCGGTACTTCCGCCTGCCATGCCGGCAGCCATGGGAATGTGCTTATCAAGGTGGATGGTAACACCCTTATCCTCAGCGTGGCAATGAGTCCTCAGCTGATCAGCGGCTTTCCATATAAGGTTGTGCTCATCTGTGGGGATTCTGGGATCTGCAGTTTCTATAACTATTTTATTATCATCACGCTCAGTGAAGGTGAGTTCATCAAACAGATCAATGCTCTGCATTATCATTCTGACAAGGTGATAACCGTCCTCACGCCTGCCGATGACATCAAGGCCTAAGTTTATTTTTGCGTATGCTTTTCTTTTTAACAAATCTTTATCCTCCATTATTAATATGGCTGTTTGTATCATAGCATAAAATCAGGTGAAAACGGAAATCTATAGGAGTTTATAAAATGTTTATAAGTGGCGGCATTATGGGGAACTGTATAGGAAATTTTATAATTATTTAATTGAAAACACCAAATAAAAATCTTAAGGTTAAGGTGAAAACAGTCGATAAATAAGATGAGTAATACTGTAAGTATGCCTTGGCATACCAGTCGTATCGGCGTCAGATCAATTGGCGTAGAAAAGGAGTTCATATGGGCGTAAACGGAGTTACAGGTTTAGACCAGACCACCGCATATTACGAGCGGACTGCGACCGCAAAAGCCACAGAAGAAAAAGCTGAAGAGAAAACAGCTAAGACCGCTGAAGCAAAGGATACAGAAAAGGCTGCGGTTTATGAGAAGTCGGATAATGTTGCGGCATCGTCGACCAACAAGACTTATGTAAAAAATGAAGCTGTCATCAATATGCTTAAGAGTGATCTTGAGGATAGACAGAATCAGCTCCAGGATATTGTAACCAAGATGATGAGTAAGCAGGGTGTTGCAATAGGAAAAGCTGATGATATCTGGTCATTCCTTGCATCAGGCGATTTCACGATTGATGAGGCAGCTAAGAAAAAGGCACAGGAAGAGATTTCAGAGGACGGCTACTGGGGCGTAAAGCAGACCTCACAGCGTATTCTTGATTTTGCCAATGCTTTAACAGGTGGAGATCCCGATCAGATTGAAAATATGCGTTCAGCATTTGAGAAGGGCTTCAAAGAAGCAACAAAGACCTGGGGAAAGGAGCTTCCTGATATATCAAAGCAGACCTATGATGCAGTCATGAAGGGATTTGATGATATGGCAGCTAAGAACCAGCAGACACAGGCTCCTGTAGAAACCGGTGAAATAGAGGCATGAGTATAATTAAATATATGCAATATTAAAGGACTGTGGGCAATGCTCACAGTCCTTATTTTGTTGCACAAGACCGGCAAGCGAATGGATGCTTGCATACAAATTCATTTGCCGGTTGTACTGATATGAAATTATTTAATCGGCTTAGCGCCTGCCTTCTCCTGAGCCTTAGCAACAAGGTCCTTCCAGAAGCCCTTCTTCTTTTCTTCAGGAGCTGCGTTACCGCCTCTGATTCCCCTTACTGAGATAACATAGATTCCGCTGACCTCAGCCTTAACTTCCTTTTTAACAGGAACAGAATCAAAAATCTTCTCATCACATACAAGGTTCATGATCTGAGGACCAACCTTAACCTTAAGGATCGGAAGCTTGGAACGACGAAGAAGCTTGGGAGTGTTCTCCATAACGGCTGCAGGAAGTCCTGCTTCGTTGATTCGCATTCTCTTTTTGTCGATGATCAGCATGGAAATACTCTGCTTAACAGCTTCCATCTGAGCCTGCTGTTCTTCCTGACGCTTCTGTGCTCTCTTGCCAAGGATTGTAAGGGCTACAAGAGCTATGATCAAAATAACTAAAATGACTATCATTACTATAGCTGCGGTACTCAAAACTAACCTCCAATTACTACAAACTGATTTAACTAGCAAATTGTATTCTATCATTCTTTTAGCGGGCAGGCAACAAAATACTTTAATCATAGTCAATTCTGTGATAGTATTAAAAAAGTTTTATTTTATTAGAAGTAACAGAGGAGTATTTTTTTATGAAAAAGATGGCAGTAGCGATGCTTGCGGCACTTCTTACCGTTTCATCTCTTACAGGATGTTCAAAAGCAGGTAATGATACTAACGCAGCATATTTAAAAGACACAGATGTATCCAAGTATGTAACACTTGGAGATTACAAGAATCTTACAGTTGAGGTTGCTTCACCTGAAGTTACTGATGATGAGGTTGCTAGCTATATCCAGTACGTACAGAATTCAATGGCAGCTACAGTAGAAGTAACTGACAGAGCTGTTCAGACAGGAGATACAGTTAATATTGATTACGCCGGCAAATATGCTGATTCAGGAGAGGCATTTGATGGCGGTACAGCTCAGGGATATAATCTTACCATCGGTTCTCACACATTTATCGATGGCTTTGAAGATGGTCTTATCGGAGCAGAGCTTGGTCAGACCCTGGATCTTAACCTTAAGTTCCCTGATTCATACAGCAATGCAGACCTTGCAGGCAAGGATGTTATTTTTACAGTAACAGTTAACAAGATTCTCATTAAGCCCGATTTTGACGATGCTTATGTAGCAACTCTTGGAATCGAAGGCGTATCTACAGTTGATGAGCTTAGCAATTACATTAAGGAAAAGCTCATGGAGGATAAGCAGACATCCTATGATACATCTGTTCAGAATGAGGCACTTGAGGCAGCTACAAACGGATGCATGTTTGAGAATCCGCCTCAGGCTATGCTTGACAGATTTGCAGGTCTGTACGCAGATCAGATGGAGCAGGTAGCTCAGTACTATTCTGCTAGCTACGGACAGTCAATGACAGCTGATTCAGTACTTCAGGTGCTTATGTCACAGGAAGGATATTCAGGAGAGGCTGAGGATTATAAAGCAGAGCAGGCACTTAAGCTTGCAAAGCAGTACATCATGCTTGGTGCTATAGCAGCACAGGAAGGCATTGAGGTTACAGAGGATGAGCTTAATGAGAAGCTTACATCCGATATGGAAACAGCAAATGCCAGCGCTGCTGATTCTGATAAGGTAGACAGTCTTGATGCATACAAAGAGACTGTTGATGTAGAGAATATCAGAGAGAGCCTTCTTAGTAAGAAGGTTATTGAGTTCCTTGCTACAAATGCAAATGTTGTTGAGCCTTCTGATGATGCAGAGGCAACAGAAGAGACTGCAGCAGAGGAGAACACTGAGGAAGCATCAGATGCTTCTGAGGACGGAGAATAATTTTCGAACAACTAATGTTTAAATATGGAGGCATATTATGGAACTAACAGATATCAGAGAGCTTTTTAGAGAGCCGGATAAGTACGCAGACAAAGAAGTAACCGTAGGCGGATGGATTCGTAACATTCGTGATTCTAAGACAATTGGATTTATTGTTTTGAATGACGGTACATATTTTTCACCTCTTCAGGTGGTATATTCTGATGAGCTTAATAATTTTGCAGAGGTTAGTAAGCTTAATGTTGGTGCCGCAATCATTGCTACAGGTAAGATTGTAATGACTCCAGATGCAAAGCAGCCCTTCGAGATGCAGGCTACAGGAATAGAGATCGAGGGACCTTCAACTCCCGATTATCCCCTTCAGCCTAAGCGTCATTCACTTGAGTATTTGAGAACACTTCCTCATCTTCGTGCAAGAACAAACACATTTGAGGCTGGTTTCAGAGTAAGATCACTGGCTGCATATGCTATTCACTCATTCTTCCAGGAGAGAGGCTTTGTATATGTTCACACTCCTCTTATTACAGGAAGTGACTGTGAAGGTGCCGGAGAGATGTTCCAGGTAACAACTCTTGATCTTAACAACGTTCCCAAGAATGAGGAAGGCGAAGTAGATTACACCAAGGATTTCTTTGGCAAGCCTGTTAACCTTACTGTTTCAGGTCAGCTCAACGTTGAGACCTATGCTTTTGCATTTAAGAATGTTTATACATTCGGACCTACATTCCGTGCTGAGAATTCAAACACAACCCGTCATGCAGCTGAGTTCTGGATGATCGAGCCTGAGATGTGCTTTGCAGATCTTAAGGATGACTGTGATTGTGCCGAGGCAATGCTTAAGTATGTTATTAACTATGTACTTGAGAATGCACCTGCTGAGATGGAGTTCTTCAACTCATTCGTAGATAAGGGACTTATTGATCGTCTTAAGAACGTTGCGAACAGCGAGTTTGGTCGTATCACATATACAGAGGCAATTGAGATCCTCAAAGAGCATAACGATGAGTTTGATTATAAGGTTGAGTGGGGCTCAGATCTTCAGACAGAGCACGAGAGATTCCTTACAGAGAAGGTATTTAAAAAGCCTGTATTGGTAACAGATTATCCGAAGGAAATCAAAGCCTTCTACATGAAGCTGAATGATGATGGCAAGACTGTTGCAGCAGCTGACTGCCTTGTACCCGGTATCGGTGAGATCGTTGGAGGAAGCCAGAGAGAGGATGATCTTGAGACTCTTGAGAAGAGAATGGATGAGCTTGGACTTAAGAAGGAAGATTATCAGTTTTATCTTGATCTTCGTCGCTACGGCTCAGTTCGTCACGCAGGCTTCGGTCTTGGTTTTGAGCGCTGCGTAATGTACCTGACAGGTATGGGCAACATCCGCGATGTTGAGTCCTTCCCTCGTACAGTTGGTAACTGCGAGTTATAATTTTTTAGCATCTTATGACTGTTGCTTCCTTGACAGGAGGCAACAGTTTTTTCTTTTTGTTTTCATGTGAATTTTTTTTGAAATGTGTATAAGGATAAAAGCTGACAGCTTAATCATGTTATAATTAGATATAAAATTTTGTTGGAGATTTTGCGGATATCTATCTGCATGAATGATGGGGAAATATGCGAAGATTTAAATTCAAATCTTTTAATAAATATATATGTACAGTACTTGCTGCGACGATGCTTTTTAATTCCGGGTCACTTGCCTTTGCGACCACCAGTGAGGAGCTGAAAAAGCAGCAGAAGGAGCTGGAAAAAGAGCAGAAGGAGCTCGAAAAAAAACAGGATGCTCTGGAATCAGAGAAAAGGTCCAGCCAGAGCGGACTTAATAGTGCAAACCAGAATATTAGTGCAATAGAGGGTGAGCAGGCAGAGATTCAGGCTGAGCTGGATGCTGCAAATGAAGAGCTTGTGGGACTCCTTACAAGTATCGATCTGATTCAGGCAGACATCACAGATACTGAAGAGAAAATTGTTCAGACCCAGGCAGAGTATGACGAGGCCAAGGCTCTGGAAGAAGAGCTCTACGAAGCTATGAAAAAGCGCATACGCTACATGTATGAAAAGGGCGAGCTTACATATGCAGAGCTTCTTTTGCAGGCACAGAGCTTTGATGATCTTCTTAATAAAGCAGAGTATGTAGAGTCTTTGTATGAATATGACAGGACAAAGCTCGGCGAATATGTGGCAGCTAAAAACGCCGCAGAGGAATATGGCGATCAGCTGGCAGAAGCCAAATCTGAGCTCGAGACATCCAAGTATGAGCTGGAGGAAGAGCAGGAATACACAGAGACGGTTATTGCCAATTATAAGAAAAAATATGCCAACTTTGATG
>JAEEGF010485430.1_pt1 | contig 12997 bp, 5 predicted proteins | sample 9134171 | NCBI WGS metagenome assembly JAEEGF01 (sample SAMN16246542, study PRJNA631951) | gut metagenome | biome: gut microbiome; feature: rumen; material: AP-attached | host: Bos | place: Iran: Karaj | collected 2018-10
GATTATGCTTGCTCATCTTTTTCCTCCATCATTTTGAATAATTCCCAGATGACGATACCTGCTGTAACAGATACATTCATAGAGTGCTTAGTACCATATTGCGGAATCTCGAGACAACCGTCACACATATCTATTACTTGCTGTTGAACACCCTTAACTTCATTCCCTAGAATAACAGCAATACGCTCATTCTTCATTCTTAATTCTTCATTCTTAATTTTATCAAGCATTGTACTATTTTCACATTGCTCAACAGCAAGAACCGTATATCCCTGATCTTTGAGATATTGAACACAATCTTCCGTGTGCTCAAAATATTGCCATTCTACACTATCTTCTGCTCCCAGTGCCGTCTTGTGAATTTCAGGATGAGGCGGACGAGCTGTTATTCCACACAGACACACTCCCTGCAGGCGGAAAGCATCAGCTGTACGAAATACCGAACCCACATTATAGAGCGAGCGTACATGATCAAGCACTACTATGAGAGGAGTCTTCTGACTATCCTTATATTCCTCTACGGACAGCCTATTCATCTCAGTTATTCTTAATTTCCTCATTTATTAACAATCGATGTTGATAACTCGTGCAAAAATACTAATTATTTGTTAATAAAAATTTGAAATACCCAAATTATTAACATTCGCCAAAAGTTATTCTCACTTATTCACATATTTTTTCTCATTTATCATCACCAAAAATGAAAATAATTGTTAACTTTGCACTTATCAATATGTGTTAATAACTTTAACCTGAAATCTTATATATCGCTCATTTATATGTCAATACGGAGCTTATGAAAATGTAAACATTTAATATAATAACTTCAAACCTCAAGTTAATAACTTAAAAACCAAATAAAAAGGAATTTTTTTATTCACACTATCAACCGGCTATCATTATCATTACTAAATTCTTTCTAATAATAATAAATATAAAATAATAATAATATGATGTTGAAAACTGAGAATAAGCAGGCGACGAAATCCCCAAGGATAAAGAGCGCGTGGAAGCAGGCAGGCTTCGTTGATGAGTCTATACCTAATGGTATAGACGTTAAGGCCGAAATCCGTAGGATGGCAAAAGAGAAAAATGCAGTCATTATGGCTCATTACTATGTGGATGGTGAGATTCAGGACCTGGCTGACTTTGTAGGCGACTCTCTTGCTCTTGCCCAACAGGCAGCAAAGACGGATGCCGACGTCATAGTCATGTGTGGTGTACACTTCATGGGTGAGACCAACAAGATATTGTGCCCTGACAAGAAGGTATTGGTTCCCGACTTGAATGCTACTTGCTCGCTTGCCGAAAGTTGTAAGGCTGATGAGTTTGAGAAGTTCGTTGGTGAACATCCTGATTATACTGTCATCAGTTATGTTAATACTACAGCAGCCACGAAGGCCTTTACCGATGTGGTAGTTACCAGTGGCAATGCCCGTCAGATAGTGGAGTCGTTTCCTCAGGATGAGAAGATAATCTTTGCACCTGATCAGAATCTTGGAGGATACATTAATAGTATCACGGGTCGCAATATGTTGTTGTGGAATGGTGCCTGTCATGTTCATGAGCGTTTCTCTCTGGAGAAAATACTCGACCTAAAGAAGGAACATCCCAATGCAAAGATATTGGTTCATCCCGAGTGCAAGGGACCAGTTGTTCGCGTAGCAGATAAGGTGGGTAGTACAGCTGCCCTTCTTAAGTTCGCTATTGCCGACGAGTCACAAGAGTTCATAGTGGCAACAGAGAGTGGTATATTGCATGAGATGCAAAAGCGTTGTCCTGAGAAGACTTTTATCCCTGCACCTCCCAATGACAGCACTTGTGCTTGCAATGAGTGCAATTATATGAAGTTGATTACTATAGAGAAACTTTATAATTGCCTTAAATACGAGTGGCCGGAAGTGAAGGTTGACCCAGAAATTGCCAAAAAGGCCATCCGTCCCATCAATCGCATGCTTGAAATTTCTGCAAAGTTAAAGTTGTAAATTGTACGATTTTGTGCAAAATTGGTGTACGATTCATGAATTATTAATAAATGTTATTTATTATTACTTTTGTATGAAATAGCGATTAAATAATTTTGCATCATTGAAAATGATTAATTATTAACGAATCACTAAAAAGATGAAAAGTTTTAGAATTGTTTTGATGATGCTTTTTGGATTGATATGTCCAACAGCATTTGCGCAGACTGCGTATGATTACGAATTGGATGAATCTCGTCCTCTGATTACAGACGTAAGTCAGTTGAGTTCGCCTTACAGCGAGCCAGAACTTGATGAAGGTTACCTGGAATATCTGTTGGATAATGATCCTGAAACCTATTGGCACTCCAACTGGCACTCTACAGCACAGCCTCATGTGCATTATTTGCAGATAGAACTTGCCGAACCCGTGGATGAACTCATTTCTATGAAGTTCACTCGTCGTTGGCACAATTACAGACGTACTGCCTTGCATTATACCGACCACGTAACAGTGTGGAGCATTTGTGGTAGTGACGAACCTGATGCCGACAATGGTGACTGGGTGGAACTATTAGTGACAGAGACTCCTTTCCACGAGCCTGGTGAAACACTTAATACTATAGGATTTGACACTAAGGGCAAGAAATATCTTCGCATCTATGCTGATGCTACTACCGATAATCGTGGCTATTGGCATTTGGCAGAATTGCAGTTCTATCCTTGTACACTTGCCGATGAGGCAACTGCCGCAAAGCGTGAATTGATAGATACTTATTTCCAGTATGAATCGTATATTGAAGAATTCATGAATCATGCTGGAACATTGCCAGGACAATATTTGCCAGAAGCTGTGTCTGCCTTTATTGCCGCTATGGATAAGGTAAATGAAATGGACAGTTCTGGTGAGGAATATTCAGCAGAGGAAATACGCGCTATGATTGAAGAGATTAAGAACACTTATCAGGCTGTGCTTGATTCCAAGGTACCCTTCACACTTGCCGATGGCTATTATCGTCTTCGTCATGCTGTAGTATTCTTAAATAATGTTCCTACGGGTGAAGTGGATGGTGATGGCAATCCCATTACCGTACAGCGCGAAGTAAATAAATATATGTATAGTACACTGAGAGACGGCAAAATTATAGCTCGCTGGAACACGCCTGCAGACTTGAATACTGACTGTCCCTCGCTGTGGAAAGTAACTAATAAGGAAGGATTATTCGATATTGTAAACTGTGCAACTGATGCACGCTTCGATGCTTGGAATAGCACGGTATTGACAATGTCGAAGGAAAGTGAGAACCTAATTGCTGTTGAGTTGGTAGAAAATGTAAATGGTGAACCCTTTGTGACACTTCGTGTATCTACCCAAGATACAAGATGTTTCTTCCATCCAATAGGTCATGGAATATCTGGAGTCGATGCTAATGGTACAGGTGTAGAAGGCGATATGATAGGATGGGCAAATGATGCTTCCCGAGTTTCGGAATGGGTATTCGAGCCTGTTTCTGACGATGTTGCTGAAGAGATTATAAAGGCTTATGAGCCTTACAAGAACCGTGCAGTACTCATTGAAAACTTCAAAAAGATGCGTGAGGATGGCAAGAATAAATTGGAGATTGCAAAGGATTTGTCCTATAAAGAACCACTTATTACCAGTGCAAGCCAGTTGAGTTCGCCTTGGAGTGCTCCTCATAGCTATGAAGGCAATATTGCACACCTGACTGATAATGATCCTATTACCTATTGGCACTCCAATTGGAATAATAATACCGATAGACAGTATGTGCAGATTGAGTTGAATGAAGCTCAATATGAACTCATCTGTATGAAGTTTACTCGTCGTCTTTATAATTATAATTCTACAGTTCTTTGCACTACCAATCACGTTACGGAATGGAGTTTCTATGGAAGTGACGATCCTGATGCAGCAGAGGAAGACTGGGAACAACTTGCTTTCTTTGAGACCCCGTATAATGCGCCTGGTGAAACTATCGTAACGGATGGTTTCGATCCTAAGGGAAAGAAATATCTTCGTCTGTATTGTGAAACCAATATCAGCAGCAACCGTTGTTGGCATTTGGCAGAACTGCAACTCTTCCCCAGTCCTATCGAAATGATTGATCCTGCTACCAGTCAGTATCACATGATGGGTAATGTAGGTACTACCCTTGATGCAGTGCTTACCGAACTGGCAGATGTTGATGCCCAAGATGTTACTGTCGAGCAGTATGACAAGTTAAAGAAAGCCTATGATGCTTTCATTGCCAAGTTTGTTGATCCTACTGAACTTCGCAATAAGATTGAGGAAGTGAAAGGTGCTGATAAGGAAGTGGTCATCGGCAATAATCCTGGTTTCTGGAAGGATGATAGTGCAAGCAATGGCCTAAAGACTGCTATTTCCAATGCTGAAGCCTATGACAAGGGTGGTGTCTATACAACAGAACAGAGTCAGGCTCAAATCGAGGCTCTTGATGTTGCAGTAACCAATATTAATTTATTGGCCAATCCTGTTCGCACGGACAAGTGGTATCGCATTCGTTTCGGAACAGAAGAGGAATATGATAAATATGGTTGGGCAAAGGCTGGCAATGCTCCTAACTATTGGACGGAAGATGGTGAAGTTCTTGGCTTATACAATGAAGGAAACTTCGGTATGCACATTGCAGTTGCTATGAGAGAGAACGTGGTTCTCGGTCAGAATGCTGCAGGCAATAATGTCAATGGTAATCTTATTCAACCTATAGATAAGGATGATGTGCTTATGGGTCAGGAATTACACGGCATACGCCTTGAGAAACTCACCGATCCTGATATGGCACTCTTCCGCTTTGTCAATGTTGGCGATAGTGCATTGGCTATTCAAAACAAGGCTACGGGTCTGTTTATTGGCAACAACATTAAGTTGAGCGTTCATCCCGCTTTGTTTGAACAGGTAATCTCTGGCTATGGACAGAACGCCTTCTTTATCAAGAGCATTCAGGGTAAGGAGTTCAGTCCTCTGCACTTGGCTCAGAGTCAAACCGTCCTTACTGCTTGGGGTAATAAGGCAGGTGCAGGATGGACCGATGCCGATGGCCGTCGTGGTAGTTTCTTCGTAGAAGAAGCCGAGGACATTGCTGCCGACTATACCTTTGGTGACTTCAAAATTAACTTCACGCCTGGTGACATCTATGGTCGTTGCTTCCCTGTTCCCATAAAGGTTGAAGATCCCACTCAAGGTGATGTTTGGACAGTGGCTGGCATAGAGCGCACTCCTGGAGAAAGCAGTGCTAATGAAGAGATTAAGATTACTCTTGCCATGATCACTGATCCTGTGATTGCTGCAGGTCGTCCGTTCCTTTATGTTGCTGCAGGTGAGTTCTATGAGGACGAGCCCGACGACGATGTTCCTTCTGATTTCAGCTTCACATTCGATCTTATCAATGAGCCTCAGACGAATAGTTATCTGAAGGGTGTATTCGATAGCAGAAAAATCGATGAGAAGTACATAGCCGTTGGCAGTGGTCATGACCAGAAGGCTCTTGCCTTTAAGGAAAAGGGTAATACCGTTGAAGACAATAAGGTTTATATAACCGATATTGATCCTGAGGCAGAAGAGTTTGCCCGCAATGCAAAACTCGTCATCGAATTCAATGCAGACATCGACGATGGTGTGAACACAGCTTTGGCAAAAGTTACCAAGCGTGGAGGTGTCTACACTCTCGACGGACGTCTGATCAGCAAGAACGGCAACATCAGTAGTCTCAAGAACGCACAACCTGGTATATACATTGTAAATGGAGTCAAGGTTGTAGTAAAGTAAAGTAGTGTAATGTGGCTCGAACTGGTTCCAGTGTGGACTTGTTCGAGCCATATTTTTTGAATGAAATCATAGAAAAAGATATAAGGCGATGAAGAGATTTTCCTTTCTGTTATTCCTTTTTTGGGCTTTCCAATGTTTGCAGGCTGCAGACTTTCCAAAGCTAAGTACGGGTTCGCAAGAATACTGGTACTATCTGAAGTTTACGCAAGGTAGTTTTGTAGTGGGCTCCGATGGTGAAGGCCAGGTTTGCAAGGCAGTCATTCCTACAGGTAGGAGCGCACAGTTGTGGAAGGTAGAGAGACCCTCTTCATCGGGATATACCTTTACCAATAAACTGGGGCTACGGCTCTATGTGATGGATACCTCCCAAGGTTCGGAAGTGCGGGCTTCCGTCAATCCCTCAGATCTGTATATGTTTAAGATCAATGCCAGTGACAACAGCTATACCATCTCCCCTTCTACGAACACAGGACAATCGTTCAATTCGTGGGGTGGGATGGGACTTCGCAACGACATCAAGCTTTACAGTTCTTCTGATGCCAATGCCCCTATGGTTTTTCTGTCGGAGAGCGAAATATTGCAAACGGCACCTCCCATCAATGTTGTTCCCTATCCCTCTTCTGTAACGATGAAGGAGGGTGTTTTCAATCTTCGTCAACTGTCTGCCATCACCTGTTTCAGTGATTCCACGGCCTTGTTGGCTCGTAGGCTTGTCGATGACCTTCAGCGTACGGCAGGTATAGGGGTTGAAGTCAAGGAAAATGTGGAAAGTGCTACTGCTTCGTCTGTCTCACTACTTTATGATGCCAGCATTCCTACCGAAGGCTATCGACTGACGGTGCAGGACAGTGGCATCAGTGCTGAAGCTTCCGACTATGGAGGCTTCTTCAATGCCCTGCAGACCTTGCGTCAACTCATGCCTGCTGCCATCTTCGGCAAGGCATCAGTGCCTGACGCTAAGTGGGAAGTACCTCAACTTGTTATTAACGACACTCCTGCCATGTCACATCGAGGATTTCACTTCGACATTAGTCGTCATTTCTTTGACAAGGACGAGGTGAAGAAACTCCTCGACATGGCCTCGGTCTATAAACTCAATCGTTTCCATTGGCATCTTACCGACGACCAGGGTTGGCGTGTAGAGATTCCCGAATATCCACTCCTCACTACCGTTGGTGCCATCCGCAAGGCATCGCTGACGGTCTATGATCCCACGGCAGGCATTAGTTTCTACGACGACACGGAGTATGGACGTGGATGTTACTACACCCTTGACGACTTGCGTGAAATTGTCGATTATGCACGCGAACGCAACATTCAGATCATTCCTGAGATAGACATGCCTGGCCACATGACTGCTGCCATAGTTTCCTATCCCGAACTGGGGTGCAATCCTGAGAAGAAGATTGAGGTCATGACGGAGGGTGGTGTCAGCAGGGACATCCTCAACTTGGGTAAGGAGGAGACCATTGATTTCCTCAAATGTGTCCTAGGCCATCTTGCCGAGGTATTCCCTTACGAACTCATTCACATCGGTGGCGACGAGTGTCCCACCAATGCCTGGCAGGAGAATGCCGACTGTCAGCGTCGCATCAAGAACGAGGGACTTAGTGGTGTCAATGATTTGCAACCTTGGCTTGTAGAGAAACTTGGCGTCTTCTTGCGTGAGAACTACGGAAAGAATGTCGTTGTTTGGGACGAACTCTTGGCAAATTGGAAAAGCAATTACACCACCAAACCCGTCGTCATGTCGTGGCGTGGGGTAGATTATGCCCGACAGGCGGCCGACAAGGGTCTTTACAGCATCATGGTGCCAACGCGTCCGCTTTACTTCGACCTTTTGCAATACAACGCCGACAAACTCGAGATCAACTGTCCTTACATGGGTGGATATGGTAATGGCAGTGTCAACACGCTTGAGAATGTCTATAATTTCAATCCGCGTTCTACCGTCAGTGGACGCGAGCAGTTTGTCATTGGAACGCAGGCAAACCTGTGGACGGAGAGTTGCACATCGAATCGCGAAGCCGAATATCAGTACTATCCTCGTCTCTTGGCTTTAAGCGAGATAGCTTGGTTGCCCAATAACAAGAAGAACTTCATCAGTTTCTACTATCGTCTGCAGAATCAGGTTCCAGTGCTTGAGGCAAAGGAGATCACCTATGCACCACATTACATCGAACCCAAGGAACTCACGCCCGTGGAGGAAGCTATCAAAGAGGTCACAAACATCCTCAGCCAAAGTGTGCCGGGTGGGGTAGGCTATCCTCAGTCATCGGAATACGAAGCCCTGCAGCAGGCATTAAGTCGTTTGCAGGCTAACACCGAAAGCGAGACACTACTCGATGCCTTACGCCTTCAGATACAGGCCTACAAGGATGCTCCTATAGTGATGCCAGCGCCTGATCGTTTCTATCAGATTGTGAGTGCTTCCACCTATTTCCGCAATCGTTTCGAGGGGTCGACGCTCTACATCAAAGGCAAACAACTTTCCATTCACTACACGCCGCAAACCGATCTCGAAGAAATGTGGAAGTTCGTTCCGCAGGACGATGGTTCCTATCAGGTCGTAAGTGTCGCCTCAGGCAATGCCATCACCCTTTCCCAGTCGGCCAGCGCCTCTGCCAAGATTGACAAGGAGACAGGCAGCTCTTTGGTCATTCGCAAGGCCACCAAACCTGCCGGAGGCTTTACCTATATTCCAGGTGTAGTCAACATTAAGAGTGGTAATATGAACCTCTTTGCCCAGATTTCGGGTCGCAACCTCACAATCACTTCCTCACTCGACTCCACACTCTGCTATCCAGGCACATGGCGCATCGTGGAAATCACGGACTATAGGTATTGGCTCACTCAACTGCTCGAAAAGGCAGAACGCCAGTACGGCGAACTGTCCGACAGGCCTGAGGCAGTGAAGGAGACCTTGGAATTCCTTGCCCAGATTATCACTGACAGTCATCAACTGTTGGATCAGGAAATGGTAAGTCAACAAGAATATATCGACATAGCCCAGCGATATGCCCAGTATCTCACGATGTCCGAGGTCGATCCCTATTACACCATTGACCCTGCTTATTACTATAACATTCGCAATGGATATTTCACCAACTACTATGCTGCTGCAAATTCCAGTGGCAATGGCATACTCCCCCGAACACTCTCTTCCGACGACCGTTTCAAGTGGTCTATCGTGAAGAACGACGATGGCACGGTTCGCATCTATAACAAGCAAACCCAGACGGCTGCCTATGTCTCGTCGTCTGCCGAAGAACAACGTCTGCGACTGGGTAGCGACTATGCCTGGAAACTGCGTGAGATCACTTCCGACCAGAACAATTCCGGCGTGGCCATCATCGATGAATCGGGGACTTATAGTTGGTACATCAATCCCAATGCATGGACCTATGTACTGCTCAAACCCTACGACTGGGGAGCCAGTGTATGGCAATTCGTAAAGACCGACGAAGAAGTACCAACAGGGATTGAGGAGCTCTGCTCCAGTTCAGAGTTAGGAGTTCAGAGTGCTGAGTTGTACGACCTTGCAGGCCGCAAGCTCACTTCATCCCTTCATCACTCCATCCCTTCCTCACTCCCGAAGGGCGTTTACATCAGCAATAGAAAGAAAATAGTGAAAACAAACATAATTAACTAACTATGGACAGAAGAGATTTCATGAAAACTCTTGGGGCAATGGGACTGTTCACCATTGTCCCTCGTCAGGTTTTGGGGGGCAAGGGATTCATTGCCCCCAGTGATCAGTTGACGAAAGGCATTATCGGTGTAGGAGGTATAGGCCGTTCGTCGAGTCATTTTTCAAGTTCGGAGGCTTGCCGTCTGGTAGCTGTCTGTGATGTCGATGCAAAGCATCTCTCCAGTGCTGTCGATGCCGCAAAGAAGGACTTGAAGGAGAATGTGAAAGCCTATGATGACTTTCGTGAACTCATAGCTCAGAGTGGTGCCGACATCATCCACATTGCCACACCTCCCCACTGGCACGGCATCATGGCTATGGAGGCCGCTCGCGCTGGCAAGGACATCTGGCTGGAGAAGCCCATGACGCGAACCATTGGCGAGGGAAAGGCTGTTGCTGAGGCCGTGAAGCGCTATGGACGCATACTCCGACTGAACACTTGGTTCCGTTTCACAGACACCTTCTACGGACTGGCAACTCCCGTGAAACCCCTGAAGAAACTCATCATGAGCGGTGAACTGGGATGGCCCTTGAAGGTTACCGTCAGCGGTGCCACAGGCTTCACCTGGAAGTTCTTCTGGGTAGGTAAGGACAATCTTACCGAACAGCCTGTGCCCAAGGAACTGAACTACGATATGTGGCTTGGTCCTGCACCCTACAAACCCTATAATGTGCACCGCACACACCAGACTTTCCGTGGTTATTGGGACTACGACGGTGGAGGTCTGACGGACATGGGTCAGCACTATCTCGACCCCGTACAGTACATGTTGGGCAAGGACAATGACTTCCCCGTTAAGGTGGAAATCGATGCACCCCAGCAGCATTACGATGCCGTGGGCATCTGGCGTAAGATCACCTACACCTATGCCGACGGATGCCAGATTGTGCTCGAGGGCGAAGGCTTCGAGAGTCCAGGTAAAGTGCCGTACATCGAAGGACCTAAGGGTAAGGTTTACAAGGGTTTCGAATGCACCATTCCCAATGTGCAGGAACTCATCAACTCCATCTCCGATCCCGAACCACAGCGTACCGACTTCCTCGAGTGTGTTCGCACGCGTCAGAAGTTTGCCCTCAACGAACAGAATGGTCACCACAGTTGCACCTTGGTGAACATGGGTGCCGTAGGTCTCCGTCTGGGACGCAAGGTGTTGAATTTCGATCCCGTCACCCAGCGTTTCATTGGCGACGATGCGGCCAACGCGCTCATCGATCAGCCCATGAGAGGAGAGTGGAGACTTTAATGGACCCATCCTAGCCTTCCCTTAAGGGAAGGGATAACCAAGTCCTCTAGATATTTCTCCTCGTCAGGGATAGGAATCAGGGAGAAGATCCTCTATTAAATTATGAATCATGAATTAAGAATTAAGAATTATATGAAACGCATACTATTATTATTTTTCATTTTCTCATTTCCTCATTTCTTCATTTCCTCTGTTCAGGCTCAGGACAGCCGCAATCGTGTGGCTTCTACCATCGTGGCCGACGGATTGGCACAGTTGCCGGCACAGAACCTCGATGTGCTGAATCAGGTAATGAGTGAGATAGCCGGCACAGGTGCTGAAGGCATCAACATGCTGGTGCAGTACCTCAACGATTCCGAGGAAGGCAAGGGCGCAGCATTCGAATACGCCATAGATGGTCTTACAAGTTATCTCAACGCCAAGGGTCGTGAAGGTCTGCGTGCCCCCATTCGTGATGGTTTGAAAAAGGGTGTTGCTACGGCAAAGACCAATGCACGTAAAGCCTTCTATGTACAACAATTGGCCAAGATAGCCACAGAGGCCGATGTACCCTTCTTCGAGTCGTTGGTCACAGACAGTTATCTCAAGGAATATGCCCTTGCAGGTCTGTCGCCCTTTGGAAAGGGCAAACCTGCTGGCGCTATGCAGTTAGTGGACAAAAAGTCCGATGAAATCGCCACTTTTTGCTCTAAAGTGACTTCGGCAAAGGCTTCGAAACAGGCAGGTCTCTTGCTCAAGAGTCTGAAGAATCCCAATCGAAACATTCGCACCAATGCTCTGGCTCTGGCCGACGAACTGAAGTTGCCCGCTTTCGACACACAGGTCATCAAGGCCTTCCCCAAACTGAAGATTGATGCCAAGGCCGATGTCGTTCGTTGGCTGGGTAACAATCACAACAACAGCCCTGCTGCTGTCGATCTCGTTCTCAATGCCATTCCTTCTGCCGACAACGAGTTGGCCGACGCAGGCATCGAAGCCGCTGGTCGCATCGGAGGTGAAAAAGCTCTCGACGCACTGGTAGGTGCCCTCGACGGTCAGCATGCTACTGCCGCCCTGACGGCTCTGACGGCCTTCAACGGCGATGTCAAGTCGGGTGTGCTCAAGGCATTGCGTGCCAAGGGGAGTACGGCTTCTGCCAATCTCGTGAAACTGGCTGGCGAGCGTCGCATCCACGAGGCCTATCAGCCCCTGACGGCACTCATTGGTAACAGCGCTCTCCAAAAGGCTTCTACAACAAGTCTGGCACAGATAGTGACTGCCGACCAGTACGCCGACCTCCTTCAGCGCTTCCGTCCCTATCCCGATGTCTACTATCAACTGTTGGCACAGAAGGGAGACAAGGCCAGCATCGACGAGGTGGTGTCTGCCGCAAAGGCTGGAGCAAACACGAAGGATGCCCGTACGGCTCTCCTGAAGGTGGCAAACGCCGATGTAGTGCCCCAACTCTTCGAGATTGCCCAGTCCGATGCCTCCGCACGCGACGCTATGCTCGGTCGTGCACTCACCCTCACACAACAGTCAGGATGGGCTTCGCTGACCAAGTATCAGCACTATAAGCAAGCCCTTGAGATGAACCCCTCTGCGAAGACGGTTGACCGCTATCTCGAGGCACTGGGCACCCTGAACAACGAACCCTCGCTCAACCTTGCCGCCCGTTACATGGATGTCAAGGCCAACGACCTCGCTGCTGCCCATGCCGTGACGGACCTCATCGATAAGAACGAACCCCTGCAACGCGGAAAGCACGTGCGCGAGATGTTGCAGAAGGCACAAGCCGTGTTCAAAAGTCACACCGAGAATGCCGATGCAGGATATGCCGTTGACCAAGTGAACACGATACTGCCCAAGATTGTCGACGATCCCAATGCCGTCACCACCAAGGTCACCACACTTTCCGACGAAGAGCGCAAGGCAGGCTTTGAACTCCTCTTCGACGGCACAAACCTCGACAAGTGGAAGGGCAACAAGGCCGACTATGTACCCATCGACGGAGCCATCTATGTCAGTGCCCACTATGGTTCAGAGGGCAATCTCTACACGACCAAGAAGTACTCCGATTTCGTCCTCCGCTTCGAGTTCAGCTTTGTCCGTCCCGGTGTCAACAATGGTGTGGGCATTCGCACCAGGGAAGGTGTCGATGCAGCCTACGAGGGCATGGAGATACAGATTCTGGACCACGACGACCCCATCTATAAGGGTCTGCGCGACTATCAGCAACATGGTTCGGTCTATGGCATCATCGTTCCCGAGCATGTTAACTTTGGTCCTCTTGGCACATGGAACACTGAGG
>JAEEGF010285943.1_pt1 | contig 12996 bp, 10 predicted proteins | sample 9134171 | NCBI WGS metagenome assembly JAEEGF01 (sample SAMN16246542, study PRJNA631951) | gut metagenome | biome: gut microbiome; feature: rumen; material: AP-attached | host: Bos | place: Iran: Karaj | collected 2018-10
GGTCAGGGCGTAGGGCGAAGCCTCGTCGCAGATCTTAAGCGTTTCGTCAAGCTCGTCGTCAGGGTAGACGTAGACGGAAACGATGGGCCCGAAGATCTCCGTGACCATGGATTCATAATCGGGCTTCTTGCAGACGATGACGGTCGGCTCAACGAACCAGCCCTTCGAATCGTCGCAGGTGCCGCCGATGACGATCTCGCAGTCCGGGCTTTCCTTCGCGCGGTCGATATAGCCCTTGCAGCGGTCGAAGGAAGCCTTGTCGATAACGGCGGCGAGGAAGGTATCGAAATCCTGCACGTCGCCCATCTTGACGCCCTTCATCATTTCTTTCATCGTTGCAAGCACGTCCGGCCAAATGCTTTCCGGAACGAAAGCGCGGGAACATGCGGAGCACTTCTGGCCCTGGAACTCGAACGAGCCGCGGATGAGCGCAGCGGCGAGCGGGCGGACCTTCGCGGTCTTATGCGCGAAGATGAAGTCCTTGCCGCCGGTTTCGCCGACGATGCGCGGATAGTTGTTGTAGGAAGCGATATTTTCGCCGATCTGCTTCCAGACGCTCTGGAAAACCTCGGTGGAGCCGGTGAAATGGAAGCCTGCGAGCTCCTTGCGGGAAATGACGTATTTTGCCATGTCGCTGCCGCTGCAGGGAACGAAGTTGATGACGCCGGCGGGAAGGCCGCAGTCCTCAAGCAGCTTCATGAAATAGTAGTTGGAAAGCACGGCGGTGCGGGAAGGCTTCCAGACGGCGACGTTGCCGACGATGGCGGGCGCCATGGGAAGGTTGCCGCCGATGGAAGTGAAGTTGAACGGCGTGATCGCGCAGATGAAGCCGTCGAGTGCGCGGTAATCCTGGCGGTCCCAGATGCCGGGGATGGAGCCGGGCTGATCCTTGAAGATCTCCTGAGCGGACCATACGCCGAATCTGAGGAAATCTGCGAGCTCCGCAATATCTATTTCGGCCTGGAACACTGTCTTGGACTGGCCGAGCATGGTGGAGGCGTTCAGCACCTTGCGGTAGGGGCCGGTGATCATGTCGGCTGCCTTGAGGAATATGGCGGAGCGGTGCTCCCAGGGCATATCCTCCCACGCGGCCTTGGCCTCAAGCGCGGCGTCAACAGCCATCTTGAGCTCCTTCTCGCCGGCCATTGAGCACTCCGCGATCACGTGACCGTGATCATGCGGCATCGTGACCTTGATGGTCTTTTCGGTGAAGATCTCCTTGCCGCCGATTATGAGCGGGATCTTCACGACCTCGGCAGCCTGGCGGGCAAGCTCTTCCTTGAGCTCGGCGCGCTCCTTCGATCCGGGCAGATAGCCGCGGAAAGCGTCGTTATCGGGTCTTGCGATGGTGAAATAAGCGTTTGACATGATTCCTCCTTTTTCGGCTCATTCTTGAAAAGAGTCAAGCCTCATGTTTAATGCCAAGTCAGATTTGGTTGAGCGGCGAATGCCCGGCGGGCTTTTTCGCCAATAGATAATATAACATATCAAAAAGGCGATGTCAACGAAAAGAGAGGCGAAAGACGCGCCGCAAAACGCCTTTTTTGAGATCGTACCGGGGCGGCGCAGCCCTTTGATTTACAGCGCGCAGGATGGTATAATAGCGTAAACGAACCGTTTTCAGGAGGAAGAAATGATACTCTTTGTCAATGCCTGCGTGCGGAAGGGCTCCCGAACGAAGGAGCTTGCGGACTGCCTGCTCGAAACGGCGGGGGAGCCCTATGAGGAGCTGCGTCTCGGCGAGCTCTGCTTTCCGAATGCCGACGGGGATTTTTTGGAAAGACGCGCCCGTCTTGAGGAAAAGGGCGAGTTCGGCAGCCCGATGTTTGCGCTCGCGAGGCAGTTTGCGCAGGCGGATGAGATCGTGATAGCCGCGCCGTTCTGGGATCTTTCGTTCCCGGCGGCGCTGAAGCAGTATTTCGAGCAGATAAACGTGCTCGGCGTTACGTTTTATTATACTCCGGAGGGCGAGCCGAAGGGCCTCTGCCGCGCGAAGCGCATGACCTATATCACCACCGCTGGCGGCGATCATTTTCCCGCGGAATTCGGAGCGGGCTATGCCGAGGCGCTTGCGAAGACGTTTTACGGCATACCCGAATTCAGGCTCATAAAGGCCGTGGGGCTCGATCTTGAAGGGGCGGATCCCCGCGCGAAGATCGAGGAGGCGAAGGAAGAGATAAGAAAGCTTTATTCCCCGTAAAGCGCCGCGCTCCTATGGGGGCATAAGCCGGGGAAAGGCTCTTATCCCCGCGGGGAAGGCGCTTTCGCGTATTGACCGCGGAGCGGCAAAATGATAGAATAAAACCAATATGAATGCAGGAGGTCAAGCCATGCTCGCGATCACGGCCGCATCGGCGGGAGCAACAAGCATATCGCAGTTTTTCACGAATATGATCGGCACGCTTGCCGTTATACTCATAATAGCCGCTTTTATTGGCGGAAGCGATCTTATGAGCAAGCTCACGGGGGCGAAAAACGGGTGGAAGGCCGCGCTCATTTCGGGCGTGCTCGGGGGCATATTCGGCATATACGGCACCATGTCCGGCCTGCAGCTCAACGGCGCCATAATCTCCGTGCGCGATATAGGCCCCATGCTCGCGGGCTGCACAAGCGGCCCCCTGGGCGGCCTCATCGCGGGCGTCATCGCGGGCGTGCACAGGTTCATCGTGGGCTCCACTGATTCGATGACATCGCGGCTCGTCACCGTTGCCTGCATACTCGCCACGGTCAGCATAGGCGTAATGTGCGGCTTCCTCTCCAAAAAATTCCATGACAGGCTCATCAAGCCCTGGTGGGCGCTGCTTATAGGCATTGTGATGGAGACCTTCCATCTTTCGCTCGTCCTTCTTTTAGTAAAGCCCTTTTCCGCCGCTCTCGAGATAGTCAAAACGATAGCGATCCCGTTCCTGCTCGTTAACGCCGTCGGCTTCACGCTGATGATAACCATGATCGAATACTTCGAAAAGGAGAGGCGGATCACGCTTGAACGTTCGAGGCTCAAGACTGAGCTGGAGGTCGCGACGGTGATCCAGCGGTCGCTTCTGCCGCCCATTACGGAAAGCTACCCCGGCAGGGCGGAAATAGAGGTCGCCGCCTCTATGGACCCCGCTAAGGAGGTCGGCGGCGATTTCTACGACGTATTCTTTGTGGATAAGGACAGGCTGTGCTTCGTCGTGGCCGACGTTTCGGGCAAGGGCATACCCGCCGCGCTGTTCATGGCGAATTCCAAAACGACCATTCAAAACTGCGTGCGCGATATTCCGACCCTTGCGGAGGCAGCGGCCGCCGCTAACGAAGGCCTTTGCAGGAACAACACCGCGGAGATGTTCGTTACCGCGTGGCTGGGAGTGCTCGAACTTACGAGCGGCAAAGTGAACTTCGTCTGCGCGGGGCATAATCCGCCCGTGCTCATTTCGGAGGATAAGGCCTCGTTCGTTAAGCTCAAGGGCGGTTTCGTATTCGCCGGTCTGGAGGGCGTCAAATACCGCGAGCACAGCTTGGAGCTCAAAAAGGGCCAAAGCCTCTTCCTTTATACAGACGGCGTGACCGAGGCGGAAAACAGCCGGCATGAGCTTTACGGTGAGGAAAGGCTCCTCGCCTGCCTCGAAAACGCATACGGGAAATCGCCCGAAGGGCTCATAGCCGAGGTCAAAAACTCCCTCGATTCTTTCGTTGCGGGGTTCGACCAGTTCGACGATATAACGATGCTCTGCATCCGCTACAAGGGCGAGTGAGCTCCATAAAGGATCGACGGCGCGGGGCCGATAATATATTATTCCGCGGTATTGACGCGGGACCATGCGCGTGGTAATATATGCGAACATAAAAGCTGAAGCAAAACAGCGCCGATGCTTTGACTAACGGAAAATACTTGTTGAGTGAGGTTTTTTCGTTCGCCAAAGCATCGGCGTTTTTGTCGTGCTGCGCATTTTGACAACCGAATACCGAGAGCCGGCGCCGTGCGCTGACCCCGGGGAAGCAGGCCGCGATCCCGCGAAAGCGGAGAGCCTGCCAAGGGGAGCGGCAAAGGCTGAGACCACAGAAGGAATACCGCCCCGTTTTGCCCCCCCGCGGGGCAAGCCGCATTAAGGGAAGAGGGCGCTGGATGCAACGAAAAAAACGGTGAAAATGAAAGACAAATCAGCAATGAAAGCGAGGTATTGGATATGTACGGAATAAACAGCGACGACTGCATGGTGAAGCTCGAAGTAAGGGAATACCGCGAGTACTATCAAAGACTTAAGGCTTCCGATGAAGCGGCGGTAAGGTTCATGCGCGCGGCGCGGGCGCTTCCCGCAGGGAGCGCGCTCACCCTTATAGGCGGCGCTTTCAAAGAAGCTCCGCGTGAGATGCTCGCGGCGGCGGATAGGGCTTCCGGCATTAAGGAAGACGATTTCCGCTGGATATTCGAATCATGCGGGAGCGTGAGCGGTTACGCGCCGGACGGGGATGGCGAAAGCGGGGAGCCGCGCTTCGTTTACGAGGTTTGCCGTGACGAGGCCGAAAGCGAACCCGGCGGTCGAAACGATTGCTTTGCTTCGGATAACGTCTCGGATGAAGCATTGTCCCGCCGCGCTGAGTTTTTCAGTGCGCTTCGGGAAGCGGGGGGCCGCATCGGCGTCATCGCCGCTTCCGATTCGGGAGCCGCCGTGCGGCTGGAGCTCGCGGAGCCCATGTCCGTCAAGAATAAAACGCGGTTTTCCATTGCCTTCCCGGGCTTGAGAGCGGTCGGGCAGGAAACGGAGCGCGGGCCGAAAACCCTCCGCGAAAAGGACGCGAGGCGGATACTGTCCGGCTTTTTATATCCCGCCATGAAGGGCGATAATGAAGAAGCCGGTCTTGATGGCTTCGACGTTGAAGACGAGGACGAAGCTCCCCTGTTTCCGGAAGCTCCCTATGAAGAGCCGGAAGCCGTGCCCGCCGAACAGAACGCTCCCGATGAAGCGCCGGAAAAGCCGGAAATACCCGATTCCGCGGCCTTGGACGAGCTCGACCTCAGCGCGGCGGCGTTCCACCGTCTGAACAGGGCGGGGGTGCGTACCGCGGGCGATATAAGAAACATGACCGACGACGAGCTTTTCCGCTGCATGCTCGGCAGGAACCACATCCGTGCGATAAGAAAGCTGCTTGGCAGCGCGCCCGTCCGGGAGGAGGCGGAGGAGGAGGGCGACCCTCTCGCCGAACTCAACGGGCTCATTGGGCTTGAAAACGTGAAGACGCAGGTGAGGCGCATAGCGGCGTTCGCAAGGATGAACAAGGATATGGAACGGCTCGGGAGGACCGCCGTCCCCATGGTGCTCAACATGGAATTCACGGGCAATCCCGGCACGGCGAAGACCACTGTTGCGAGGATACTCGCCGGGATATTCAAACGCCTCGGCATACTTACAAGCGGCGAACCCGTCGAAACGGGCCGCGCGGACCTCATCGCCCGTTACGAGGGGCAGACCGCGGACAAGGTTCGGAACGTATTCCGCGGAGCGAAGGGCAAGCTCCTGTTCATTGACGAGGCGTATTCGCTGGTCGAAGGCATGGAAGGCGCTTACGGCGACGAGGCGATAAACACGCTCGTACAGGAGATGGAGAACGGCCGCGGCGAAACGGTGGTGATATTCGCGGGCTACCCCGACGAGATGCGCGCCTTCTTCGCAAGGAACCCCGGCCTGCGTTCGAGGGTGCCGTTCCGCATAGACTTCCCCGATTATTCGGCGGAAGAGATGGTAAAAATAGCTGAGCTCGAGGCGGCGAAGCGCGGCTTCACACTGCGCCGCGAAACGCTTCCGAAGCTCCGACTCATCTGCGAGACCGCCCGAAACGGAGCGGAAACGGGCAACGGCCGCTTCTGCCGCAACCTTATTGAGGGCGCGATACTCTGCTATGCCGACCGCGTTTACGGCACGGATGACCTGCGGGAAGAGGTCTGCCCGGAAAACAACGACTTTGCGATAGCGCCGGAGGATCTCATCCTCCCCGAAATACCCAAAGCAAACAAAAAAACCGTCAGGATCGGGTTCGCGGCGTGAGCCGCGCCCGGATCGGGGCGGAAAACGGCGGAGCAACGAAAAAGGGCGGGGTAAAACCCCGCCTTTTCAAATCACGATCAGTTTCAGTCGATCTTTTCGATGGGCGCGTCGGGAGCGTTTGCCTTTACGGACTCGATGCCGTTGATGCAGCTCTTCATCGACTTGTAGCCTTCGGAAACGGCAATGATCTGGCCGTTCCTTGCCTTCAGACGGAAACGGAATTCGCCGGACTTATCGGTATAGATCTCGAACTTCGGATTGATAAGGACCTTGTGATCCTCAACCGTCTGATCCTCAATGGGCGCGATGGGAGCGTTGCGCATTACGCTCGCGATGCCCTTGCGGCAGGAAGCTTCGGCTTCATAGACCTCGGAGGTGGCGATAACTTCGCCGTTGCCCGCTTTGAGGTCGAACTTGACGCCGGTGTTGGTCATCTTTATAATGAATTTACCCATATAAAAAGTCCTCCTTTATGTGGTTCGGTTACAATATACAACATTTCGAAACGATTTTCAAGTGTTTTTATCGAAAATTCCGAAATCCGGGATAAAAAAGCTTATCTTTCGCCGAACAGGACGCCCGTTATGCGCGCTTCCGCCGCGTCGAGCTCCTTCCTGACGGAGGCCGATACGCCCTCTTGCGAGGTGGGCATCACCACGAAGGCCTTCCCTCCGTAAGTCCTCAGCACACGGCAGGGGTGATAGATCTCGTTCGCTATCGTCACGTTCCCATCGCCGTCCTTATGGATATGGAGCTCAGTTATGAATGTATCCTTCGAGGCGTCCTGCGACATGCTCGAAACGAAATTTCCCATCGAATACAGGCAGAGCACCCGCCTGCCGTCGTCCGCTTCGACCCAGACGGAGGGCTGGACGGTGTGGGAATGTGAACCGCAGATGAGATCCGCGCCCGCGTTTGCGAGCTTTACCGCATGGCGGCGCTGAATATCGGTGGGGACGTGGGTGTGCTCGCGGCCCCAATGCTCATAGACGATAACAAATTCCGCGCCCGCGCTCCTGGCTTGTTCAATATCCCGCCTTACCGTGGATTCGGAATAGGTGTTTATCATGTACGGGCGGCCGACGGAGGTCACGCAGCCCTCCTTGCCGTTGTAGAATTCGGCGTATGAAAGCAGGGCGGTCTTTATCCCGCGGATGTTTACTATCACGAAGCGGGGCTCTTCCGGGGAGGCGAATACGCCCGTGTGTATGAAGCCGTATTCATCGGCGGCTGAGATGGTATCGAGTATGCCCTGCAGGCCCGCGTCGCAGCAGTGATTGTTGGCGAGCGCAAGCGCGTCGAAGCCCGCGGCCTTCACCGCGGCGAGGTATTCCGCGGGGCCGTTGCAGTTGGGCATGCCGTCTGTCATCGTCTGCTGATAGGCATAGGGGAAATTGGGCGAAAGAGTGCTTTCGAGATTCGCAAAAGCGAGGTCCGCCCGCGAGAGTATCGGCGCGACGTATTCAAAGGACGGGCTGAAATCGAAATGCGAAGACGAGCCCGCGCTGCTCATTGCGGCGTACTGCTGACCCGAAAGGCACATGAGATCGCCCGCGAACATCAGCACGGGATCGTTGGGATCGATAACGCCGGGATCCGGTGCGGAGCCGGTATGGGACTGGCTCGGGCCCGGAGTTTCGGCCGGTTTTTCGGTGGGCTTCGGCGTTTTAGTGGGATTCGGGGTATCGGTCGGCTTTTCGGTGGGCTTGGGAGTTTTAGTGGGCTTGGGAGTGGACGTGATATTAACGGAAGGCTCGGCCGTGAACGTGGGTTCGGGAGTCTTTGCGGGAAGCTCAGTGGGTTTTTCGGTGGGGGCGGCGGTTTCGGGCGAGGGCTCGGGTGAAGCGGAAGGCTCCGCGGAGGGCGCTTCCGAAGCGGGCTCCGCCGGCGCTGCGGTCGGCTCTTGGGTCATGGGGTCGGTCGGGGCGGTGACGACGGTCTCATGCCCGCTTTCGCGCGCGGGAAAGCACCCCGCCGAAACGAGCGTCAACAGTATGAGCACAGCCGCAAGCACCCTTTTGACCATATCGGGACCTCCCATTGCAATATGCTCATTTTAGCACAAAGACCGCGTCGGCACAACCGGGCCCGCCGCGCGCAATGCGCAATATATTCGGCGATTTGTTGCGAATGAGGCCGAACGCTGTTATAATCTCAGCATACTCGTTCGGAGGTGTGTTCAAATGAGAGAGTTTTTCGGTTTGGGCGGCTATCAGAGGAGCGCCGAGGGCTTCCTTTCATGGCAGCATCTCGCTGCTTCGGCGGTTTATCTCGGTGTAATGGCGCTGCTTGCGGTCATAATAGGCCGCGCCCGCAGAAACGCGGATATTGAAAGGAAGAACCGCGTGCTCGCCGCAGCCGCGATACTCATAGACGGGCTGGAGCTTTTCAAAATAGTCCTTATTTGCTTCCGCTCGCATAACGCGATGCAGTGGCTCTACATACTGCCGCTCTTCCTTTGCAGCATACAGCTCATTACGATCCCCCTCGCCGCGTTCGCAAAGGGGCGCCTTAAGAACGCCGCGCTCGATTTCGTGGTGGTGTTCGGGCTTTTGGGCGCCGTTATGGGCATAATCGGCGCGGGCAACAATTACTCCTGCTATCCCGTCGTTTCGTTCGATAACGTCGTTTCGGGCTTAACTCACGCGATCTCCGGCTTCTGCTCGCTCTACATACTCATTTCGGGCATGGCGAGCATGAAGAGGAGCGATATGCACATCACTTTCTTCATAATGCTCGGCTTCTGCATCGCGGCGTACGCTGTGAACAAGCTGATCGACTACAACTACATGTTCCTTATGCGGGGCGACGGCACTCCCTATGACATGATCTTTAACCTTGTGGGAGGCAGCCCCGTGCTTTACCCCCTCGCGGTGGTGGGGATCTTCCTCATCTATATAGCGGCGTTCTATTCGGTCTATTACATAGCTGCCAAAAAGAAGAGCTGAAATGGCATATCCCGTTTACATTTTCGATCTTTACGGCACGCTCGTCGATATACTGACGGACGAAAGCCCCGGCCCCCTGTGGGAACGTGAGGCGGCGCTTTACACATCCTTCGGCGCGGCTTACGGCGCGGATGAGCTGAGGCGCGAATACCTGCGGCTCTGCGCGAAGGAGCAGGCGGGCGAAGCCGATCCCCTTTACGAGATAGAGCTGAGGAGGGTGTTCGAGGGGCTGTTTCTGCGGAAGGGCAGGGAGCCCGGCGAAAAGCTCACCGCATTTGCCGCGGAACGCTTCCGCGAATATTCGACGCTCCGGCTCGAGATCTATCCTTGGGTCGGGCCCGTTTTCCGCCGCATAAGGGAGGCGGGGAGCCGCATATTCCTTCTCAGCAACGCGCAGGCGTGCTTCACTGTGCCGGAGCTCGAAAAGCTCGGCCTTGCGCGGGCGTTCGATGCGATCCGGCTTTCCTCCGACGTGGGGCGCAGGAAACCTCATCCCGCCATAATGCGGGCGCTCCTTGAAGGGGAGGGGGCCGATCCCGCGCAGTGTATGATGATCGGAAACGACAAAAGCAGTGATATGGCGATCGCCAAGGCGTTCGGCATGCGCTCGCTTTATATCAAAACAGAGACCTCCGCGGAAATTGAGGGCGCGCCCGAAGCGGATACAGAACTCACGGACGGGGACTGGTCGAAGCTCCCCGCGTTATTGGGGCTTTAATGCTTATGGAAAAAAGAAAATTCGATACGCTTTTGTTCGATCTTGACGGAACGCTCGTCGATTCGAGCGAGGGGATAACCGATTCGGTGCGGTTCGCGCTGGAGCATTACGGCATACGCCCCTCCTCGCGTGAGGAGCTTTACAGGTTCATCGGCCCGCCGCTCGTCGATTCGTTCATGCGCTTCTGCGGCTTTTCACGCGAGCAGGCGGGGGAGGCGACCGATATTTACAGGAGCCGCTACCGCGTGAAGGGCGTTTACGAAAACAGAGTGTACGACGGAATAAAGGAGACCCTTTCGGCGCTGAACGAAATGGGAGTCACGTGCGCGCTCGCCACCTCCAAGCCGGAGATATTCGCAAACACGGTGCTGGACGATATGGGGCTCCGCCCTTATATTTCGTTTGCCGCGGGAGCGGAGCTCGACGACGCCGAGGGCAGGAAGCGGCGCCTCCGCTCCGAAAAGGCGGAAGTGGTCGCCTACGCGCTGGAAAGCCTTGGGGCCGCGGATAAAACGCGCGTGCTGATGGTGGGGGACAGGCTCCACGATATAGAGGGCGCAAGGGCGAACGCGATCCCCTCCGCGGGCGTGCTCTGGGGCTTCGGGAACCGCGAAGAGCTTGAAACCGCGGGCGCGGACTATATAGTGAACAGCCCCTCGGAGCTTATAGGGATAGTGCTCGGGCAGGCGCTTTCGCGCCGTTGACACAGCCCGAAGTTTGAAGTAAAATGTAAAAAGGTTTTAATGGGCTTTGCCCTAACCACAACAAGGAGAGAAACCGATGAAAAAGTATTCACCCCGCACGATAACGGCGATCATGGCGGCTGCACTCGCAGCCCTTTTGCTGTTTGCCTCGTGCGGTGAAAAAAAGCCCGGCCCCTCCGCCGCGCTGTCTTCCGAGACCGTGAACACCCTCGACCCGGCAAGCTCGGCCGATCCTGCGGGCGCCGTTTACACGGCGGGGCCCGCCGATCCCACCGGGCAGGCTCCCATCGGCGGCTCCGAAGCGCCGTCGCCCACGGGCTTTTCGCCCGCGCCCATAGGCGTCAAGGTCACGCCCACTCCCGATCCGATCCCCGAAAACGGCTATCTTTCCTATTGGGAAAAGACGAGGCTCGTCAATTTCGAAAACCGTCTGCCGGAGGGTTACGTCCCGCACGATCTCATAAACGCAAGGGAATATCTGGGCGACGTATGCGATACCAAGCTCGACACTACCAAGATACAGCTCGAGGTAGCCGTTCACCTGCGCGAAATGCTCATCGCCGCCAAGGAGGAGGGCGTAAAGGGCAGGTATCAGCTCCGCAACGCCTACCGCACGATGAGCCTGCAGTGGGAGATGTGGAACGAGAGGGTCGCTTCGTCCCGCTATTACGGAATGGATCCGCACAGCAATCCCGTAGGCACCATGCCGGGCGACGCTTCCGAGCATGTTGCCGGGCTCGCGATAGATATCGCCTCCGTCAGGCACCCCTACTGCGATTACGGCTTCGGTCTCACGGAGGAGGGCATTTGGCTGCGCGAGAACGCCCACAGGTTCGGCTTCATTCTCCGCTACCCCGCGAATAAGGCTTACGTCACGGGAGTGCATTACGAATCCTGGCATTTCAGATACGTCGGGGTCGAGCTTGCCGCGATAATACATGAAAACGGCATCTGCCTTGAAGAATATTTCAACGGAGTGGAGCCCACTCCCACTCCCACCGTAAGGCCCACGCCAACGGCAACGCCCACGCCTTCGCCCGTGCCGACGCCTGCTCCCGAGCCCACGCCCACTCCCGCGCCGACCAAGACTCCCGCGCCCACGGTAACGCCCATGCCCACGCCGGAACCTTCCGATACGCCGGAGCCCACGCCGGAGCTCACGGAGACTCCCGCGCCGACGGATACTGCCGCGCCCACGCCGACACCGAAGCCCACGCCGACACCGAAGCCGACGCCGACTCCCACGCCCGCGCCTTCGGGCAAACCGACCCCGACTCCGACCCCGAAGCCGACCCGCACGCCTAAGCCCACGGCGACCCCCACGCCCACGCCCAGGCCGACTATACCGCCCATCGCGCCTCCGCGTCCCTCGGGCGGCGCGTAAAACGCAGGCATAACAATAACGGGACCCGTATCCGCATGAGCGGACTCCGGGTCCCGTTTTATAGTCTGCGTTTTCGTTACGCCTTCTTCTTCGCCGCGGCGCGCACCGCCTTGTAAACGCCCACTACCAGCGCCGCAAGGGGGATATGGGTCAGCATCATTATCCAAGTATAGACAAAGCGCAGATCCTTCTCCGCAAGGCGGGAGGCAAGCCCCTCATAGAAGGGGACTCCGCCGCCGCTGTAAAGCAGCATGTAGTCGGCGCCGTAGGTATAATCGACGGGTATCGCAAGCAATGAAAGCAGTACTATCGGGATGAACGCGCGGAGGGCGTCCTTCCATTCGAGCTTCTTGTAGCCCGTCACGAGCAGGAAAACGCCCGTTGCGAACATGGTGGCGTGGAAGAAGAGCGAATAGAATGCGCCGAAGGTCCAGAAGGGGTAAAAGTTGAGGCCGTTGCAGTAAACAACGCCTATCCCGCCGTAAAGAAGTCCTATCGTGGTGATGAACGAAAGCGAGCATTCGCGCGCGCGGCCCCTGCCCCATGCGGCGGCAAGCAGCGTGTATATGAACAGCGAGCAGGTGTAGAGGGGGAGGAGCCCCTCCTTGTTGAAGCCGCGCCCGGTCGTTATGTCGTAATAGCTCTCCCATGAGATCTTGCTCACCTCGTGGATCACCATTATTATCGAAAGAACCTTCAAAAAGACTGTGATCCGCTCATGCTTCGCGTTCCGCAGAAGGTAGGAAACGAAGAACGCGAGAAAATAGACGAGCGCTATGAAAACGATGTGAGAGGGGCTGAAAAGATCGGAAGAGAAGCCCTCGAAGGAATACTTATAGCCAAAGAAATTTTCGCACATGATGACCTCCCGGAAGGATCAGCATTCGCCCGCATCGACGAGCACCCAGCCCTGCCCCGCGGAAACGAGCAGCGCCGCACCGCAGTAGCGGCAGACCTTATCGCCCACGGCAGGCACGGGAGCCGAGCAGTTGGGACATTTTATCACGGTTATGCCGTTCTGAAAATCGTTGGTGTAGGCGGCTACGTAACGGAGCTTCAGCCGCACCTGATAAACGTCGTTATCCTTCCCGTCGTACTTGACGGCGGCCTGATAGGTGATGAGCCTGTCGCGCATCTGCCTGTCGTAAGCGGTGAGGGCGACCTTATGCACCTCGATCCCGCCGGCTACGTTATCGGGCAGCTTCAAATTCTCCTTCAA
>JAEEGF010126855.1_pt1 | contig 12995 bp, 10 predicted proteins | sample 9134171 | NCBI WGS metagenome assembly JAEEGF01 (sample SAMN16246542, study PRJNA631951) | gut metagenome | biome: gut microbiome; feature: rumen; material: AP-attached | host: Bos | place: Iran: Karaj | collected 2018-10
TGAGATTGATGCTACAACATCACCTGAATTATCAAAGATGGCAAGCCATGAACCAAGGCCATCCTTAACTTTTCTAATATATTTGGTATTGACCTTGTGGTTTTTAAGTTTATCAACTACGTCAGTTCCAATACCAGTATCATCTACAAGTCCGACAAAAGTGGGTCTAAGCTCAACATTGGCAATATCCTCTGCGATATTACGGCTTACTCCGCCATGAACCTGAACTACATTGCCGACATTCCTGCCTCCGGGAATGTACTGCATTGAAGGGTACCCCTTAATATCAACAAATACTGCACCAATTACAACTATGCCCATTCTTACTTTAATTCCTTTCAAACTAAAACCATATCTGAAGCGTTAACACAAAAAGAATAACAGCTTCAACTACGACGATCGTTCTAAGCACCCAGGAAAATCTTTCCAACCTGTAGAGCCTGTTCAACCTGGCATGCGCCTTTGAAAGCTTTTTGTCAAGTTCTCCGGCAAGGTTGAATTCATTGCCATCGCTTAAACTTTGAAGGCCTCTTCCGACCAGATACTGGATAGTCAGCTCTTCTCTGCACTCAGAGCACTTGTCGATGTGTTCCAAAAACTCTGCCAGCTCCAAATTCTCCATAGATTCGTCGAAAAAAGAGGGTATACTCCGTTCTGCTTCTTTATGTGTCATACGAATTAAAGTAATCTCCTTCGGTCTGCCTAGCTTCTGTTCTCCATGGCTACAAGATTCTCTGCGCCATGCATCTTACGAAGCTTAGGTTTTTCTATTTTGCCTGTAGCATTACGAGGTATTTCTTCAAAGAAAATCGTCTTCGGCCTCTTATATCTTGGAAGACCCATACAATATTCTTCGATTTCTGCTTCTGTACATATCATACCATCTTTTACTTCGATTATGGCAGCAGTTTTTTCTCCAAGTCTTGTATCAGGTATTCCGATAACGGCTACATCCTTGACTTTATCATACGTTCTGATGAAATTCTCGATCTGAACAGGGTAAATATTTTCTCCGCCGCTGACTATAACGTCTTTCTTGCGGTCTACAAGGAAATAGAATCCGTCCTCATCCTGCATAGCCATATCGCCTGTATAAAGCCATCCATCTTTAAGGATCTTGGCTGTTTCCTCAGGATTGTTGTAGTAGCAGGTCATAACACCGGGCCCCTTAACACAAAGTTCTCCGACTTCGCCTTTTTCCACTTCGTTATCACTTTCATCAACTATCTTACACTCCCAGCGATATCCCGGGACGCCGATAGCGCCAACCTTATGAACGTTCTCCACACCAAGATGTACGCATCCTGGGCCTGTAGATTCAGAAAGGCCATAGTTAGTATCATACTGGTGATTAGGAAAATATTCAAGCCATCTCTTGATAAGTGACGGCGGAACAGGCTGTGCACCTATGTGCATGAGCCTCCACTGATCAAGGTTATAATCTTCAATACTGAGTCTTCCGCTATCAAGGGCATCAAGTATATCCTGAGCCCACGGAACAAGGAGCCAGACTATAGTACACTTCTCAGAAGATACTGCAGACAGGATCACTTCTGGTGTTGCACCTTTTAACAGCACTGCCTTACTTCCTGCAAAGAGGCTTCCCATCCAGTGGAACTTGGCTCCTGTATGGTACAAAGGCGGGATGCACAAAAATACATCGTCTCTACCTGTTCCATGGTGTCTTGCTTCCATTTCTGCAGCCTGAGACAGGCTCTGATGCTTATGAAGGATTGCCTTAGGGAATCCTGTTGTTCCTGAGGAAAAATAGATTGCGCCGTAGTCATCATCTGTAAGCGGAATGCAAGGTGACTTACTGGAGCAGTCTGCAACAAGTTCGCGGTAGCTTTCTGCAAAGCTTGGACAGTTATCTCCTACATAGAGAAGAAGGCGTCCTCTTGCCAGCCGCTCAGCATATGTTTCGATACGGCCAATGAACTCAGGGCCAAATACGATAATATCTACTTCTGCAAGTTCTGTACAATACAAAATTTCTTCAGCATCATACCTGAAGTTGAACGGAACTGCTATTGCACCTGTTTTAAGTACCCCAAAATAAACAGGAAGCCATTCAAGGCAGTTGTACATTATGATCGCGACTTTATCATTTTTCTTTACACCTCTGCTTATAAGGAGATTGGCGAACCTGTTGGCCTTCTCATCAAATACCTTCCAGGTGATCTGCCTTCTGTAAGGCTCAAATCTTGTAGGCTCAATAAGATCATATTCTTTCCATGATATGCGTCTTGTATCAGCCATCTCCGGATTAAGCTCAACAAGTGCTACCTCGTCCGGATATAATTTCGCATTTCTTTCAAGTAACTCTGTAACTGGCATAACCTGTGGTCCCCCTTACCTAATGTCGCGAGTGAAATGAGTGACTAATGGTTCAAATTAGCGGAGCTCGCGACGCTAATTTGCGGAGTTAATCTTTGATCAACTCCCATTGACCTGTTTTTGATATGGAGTCAAAAGAAGTTTTTGACTCATGAAAATATATAGTTCTTTTTCACTTTAACGCTTCAACGTATTATATTTAAGGTATCATAAATACGGTCTAGCGTCAAGGTTGAAGGGGAGTTCTATTGCTATTTTCATGAACAAAAGAGCTTCTATGCAAGGAACCAATCTTCCCTGACATAGAAGCTCTTGTTTTTACTTATAGCTTAATCAATCTTCACCGGTAACTTTAGTCTTAAGAATCTTAAATCCGCGCTTTATCGCATAAGGGCCTACTGCCTTAAGCTTATCCTCGGATCTATACATAGTACTTGCTTCCGGTATATCTCTTGTGATGTGGATCGCATCGAATTCACACTTTGTAGTACAAAGTCCGCATCCAATACAGCGGTTAGTATCAACTGTTGTTGCACCGCAGCCAAGGCATCTTCCAGCCTCGATCTTAACCTGCTCAGGTGTAAAGGTCATGCGAAGGTCTTCGAATGTATCTTTTGATACGCCTGCCTTCTTGCCCGGAACCTGACGCTTAGCATTATCAAACTGCTCAACATTAATATCATCTTTGTTAAGTTCGATAAACTCTCTTCTGTCTCTTGCAAGGTCAAGTCTGTTACCTTTATGTACAAAGCGGTTGATTGATACAGCGCCTTCTCTTCCGCCTGCAATTGCATCGATTGCAAATCTAGGTCCTGTATATACATCACCACCTGCAAAGATATCAGGATCGTCTGTCTGAAGTGTCAGAGGATCTGCTATTATGCCGCCGTTTGGTCTGAGCTTAACCTTTGTTCCATCAAGGAGCTTGCCCCACTGAATGGACTGACCGATTGAAAGAAGTACATTCTCACAAGGAATCTCGATTGTATCGCTTTCATCATACTGAGGGTTGAATCTTCCGTCAGCATCCTTAACCTGAGTACATTTCTTGAAGACAATACTTACGACTTTGCCGTTTTCAACCTTAATTTCCTTAGGACCCCAGCCGTTCTTAACTTCAATGCCTTCTTCTTTGGCTTCTAATACTTCATCGTCAGCAGCAGGCATTTCTTTTTCACCTTCAAGGCAGAGCATTGTAACTTTGGAAGCACCGGCTCTAACCGCTGTACGAGCTACGTCTACAGCAACGTTACCACCGCCGACTACTACTGTATCGCCAGTAACCTTGATAGTGTTATCAAGATTTATTTTTCTAAGGAAGTCAACACCTGTCATTACTCCGTCTGCATCTTCTCCCGGAACGCCTGCAAGTCTTCCGCCCTGGCATCCAACTGCGATAAAGAATGCTTTATAGCCCTGAGCACGAAGTGATTCTATTGTTACGTCTTCGCCAACATTTACGCCAGTCCTTATCTCAACGCCCATCTTGCGCATAACATCAATTTCAGCATCGATGATATCTTTTTCCAAACGATAAGAAGGAATACCGTTCATGAGCATTCCGCCCGGACGCTTCTCTTTTTCAAAAACAGTAACAGGATATCCGTCGCGGCGAAGGAAATATGCACATGCAAGTCCTGCAGGGCCGCCACCAATAACAGCAATCTTGTACTCATCGCCCCACATGCCGCCGTCATGCTTCTCGCAAAGAGGAACATATCTTTCATCCTTGTTAAGGTCAAGTGAAGCTATAAACTTCTTGATCTCATCGATAGCAAGAGGCTCATCGATAGTGCCTCTTGTGCAGGCATCTTCACATCTTCTGTTACAGATAGCGCCGCAGATCATAGGAAATGGATTGTCCTGCTTGATAAGCTTAAGTGCATCTTCAAATCTTCCCTCAGAAGCCATCTTGATATAACCCTGAACAGAAAGGTGTACAGGACAAGCGCTCTTACAAGGAGCTGTACCTGTCTCGTAGCAGTTGATCTTAGCGTCATCTCTGTAGTTATAATTCCACTTTTCAGGGCCCCACTTCTTGTTATCAGGAAGCTCAGCCTTAGGATAGGTTACGCTACTTCCGTCTTTCTTACAAAGCTTCTGACCAAGCTTAGCTGCGCCAACAGGGCATACTTCAACGCACTTACCGCAGGCTACGCACTTATCCTTATCAACATGCGCTCTGTATGCAGATGCTGACATGTTAGGTGTATTGAAAAGCTGAGATGTACGAAGGGCATTGCAGACACCAGGAGCGCAGTTACAGATAGCTACTATCTTGCCGTCTCCGTCGATGTTAGTGATCTGGTGCACGTATCCGTGTCTTTCTGCACGCTCTAAGATCTCATATACTTCTTCTTTAGTAATATAACGGCCAATGCCACGATCTGCCATATATTCAGCCATATCGCCAACACTAATGCAGTATTCGCCTTCGATCTCACCGCTGCCTTCGCCTCTCATGGCCTGCTGCTTACGGCAAGAGCACTGTCCAACTCCGAATTTGTCATACATGTCGATCCATCTTGAAAGATGCTCAACAGAAACAGACTGATTCTCTGTGCTGATAGCTTTTTCAACAGGGATGACATGCATACCTACACCGGCGCCTCCCGGAGGTACCATCTGTGTAACTCCTGCAAGAGGAATCTGTGTCATAAGGTTGAAGAAAGTTGCAAGTTCCGGATGTGCCTGTGTTACAGCATCCTGCATCATCATGAATTCTGCAGATCCGGGAACAAAGATTGGAAGTTCGTACTGAAGGTGCTTATCAGGTGTCTTAGCTCTGTTCTGCTCGATAATTCCAAGAAAACGCAGATGCTCTACCATCTTCTGAGTATCCTCTAAAGACATGTTGTTCATCTGTGCAAGTTCAGGCACACTGTAAGGTACACGAGTTTTCTTGAAATTAAGAAGGAATCTTACTTCTTCCTTTTCGAGAATTCGATCCAGCATCCAATACTCCGGATCACGATTGTTGAGCTTATTACCAAGCTTTTTGGCTACACGATCTGTTATAAGCTTACCCAGCTGAAGTACCAGCTGTTCTTTCTCCGGATCCTCTGCCACATAATTGGGATCCTGCCAGAAATCCCTTTCGTTGATCATCGGATCGCCCGGCTTCCATTCCGCCATGCTTTTACCCATTGTCTCTTAATCTCCTAAACGAAATATTTCCAGATAGCAAAGCTATTATTTGCCGTTAATAACCTGCTATATAGATTTACCTGATCATACTCCCAAGAATTTGGAGTCAAAAAAAGCTTACATGCAAGCATGTAGGCAATTTTTGATAATGATTTGTGTAACCTATATTCTACTATATTTCGTTCAGAAAAAATACAAGAAACTAATAATTTTTAGCATTACGAAGGCTGGCTTTATCACTGTTCCAAAAGAAAACGCTCGTTATTCCATTGATTAATTATCACATTTAAGTATACGAAATAACACCAATTAATGGTTAATTTGAACATTATCTTTATTGGATCGTTCAAATTATATTTCCAAATGATATTTCTAAATAAACTCTCCCAAAAGAGCATAAATATCTTCGATAGTATACGAAGGAGTTCCTGTAACGCCTTCCCCTCCATTTGTAGCATTATCTGAAGAATACCCTTCAAAATATACCGTATTTTCAAGCGATTTGGAGGAACCATATTGCTCTGTTCCAATCATTGTTCCCTCAGAATCATACAGGTATATATCATAGGCTATGACACTACCGCCGTAGACAGTTTCTATTCCTGTCATAACGCCATCGTCAGACCATAACGGAATGCAGACATTCCAGGTATCAGAGCCTGTATACATGCCATATACATACTTGTCTGTTCCTTCGTATAAGTTAAAAACAGTAGCGATCATAGAGCCTTCTGCATTGTAGGATACGATGATATCAGAATCATCTTTACCATACATATAGCAGGCATAGAATAAAGACTCCATGACGGTGCCATCTTCAGCATATATTGTTGTATATCTTACTCTTCCCTTGCTGTCAGAATATGTATCTGAATTAAGTTCATCTATCCTCAACTGAATATCAGCTTCTGTAGCCATGAAGATTTCGGATATTCCAGAGTTGTAGCGGGCCTGATTATTAGCCGTAGTATCATCGCCTGATGCGTTTTCAGATGCTCCAGTAGTATTCTCCGGACTTCCAGTTCCCGACGTACCGGTATTATCCGAGCTTCCTGTTCCTGAAGTGCTGCTTGATGCACCGGCAATAAGTAATTCCTTAGCCTTTTCAAGAAGCTCTATAGCCTCATCTTTTTTCCCTTTTCTTATAAGAACCTCAGCCTGACCCAGATATCCATCCGGATTATCAGGTTCAAGCTCCTGCATTTTAATAAAGTCAGCTTCTGCGCTGTCAAAATTCGCTATGCTGTCTCCAAGGCATAGATACGCACTACCTCTGCCCTTATAAGCTTCAACAAGGCCATCATCAATTTGAATCGCCTGATCAATAAGCTCTATAGCCTTGCCCGCAGCCACATCGTTAACACACTTCCAGCTAAGAATATCAATAGCAGGGTCCAAATATTCCTTTGGATCCTGCTTAGCTTCTTCCTGCGTAGATGCAGAAGCAGCCGCATCGCTCTGCTCAACAGGTGTTCCATCAGGATTAATAGCTATCCCTTCTGATCCCACTCCGTCATTATTTCTGCTACATCCGCATACCGCAGTCATATATACTGTTATTGTTAAAATATTGATTATTAGTAGTATTCTTTTTTTCAAAAAGCTCTCCCTGCTTTCATTTTTTAGTAAGTACCATCCTGTAAACTATAATAATCTTAAACCCTTTAACGACACTTAACCTTGCAAGTTACTCTTAACCCAAGGCTATAAGTGTACAGCAAAACATCTCTTATCTATAATACCATCTTCTTAAAATGAATGAATGAACAGACCACTCAAAAGCTTTGGCTCAAACCATGTTGATTTAGGCGGCATAAGCTTACCTGCATCAGCAACGGCAAACAGCTCCCCTATCGATGTTGGATACATAGCAAATGCTATTTTCATATCCTCGTGACATCTTCTCTCAAGCTCCTTAAGGCCTCTGATTCCACCTACAAAATCTATCCTTGAATCATTCTTAGGATCTTTGATTCCAAGCACAGGATCTAATATCTCATTTTGAAGGATCGAAACATCAAGTCCCTCAACCGCATCATCTTTTCTTACAGACTCTTTTGCCACAAGATCATACCAAATGTTATTCATATACATGGATGCATGGTACTTGGTAGCTGGCTTAACAGCCTCTTTTCCAAGCTCCTTCACATCATACTTTTCTTTAAGCTTATCCATAAACTCCTGATCAGATAAGCCGTTCAGATCCTTAACCACACGGTTATAATCCATTATCATGAGCTCATTCTCTGGGAAAAGAACTGAAAGAAAATAGTCATATTCCTTCTGGCCCGTAGGATCGGAATCTTCACTACGTCTCTTAAGACCAACTTTCACAGCTGATGCACAGCGATGATGTCCGTCAGCAATGTATATCGAATCTATAGTTTCAAAGATATCACCAATCTTTTTGACATCATCTTCATCTGCTGCAACCCATATACGGTTAATAACTCCATCTTTAGAGGTAAACTCATAAACAGGAGTCTGCGTGTATTTGATCTTCTCTACGATCTTATCGATCTCTTTATTATTTCTATACCCAAGGAAAATAGGTTCGGTCTGGGCATCACAGGCATCGACATGGCGGATACGGTCCTGTTCTTTTTTCTCAAGTGTGTTTTCATGCTTTTTGATTACATTATTAACATAATCATCAATAGATGCGCAGCCTACAAGGCCGGTCTGCTTCCTGCCATCCATTGTCTGCTCGTATACATAAAAGCAGGGAACTGAGTCCTGAACATAAATTCCCTTATCAATCCTGTCCCATAAGATATCATGCGCTTTTTTATAAACATCATCTGCGTATATATCATGTCCTTCTTCGAACTGTGTCTCAGGACGATCTATTGCCAAAAAAGAAAGTGGCTCTTTTTCCACTTCTACTCTTGCCTCTTTAGAATTAAATACATCATACGGAAGCGCTGCACACTTGTCTGCAAGCGTCGGTTCCGGTCTATATGCTTTAAAAGGTCTGATTGATGCCATAATGTGTCCTTTCTGCTTCTGATAGCAAACACTTATCTAATAATACCAAATTTTGACTACTTTTTGTTAACTTATCTTGATGATCAAATCACATAAGCGGATAATATATCACTTTTATTACTTATTTTTAAAAAATATATATTGAATTAGTCCCTAACATCGAAACAAGCCCAGCGATAATGCTGGGCTTATTCGATGTAAAGGACTATGCTATTACCTGAACATCGCTGTGTTGGTTATCGGAGATAATCTCTCCTCGAAACTATGAAAAAATATCAATTGTATTTTTTCTTAGACATCTTTACGAACTACTCTTACGCGGAATACGCCTTCGATCTCCTGGAGCTTCTTAACTGTCTCATCCTTGATAGCATCTTCAAAATCCATGATTGTATAAGCATATTCACCTTTGGACTTGTTAGCCATGTCTGTGATGTTAATGCCCTCGTTACCAAACTCTCTTGTGAACTTGGTGATCATGTTGGCAACATTCTTGTGGAAGATAACGATACGAGGTCTTACACATACACCAAGGTTAACATCAGGATAGTTAACTGAATTGGAAATGTTACCATTTTCAAGATACTCCATCATCTCCATAACAGCCTTGATAGCACAGTTGTCTTCAGACTCTTCTGTTGAAGCTCCAAGGTGAGGAATAACGATACAGTTGTCGTGACCTGCTGTTGTTGTATTCGGGAAATCTGTTACATACTTACGGATCTTACCAGAATTGATTCCTGAAAGAACTGCAGCTTCATCGCAGAGAATATCTCTTGCAAGATTAAGAAGGATGACGCCTTTCTTCATCTTAGCGATTGCTTCTGCATTTACCATACCCTTTGTTGACTCAAGAGCAGGTACATGAATTGTAATAATATCACACTTTGAGTATATATCATCTACATTAGTTACATGGTGAACATCAGAAGACATGTTCCATGCAGCATCAACTGAAAGATATGGATCATAGCCATATACATCCATTCCAAGAAGCTTTGCAGCGTTAGCAACTCTTACACCGATAGCTCCAAGGCCGATGATACCGAGCTTTTTGCCCATGATCTCGTTACCTGCGAATTTCTTCTTTGCTTTCTCAGTAACCTTAGCGATCTCAGGGTCGCCTGCATTAGCCTTAACCCATTCTACACCGCCGATAATATCACGAGATGCAAGGAGCATAGCAGCAATAACCATTTCCTTAACGCCGTTAGCATTAGCGCCTGGTGTATTGAATACAACAATACCCTTTTCGGCACACTTCTCAAGAGGAATGTTATTAACACCAGCTCCTGCTCTTGCGATACAAAGGAGGTTGTCTGAGAATTCCATATCATGCATAACAGCACTTCTTACAAGAATGCCGTCTGCGTCGTCAACGTTATCTGTTGCTGTAAAATTATCTGTGAAGTTATTAAGACCGATCTTAGCAATCGGGTTTAAGCATTTATACTTGTACATAGCTCCTCTTTCTGATGCATAGTGCATCAAACAATATCAATTGTTTTCAATCTCTTTTTTCAGAAAACCTGTTAGCTATTAGCCTTCTCAAACTGATCCATGAACTGAACGAGCTTCTCAACGCCGGCCTTAGGCATTGCATTGTAGATAGATGCTCTCATACCACCAACTGTTCTATGACCCTTAAGTGATACAAGGCCCTCTGCTGTAGCCTCTTTGATGAACTTAGCATTAAGCTCTTCTGAATCTGTTACGAAAGGAACGTTCATTAAAGATCTGTCTTCTACGCGAACAGTACCCTTGAACATCTTGGACTGATCAAGGTAGTCATAAAGAACCTTAGCTTTCTCTTCATTTCTCTTCTGCATCTCTGCAAGTCCGCCCTGAGCCTTAAGCCATTTGAATACAAGACCGCAGATATAGATTGACCAGCAGTTAGGTGTGTTGTAAAGAGAGCCATTGTCTGCCTGGGTCTTGAACTTAAGCATCGTAGGTGTGAAAGGAAGTACATCATCACGGATAAGATCTTCACGAATGATAGAAATAACAAGACCAGCAGGTCCTACGTTCTTCTGAACACCACCGTAGATGATGCCGTACTTGGAGATATCTTCAGGCTCAGAAAGGAAACATGAAGATACATCAGCTACAAGATCTTTACCTTTTGTATTAGGAAGTGTATTGAAGTGAGTTCCATAAATTGTGTTGTTCTTGCAGATGTATACGTAATCCATATCATCTGTTATAGGAAGATCTGAACAATCAGGAAGGTATGAGAATGTCTTATCTGCACTTGATGCAAGCTGAACAGCTTCGCCGTAGATAGCTGCTTCCTGGCAAGCCTTCTTAGCCCACTGACCTGTGATAATATAGCCGGCCTTCTTATTCTTCATAAGGTTCATAGGAATAGCTGCGAACTGCTGACTAGCTCCGCCCTGAAGGAAAAGAACTTTATAGTTATCAGGAATATTGTAAAGATCTCTAAGATCCTGTTCTGCAGTCTGAATAATTGAATCGAAAGTCTTGGAACGGTGGCTCATCTCATTAACAGACATACCACATCCATGATAATCAAGCATCTCTTTCTGTGCTTCTAAAAGAACTTCTTCCGGAAGAACTGCCGGACCAGCTGAAAAATTGTAAACTCTAGACATTGCAACCTCCGCCTGAAAAATTATAAATTTTCACTCCGCCACTTTAATCTGCGAAATTATTGATGTTAAATACATTCTAGTCGCCTGTAAAAAAATGTCAATATCACAAAATTAATAAATTTCAGTTTTCAAAAAATTAAATTTACACAAGTGCGTTAAATTATCACTTGTTATTTTATTCTTTTAAATAATTAGTTTTCCTTTATTTTATCTGCGTTACACCTGTTTTGCCATTTTCTTTTCAAATCATTTTTGCCACGATTTTTATGCTGTTTTTTTATGGATTTTTTCACAATTCTTCTTGAAAAATTTTTATTTTTTGTATTCAAGTCTTGGTTTTTTCTCAAAAAAAATCATAATAATATTGATCAATTAATTATAATCAATATGTTTTGATGATTTTTATATTTCTTTATATTGATAATATTTATATCACATGCTTCTACCTCTTCCTTATTCGTTGGTATTTTATTCATGGTTTTGTAAGTTATACGTATTATTATGCATTTATTCATCTCTTCCGGATCATTTATATGCATTGTTTTCATCCCGGGACCAACACTTAAAAGTTGCAATTTTCTGTCGATATGCTATCATAAAAGTAGTCGGCACTTCGTAAACTTTCTAAAATTGATAATGCAAATATTGTTTTGTTTTTCAAGGAAGAAGGTACTATTTATGGCAGTTGGAGCTATCAGAGCAATGCGTGCATATAGCAATGTTTCTTTTACTCAGCCTTTGAATTATGCCCTTACAAATAATTCTGAGGTATCTACTGCGTATGCACAGTCTGTGCAACAACCTACGGAAGTGGCTAGTGCAATTGATCCTGTAAGCCCAGTGGGATACCCTAACGCTCAGAAGATCAGTGCCAAGAAGCTAGATCCAATTGGTACAAGTGCAATGTTCAATGAAGTAGCGAAGTCTTTTGGCGGAAGCGTGACAGGATATGGCTCAAAAGGAGCTGGAAGCACTTATAACACTATTGGACAGAATATTGATGTTTTAGTATAACTTAATAGTAATACCTAAAAGGGATGCCTCACACGGCATCCCTTTAAATATATAATAATCTATTAGTGCATCCCTTGAGTAAAGCATCGCTACTCTTAGTACACCCTTAGCAATATCCAAGTATCATTGATATGCTGCATGTCATATCAGCAAATCTGTTAAGTTCATTTTCTATGTTTTTAAGCTCGAATTCATTAGCATCAGACTTATCCATGTGCTCAACCGGAATAATAACGTATCTTTTCTTGATCTCATCAAAAAATTCAATTATATCGACCATTTCTCTAATCCTCCCTGTTATACTTCTTCTGATCTTCTGCGAAGAGGGCAGTCTACATAAAACCTTCTCTGAATACCAAAAACTCCAAGAATCTTATCTATCATCTTCATGATTATCTCCTATCTCCGGCGTTTCAGCTCGGCTGACTTGTTTTCTTTTCTTATCTTGATTTAATGATATCAGAGGATATATCACAGAAATGTCACGCCAATCAGAGCAATAAAAAACGAGTCAGATCAAGGCTTTTAGCCCTGACCTGACTCGTAATAAACAGGTTAATTCAATCAGTCTTTCTCGAATGTTGTGTTACCGATTTCAATTTCATCATCGCTGATAAGAATTTTTGTTGTGTTATAGTTGTCGTAAAATTCTGAATCATGGAATTCATAACCATAGAAGACTACATAAACATTATCATCATCATCATCTTCGTAGCAATAGTACGCTAATGTTTCCTTATCTCCGTCATCATCGAATGTAGCTTTACCATTCTTGAAAGAAATAGAGATTTCATCATCATCGTCAGAAACGAATTTACCACTTGGACCTGCTTTGAAGTTTTCAGCATAATAAAACTCATCACCACCCATAGTTATGATGTTCTTTTTCTTATT
>JAEEGF011623552.1_pt1 | contig 12995 bp, 15 predicted proteins | sample 9134171 | NCBI WGS metagenome assembly JAEEGF01 (sample SAMN16246542, study PRJNA631951) | gut metagenome | biome: gut microbiome; feature: rumen; material: AP-attached | host: Bos | place: Iran: Karaj | collected 2018-10
CACTCTTGTCGTTCCCGGACAGGGCGGCCGGATCATTTTGAGCGGTGACGGAAACTGGGCGCCCGTGCGCGAGGCTACGGTCCACGTCCCCGGTTCCTCATTGAAGCCGGAGCCTAAAGAGACGGTCTCCGAAAAACCGGCGCCGGCCAAGCCCGCCGTGAGCCCGGCCGCGGCCGACACATCGGTCACCGGGACAGCGCAGCCGCAACAGCCCGAAAAGGTGTATTACACCATCAGGAAAGGGGATTCGCTTTCAAAGATCGCCAAGCAGCATCACACGACGGTAAACAAGCTCTGCCAGCTCAACGGCATGACCACCAAAACCGTCCTCAAAGTCGGAAAAAAGATTCGCGTGAAATAACGCCCCGGCCCAGCAGGGTGACAGGGCGGTTCCATCCGAGATGGCGTTGTGGTTAGAGATTATAACGATAGTTGAGGATGTCCCAGAACTCCTGGGGAAGATGGACGTTGGGCAGGCAGCTGGCGCCGGCGAACAGCGGGGCAATCTGCCGTGCATTGAAGCCGGCGACGCCGCAGCCGATGCGGGTCACCAGGAATGTCAGCTCGGGATACTGGTCGGCAAAAGCGGTAAAGACTTCCACCTCTTTGTCAATCTGGTCCAACGACAGATTCATAGTGGGGATGGCGTAACTCCGGCCCTGCAGTCCCCTGCCCTGTCCGTAGACGGCGCCGAACCGTTCCCGCGCCAGACGCGCCGCGGCTCCGTCGTGATGACCGGCCTCGTTGCTGCCGAACACGAAGATCTGGCCGTTGCGCAGTTGCGAGACGTGTTCGGGCGTGATGCGCATATACGACAGTTTCTCGGCATAGAAGTCTTCCTGGTAGTCGACTTGCTCGCCGGATTTCTCGCGACGCACTTTCTTATAATACTCGCGGTTGCTGTGCCGCATCTTGTCGAACATAATGACCGAGCCCTCCACCGTGGCCCTGAAGTCCATCGTGCTCCGAATGCCCAGGCCGCCGGCTACACGTTCGGAGTCCTGGTTCGCACCGATGTAGGTGAACACCCAGCCCTGCGCGGTCAACGCATCCACCAGTTCCTTGATCATCGCCGCCGTATAGTGGCAGGAACTGTTTTCATAACCGTCGGTGATCACGGTCACGAGGACGTGGTCGCCTTCCTTCACGTGTTCGCGCAGCGCGGTGATGGACAGGCCCATCGCATCGTAGAGCGGCGTACCGCCAAAGGGTTCGTACTGATCGCGCGTGAGATCCTTCACATTCTCGATCTTTTCCATATCGATGATGGTCCGGACGTCAGGACGGTGTCCGCCGGCGGAGTCGAATGTCACGAAGGAAATCATCTGGTGGTCGTCGGGGTTTTCCTGCTGCGCGGCGCGGATGGTCTGCAGCGTTTCGTTGGCTCCGCTGAAAGCCTGTTCGCGGATGGAATCCATCGAACCGCTCTCGTCGAGGATGATGAGGTTGTAGATGCTCGTCTCATTGTTCTCGCGGGAATACTTGTCGGTGAAGCGGAAGGCTTCGGGCCTGGTTTTGAAATTGTTCATCGTTTTCATTGCTTGAATTGTTTTTCGTGTTTGTGTAATTTTTACGCAAATATAGAGCCTTTATTTCAAACTGCCAAAATTTTTGCGTAAATTTTACACATTTACGACATTTCGTCACAACATCTGCCAAAATTGCGTAAAAAACACACATAAAGTTTGCAAAAATGGCAGAAGAGCATTACCTTTGCCGAAACGAAACAAAAAACATTATGGCAACGAAAGGTCAATACACCTATGAGTACCCGCATCCGGCTGTCACGGCTGACTGCGTGGTGTTCGGATACGACGGCAAGGAACTCAAAGTGCTCCTGATCAAGCGCGGCAAGGAAAAGGAAGCCAGCGCCACAGCCTATGTCGGCGAATGGGCGCTGCCCGGCGGATTCCTCGACGTGGAGAAGGACAAGACCATCGCGCATACCACCGCGCGGGAACTCAAGGAAGAGACCGGCCTCAAACTCTCCGTCAAGGACTTCCGGGAAGTGGGCACCTTCAGTGACATCAAGCGCGACCCGCGCGAGCGCGTGATCACCGTCGCGCACTATGCCCTGGTCAAACTCGCCCAAGTCGAGGCGGACACCGACGCCGACAGGGCCGAATGGTTCCGCTGGACCGACATCCCGCACCTGGCCTTCGACCACGACAAAATCCTCCGCGTCGCCTTCTTGCGCCTCAAGCAGAACATCCATTTCGAACCCGTGGGCTTCGACCTCCTCCCCGAGGTCTTCACCCTGCCCCAGCTCCAGAACCTCTACGAATCCATCCTGGAAGTCAAGTTCGACCGCCGCAACTTCGCCAACAAAATGAAGCACTATGAGATCCTCACGGAAGTCGACGACGGCTCCCCCCGCCACGGCACCCGCACCCCCGTCAAGTACCGCTTCGACAAAGAAAACTACGACCGCCTGAAGAGCAAGGGATTTCAGTTGGAGTTCTAGTCAAATGGCATATTATCTATTCTCCCGAACCAAAAAAACATTCCTATGAGCAACAACGAACACAACAAGAAGGCAGAAGAGTATATTCGAACCAAACAGTTCAACCAGAATCTAGAGGAACAAAAGCATGTCTTCGATACCCTATACAATCAACTATATAATAAGAGAAGATGCGACATGGGGCCTTTTACTGATTGGGATGGTTTTCTATTTCATTACGCACACGTTCGAGCCGGCCTTTCCAGTTTGCTTAAAAATCCTGATACGAAGGATGATCCGGATTTGATAGCATTGTGCGATCTATGGCGGGCACAGCGATTTGGGAGTATTGATACAAATCAATTAGAAGAGTTATATAACGCCTTAAATCAAAAACCCGTTTTTAGGAATAATTCCATATTTGTGGATTTGTATGGAGCATTCGTTAAGAGTGTTTATGAGTTATTTTATGGCGAATACTATACACAACACTTCTTTGATATTGACGAATAGCATCCGCCATCAAATCAGCAGTTGGTCGGGCGGAGTAGAAGGTCGCAGAAACATCACATAATAAACGGGGAGATATGTAATCTTCCCCTTGGACAAGACCTCCCGTTCATTAGAAAGCACGATTGCCTCCTGAATATTGTAATCGGGCGTTTCCACAAAAGAATCCAGAGAAGCGTGTAAATTATAATCTTTTCCGGACTTCACCTCAATGGGGACGATGGAGAGATGGTCATAATCATTGACCATAAACTCTATCTCTCCTTTTTTCTTATTATCATAATAGAACAAAGGAAAACCGTGGGCAGCCAGTTCACTGCAGACGGCCAATTCGTAGACTGTGCCCAGGTTGATGCTCTTTTGTTCGTCCAAAACGGCAGATACATTATACTGATATAGAAGTCTGGTAAGCAGACCCACATCGTTTAAATAGAGCTTCAGCAAATTCTTGCTCTCCGACTCGCCCAATGGAAATCTGGGATTGGAAATAGCCCTGACCTCATTGCAGATCCCGCTATTTACCAGATACTCGAATTCGTCTTGATATTGGACGGAACGAGCCTGCCCCTTGTTCTCAATTTGATTGAGTCTGACACGTTTCTTCTTGTTTTCCAGATAAGACGGTACCAGCTCATAAACCCGCCCTATCTTCAATTTGTGCTCCGCGTCATACTGGCTTGCGTCTCCCTTGTACAACTCATATACCTCTTTCTGAGCGTCTCTGACCAGAACAATATTTCTGGTTTCCAAAAAAACGTTAACGGCATCCGGCAACCCGCCTATCAACAGATACAGCTTGAAAAGCTTCATCATCTGCCGATGGAGATCTTCCGAAAGTGCCGTCTTTTGCTCAAAACAGTCACGGGCATGGCTGATAAAATCTTCCCCCACATTGTTGGCCCAGAGAAACTCTTCGAAATCCAGCTGAAACATCTTTACCACTTCTATCTTCCCGCCGGGCTTGGAAAGTGTCTGATTCAAGGCTATGCCCAATTGGGAACCACTCACGATATAGGTAAACCGGTCGTCCTGCTTGAGAAACTTCAAGAGAGTGAGCATCTCCGGATAAGCCTGAATCTCATCCAAGAAAACAAGGGTGTTCTCTTTCTCCTTCATCCGGTCTCCTGCTATGGTACTCAAACGAAGGTAGAAATCTTCTATGTCCCGGGTCCCGGCGAATACACGATCCCCCCTCTTGTCCTCAATCAGATCAATCTCGATATAATTCTCAAACCGCTTCTGCCCTTCATAGCGGATGATATACGACTTGCCAATCTGGCGAGCCCCGTTTAGAACGAGAATTTTATTCGACCCATTCTCCAGATAATCAACGATTTTCTCTTGGATTTTCCTTCTTAGCATACACTTTTCCAATATTTTTACCGACACAAATATACACTTTTCCGGTAAAATCGGCAACGAAAATATACACTTTTCCATAATAGGGGCGGATCTCCGCCAAACTGGCGCAAGAAAAACGGCCCCTGTGATGGCATCTACGGCAGGTTGCCTTGCGCCAAGGGCCGAAATCGGCCCCTAGCGCAAGACAACTGGCTTCTGGGCACGTGAGAGGCCTGTCATCTTGCGGCTATTTGGCGGCTACTCGCGGCGGGTGGGAGCAGCGGCATTCGTCCGCATGGCGAGCATGATCGCTTCGCCGACGAGGAGGAAATCGGCGAGGAGGTAATGGGACTTACGGCCGACTCTGATGGTTGTACCGGCCTGTTCGGCGGTCTTGAGGATGGAACGGCGCAGGGTCGTGTCCCGGAAGAAAGTCGCGCTTCCCGCGGCGAAGGCGGTGCCGGTGGGGCTCAGGCCGCAGACGATGAGTCCCGCGTCGATTTCAAAGGCGAGAAACGGAGACCAGTCGGCATATTCTTTTATTCCCGTAATCGGCCGTTCCTTCAGGAAATGCTGCTTCAGGCGCTCGTACTGGTCCCTGGCCAGATCTGGATCGACCAGCGTCAGGTAATAACAGCTGAGCGCCGAATAAGAGCCTTTGACGGGCAAAGGAATCTCCGGCATTTCAGGCCAGAAAAAGGACTGAATCAGCCCGGTTGCGGGATCTACGTAATGATCCAGCATGATCTTTTTCCATTTTTCTACGGTCGATGCGTACGTTCCGTTGTGCTGACGGGCGTATTCTGCCAGCGCCACGATGGCCACGAGCATATCAGGAACGTAGATGGCTTCGTCCGGATAGGTCGGAAGATTGAGGATGGGGCTCTGCAGAATGCGACGGTTCATCGCTTCGCACAATTCATCGTACAGCTCGTCGTATTGCGGTCCGCCGCCGATCTTCCGGTATCCGCCGATCATCCATGCCAGATGGCTCAGGTAAGAGATGTGACTCACATCGCCCGACAGATCCTCCAGCGGATCTTCTCCCCATCTCATCGAGTCATAGCGCCGGAGTTCCGGAGAGAAGACGATTTGAATCAGCCGGTCAATCCGCCGGACAGACTCTTCCCGTGTCTCCGGATAGATCCTTGCGATATTGACCAGCGCCGCCGCATACATCGAACAGGAATACAAAGCCCATTCCCCCTGGAACTGCGGTCCGATGCTTTTCGGCATCCGGGCAAGCACGTCCTCGGGAGAGGCTATCAGCATAGACGCCAAATACTCACTACGCGCCAGAATCTCCTTCTTCTCGGTCTCAAATGAGCCGTGGTGCCGGATTGAAAGACAAACCCAAGCCCACTTTATCCCGATGAGCAGCAGGATGATCAGTCCGATGATGAGCAGTGTCTTCACAATTGTTTTCATTCCTTCCACTTGCGTATGAACGGATAAACCACTACAGGCTGGAGGATGACGCACCAGATGGGGATAAGGTGATCGAAAAACAGCCAAGACCAGTTGCATATCAAGACGTAAAGGGCGCAGAGAAAAGAGAGAATCGACAGGACTATAATGGTGGGCCACACCCAGCGTTTCCCCATAAGATGCTGGAGATTCGAGTCATACGAGAGACGGAGCATATAGTATGCAAACGGCATCATAGCGAAGATCCAGAACCAGCGGTGGCGTTCCAGGTAGTGAAGACCGATTAACAAAAGAGCAAAGGCAATACAGGTAAGAACGAGTTCGCTGGTTCGCCGTTGTGAAGAGATGTCGGGTTTTGTCAGGTAGCCTTGGATGATTGCAGCGACATAGCTACCGCCCAGGAAACGAATCGGCATCCAACGAGTTTGTAGACCATAAACAAACAATGCCAGACCCAAGAGAGCAATGACAAACAGCGTCCGCTGTGTCGTTTTTGATGGACTGGGGAATCGTTGCTGAAGCAGTTGCCCCACCCAGGTTGCCAGCAGCAGAATGGCCAGGGTCTTACACTCGCCCAGGCCGATGATGATCCAAATCCTGAGATGTTCACCGGTTGTCAGCGTATCGGTGTCAGACATAAATGGAAAGGGTATCAGTTCGCGGGCAATGAACTGCAGGACGATGATGGCTGTGGCTACGCCGACAAGGAAATAAGAGGATGCGGCAAGTGAATTACGATTTTCCATAGTTTGTGTCATTTTGCGGATCTATTCATACATTCGTTGTACTTCTGCTGGAAATACTGGAGTGACAACCTTGCTGTTTCGTAGTGAGATTCAGATGCTGGATCTTGGCTACGACTGTAAAACAGATACATCACGTCATTGGATAGCATCTTCTCGATCACATCCGGCCCGGCAACTCCGTACAAAGGATACCCTTCCTCCACTTCGTCACGACGATACCAGTTGTCAAACGAGACCGTAACGACACTGCTGCTATCTTCATCAGCCGTATCAGGTCCGAGAAACTTCGTGAAAATCATATATGGAAGGTTCTCGGCATTATCGGGAAAGAACACATCCAACTCCGCTTCGGGATGGTCTTCAGCGGGAAGGAGCACCATAATATGGAAATACCCATTAATAGGTTCGTCGGATTCTTTGTCCGCAAGGTAGTACAAATCATGCCAGAGGATAGGAATCCCTTCGTCGACTTCATAGAACCATTTGCCGAGCGCTTCAAGGAGTGGTGACACCAACGAATCCAACGTTTTTAGATCAGCATCGTCAGCATCCTCGCTTCCGAACCGGTCATACAACATATCGATGGCATAATAGGCGACTTGTTGGGCGACAAGCCGATTCTTCAAGTTTTGCTGATCCTCTGATAATGACACCAGTGTATCCAGATATGGCGCAATAGCGTTTTTGAAATCTGCAGCACGAAGGGTTGAATCCGCAAAAGCCGACTGCAAGTGGGAGAAAAGAATCGAGTAGGATTCATTTTTCCCTTCAGAGATATGATCTTCAACCGGACTATTATTGGTTCCACACTGCAAAAATAAAAGACTGCAGAGCACCAGGAGAATGATTGGCAGGTGTTTCATCGCTTTGAATGTTTTGATATTAGTCAATAGTGTCCAAGGGATAAAACTTGCAGTACTTCTTGATGTCGGCAAAGGACAGCTGATTCACCGCATTCAAGGCCAAGTTCAACAACGGGATATGTGTAAATTCTTTTGTGCTCTGATACCAAACTAACGTTACCACATAACCGCCTTTTTTATCTAGGTCTATGATTTCAAACGAAGCACTCACAATACAGTCCTTCAGGCATTTTCCAAGGTATTGTTTGACATAGTCCCGTTTCTCGAAATCATAATCGAAAATGCGGTAGCTATCAATTAGCTGTGGTTCACAGTAGTAAATCCCTCCATTCGGTTCCATCTCATTCCGTTTTTTCTCCAACTCTTTGAGTTTGTCTTCAGTGACATCTACATAGTTCCCCTCAATCAACCCGTCATAAGTATAGTTGATCTTCATATCTTCAAGATGAGCAACAACTCCGTCTTTGAATTTAAAGTTTTGAGTAAACATATTGATATATACTTGATTTATGCTTTTCCTTTACAGGGCAATAATACTTTTGAACTCCTTCCACCCCGTCGCTTGGTGGTAGGCCTCAACAGAGCCTTTGGGAACATATAGAGTACAATGTGAAAGGTCGGTACTAAAGAAAGCCCCCATCGATTCGAAGTCATCCGGATCGTCTTCGAATTCGAAGTATGGCGGCTTGGGATTTCTGACGATGAAGGTCCGCAGGCTTTCGCAGCCGGAAAATGAAAAGTCGCCAATGAAACCCTTTCATCTGTTTATTACGATGGAATCTTTTTGCCGGTCAAGTCATTCTGGGCAGCGAGAAGAGCGGAATTAATCGCTTCCTGCGAGGACTTTTTCTTTTGCTCCTTGAGTTCTTCGTAACGGCTGTAGAAGTACCCGCCGGTGTTCTCAACCACTTCCAGGAAGAAACGAATGTTATTGCGCAGGTAGAGATAGGTATCCGCATAAACGTCGGTACTAATAAGGAAGCAACCGTCTTCGGGAATCACGAATACGCTGGCCCCATAAGACCGAAGCGACACGTATTGTGCGGCTTCTCTCATCAGATCGGCATCATCTTCCTTGTCAATTCCAAAGACCAACATAATGTTCACAAAAGGCAGCCGGCCCAGGTTGAGCCGATACTTTCGGTCATTGAAGGTGAACTTGATGATGTCCGGCTCGTGCGTATCCAATATCTCTGGTGAGATTCCGTTGTAGCGCAGCGCCGTGCGCACCGACTCGATGGTGACAGGCTTAGAAGGTTCTTCCTCCGGGGCGGCGATTACTTTCTCTTTTTTTTCGGTCGATTCCTGAGGAACGGGCATCTTATGGACGAGACGGTTCAGTGTATCGTTGATACCCCGAACCTCTTTGGTCAGCTGGCCGTAGCTTTCGTCACGGCTATAGCTGATAAGCCACAACACAAGAAAAATAATGGCGAGAGCTGCGAAGGTTAAAATGAGTACGGTTTCCATAGTTGACATGATCTTTAATTCATAATGTAATGCACGAAACCCTGAATCATCAGACATTCCGGGCAAATAAGCATATAGCCTTCCCGGCCGCAAAGCTGTTTCCAGCTCTCGTCGCTGGACCTGAAGCAAAAGAAGACGAGGGTCTCGTGGTGACAATCTTCGTCGGGTGTGTGATCGGAAGGATGAATGTAATAAGCATCCCTCACTCTCGTCTTCATACTGGCCACAATCTCGCGCCAGGCGAAAATATTTGGGAGCGCATACCCAAATCTCGTTGTGATTTCAAACGGCTCGTCCGATTTCTCTTTCGCCACCCTTTCTTCAAGACGGGCGACAAGCCGGTCATATTCATCGTCCGGAATGGGGATCAAGTCTTCATACGTAAAACTCGCTTTCGCCGTTTTTGTGCAGTATTCAATGTTGGCACGACGTTGCGTCTGAAGCTTGGCCTTCCGCTTATTTCGGATGGCTTCAGCGATTTGGAGGAATGGAGATTTCATTGTTCAATGTGTGGTTTTGGTAGACAGCGATCACTACCCAGGTACTCGAAGAGTCCAGGGCTGCTACAGGGTTTTTATGGCCGATAAGGTTATGAAACCGTCGGTGCTTGCGGTGACGATGGCCACTGCGCAAGCGGGATGCACGTTAACTGATTCATAGTAAATGTGATGTGTTGTGTGAGTGATCGCGGTGGCCCCCAACAGGCGCTACCGCTTTACAAAGTTATAGGAATTCTTAGGTTTTTACAATCGATTTTTGGTGCTTTTTGTTCTTTCTTTCCGACCCTATTGAAGGGACCTCATAACGCTCAAGACGAGCTCAATCTTCTGCCGTTTCATCTCCCCTGTAGTGCTGTATTTTGTAACCGGTTTTCTCGCTTACATACTCAGCTTTTTTTTCCATGCGCCCTTGTGACTGAGCCCGTCAGGCACGGTGCAAAAGAGTTCGTGAATCATACTCAGTATACTTCTTCAGACGCCCTTTGGGACAGCATCTGCTATAGAAGCAATGAGAGTCCGTCAAAACCACTTCCGGATGTATTGAGCCTGAAATGAGGCATCCGAGGCCGTTCAGCAGCACGATGCACTCGGCGAGCATCTGGTTGAGTCGCGACGACAGGCTGAAGGGGCTCACGTTTTCGTCGCGGAAGATTTAAGGAAAGAATACCCGCCACATCGAACTTATGAAGTCCCCGTCTCCCCAGTCATTTGAATGATCCTCTCCTGTAAAGAGTTTCATCGGAATCGTGATAAAGAGCCATATGAAACGGATCGGGATGACTAAGGTGCATGCGCAAATCGCTATGGCGAATTTGATGATATACCAGGCGGATATAAGAGGCAACGCCAAAATGGCCAGACATCCATCATTTTGATTGTAGTATGACATATCGGCTACTTGTTTTTGCGCCGGTTTTCCAGTTCAACCGCCAGGGCATAGATAAGACCGCCGATTGCGCCCCCTATAAAGATTGTGAGAAATACTTCTAACATAAGTTTGATTTTTAATGGCTAAATGCCTTGCTGCAACGTCATATACCTAAAAGCTTACAAATCAAAATACCAAGTGGTGACCCCGATCGTGGCCTTGTACATAAACTCCGATTCGAGGGGATGCTGACTGGCAATCGGCATACATTTCTGGATCGCGCCGGCATCGTAAACGTTCTCCCACTGGCCACCGAGGCCGGTGCTGACATACTTCTGCGTGACTTTGACAGTCGTGTTGCCGTAGCCATTGGAAGTGACCTGGACCATGATGGGCATCTTATAGACATTGCCGTTGGAATCCATCGCGTAGGCAGTGGTACGATAGGTCTGCGAGGAAGACTGCGGGGCCGTCCGGCCCTGATTGCGGTTGTACGTGGGAACGTACTGAATCTGCGCCGAGGCGACGGCGGATACTGCGAGGAAGCAGAGGAGGAAGATGAGCTTTTTCATGATACTTAGGGTGTTATGGTTTCAAAAAGGTTTACGTGTTGGAGCCGGGCCGCTGCCCTGCTCACCTTATACATGTCGAGTGTGGAAAAAGATTATCAAAAATATGCAAGGAATTTGGGGCAAGGAAAAAAGAAATAGCGCAAAAAAGGCGATTTCTTTCTTTGCAAAAGCGAGTGATTTTTAAGTAGGACAGACATATAGAAGGTGTAAAGACACAGCATTATGACACAACTGACATTTACACCGGAAGAATACGGAGCAGCGGTAGACAATCTCCGAAAATACTACGGAATCGATCTGACCAACCCCACGGAAAAACACATTAGAGGAACGGCCTCGTTCGATGCTAAACAGCTGGCGGCCAGCTATTCGACGCTGGTCTGCTCCTACCCGAACGGAAAACTCTGCCAAAAGGTCCTTGACACTCTACTATTACTGACAGCGTATGTTATTGACCATACGCCGACAATCAACGAGGAATCTTTCAAGAAGGTGCTGCAGAAATACACGCGGCAGGATTTGCTGCGGCTTTATGTTTTCTGCTATGAGTATCTGGATGGAGAGAACCGGGCTTTCACCTTGCGGGGCAGTAAAGGATCGGTCCGGATGGAAAATTACTGCAACTGGTTCCGGGATGAGATGGTACGAGACTACCTCGAAAAGAACCTGCCCGGGATCACAAGTGTGGCGCAGGCAAAGGCAGAATTGTTGAGCGGAAAGCGGAAGCGTGGTCGAGTGCCCAACGATGCCCGTGTTCCAGCGCTGCTTTGGGGCACCTATCAGTTGCTGACGGAGCGGCAGGGCCTTCCGGATACGATGCCGAATGCGCTTTGCGAGTTTCTGATCCAGATGCTCCAGATACAACTAGTCTTTCCGCTGGATACGGAAATTGATGCCTTTTGGATTCGGGCACAACTCCGCTACATTCGCTCCCGGGATAAGAAGCCTCGCTTCCCAAAAATCGATTAGTCAAGCAGAATGAACGGAGCCCAGTAGAGCGGGTCGTTGAAGTCGGGGCTGGCCATGAGGTCGGCACGGGCACGCTGAAGGGATTCGTGCTTGGTTTTACCGCCGTAGAGATAGGTGTAGAAGCGTTTCATAAACTCTGAGGTAGCCTTATCGTTTACGCTCCAAAGCGTCATCAAAAGGGACTGAGCGCCTGCTTCCTTGAAGGCGGACTGGAGTCCCAGGATGCCATCTTGCGTGACGACACCCAGCGCAGTATTGCAAGCGCCGAGAACAACCAACGTACATTCTCTCATATCGAGGGACGCTATCTCTTCGGCATAAAGCAGACCGTCGTTGAGGTTGTATGGGAGTTTCTCTCCCTGAAGCGTGTGTCCGGCACCGGAGAACAGCAGGCCGCAACTCTTGTAAAGCTTCTGCTTGTAGGAGGCATCGGATTCTCCAGGCAACCGTTTGAAATCGATGTTGAAGGTGTGCGTGGAGAGATGGACGATATATGGCTCGACTCGTCCCATTTCGCTCCGGAAGATTTCTTCGGAAGCTTCAGCGCCAGTATGAGGACGGGCAGAGAAGCGACGACTCTGGTAGATAAACTTGATCTCGTCCTTGCTGTTGATGAGCGTATTGACGCCAGCCCGGGTGCCGTCTTCAGTATGGCCAAGAGACACATTATCAAGCGGCAGCCCTTGGCAATCCTCATAATAAGGCTGGAAGTCGGGCGTATGGCAGTATGTCGCGAAATGATTCATCAAGTCAGGCGAAGCCATATAGTCCATCCCGCCGAAAAGGACTACGAACAGATACTGCTTGTCTTGCGACCGGTATGGCAATTCCTTGGTGTTCGAAACCCGGAAGAGCTGATAGCGCTCGAGCAACCGGTGGCCCCGGCCATCCATTAACGCGTCGAGATTGATAAAGAAAAGCCTGCCTACGGGAGCGTAATAAATCTTATCCCCTTTCTTGAGGTAGGATTCCAACGGAGCCAACAGCAACGCGTAGGTTTTCTGCGCCAACGACTCCTCGTATAACTTGTGATCGACGGGAAGCGCATTCAAGGCAGATTCCGGACAGAGACGAACGGTCTGCGCCTGTGACCAGCCATAGCGGTTCAACTGTGCCATATAGGTTCCGTCCTGGATGCAGAAGTCGATGGTGACTTCTCCTCGCCGCAACTGTGCAGGGCAAAGAAGCGGCAAACAGACAGATATAATGCAGAGCAGGAACCGAAGGCGGGTCATAACGATTCGAGGATAGATTTGGCTTCAGCCGCGAATACTCCGTCTTGAGA
>JAEEGF010407873.1_pt1 | contig 12994 bp, 7 predicted proteins | sample 9134171 | NCBI WGS metagenome assembly JAEEGF01 (sample SAMN16246542, study PRJNA631951) | gut metagenome | biome: gut microbiome; feature: rumen; material: AP-attached | host: Bos | place: Iran: Karaj | collected 2018-10
GTGGTCGTCGGTCACACCATCACTATCGACGAGTTGATGAAACGCGAAGGCTTTGAGGCTGTGTTTGTCGGCTCGGGCGCTGGCTTCCCGATGATGATGAACGTGCCTGGCGAGAACCTCTGCGGTGTGGTTTCGGCCAACGAGTTCCTGACCCGTAACAACCTGCTCTTCGCCTATAAGGAGGGCTATCAGACCCCGAACTATGTGGGTAAGAAAGTCGCCGTTGTCGGTGGCGGTAATGTGGCCATGGACGCTGCGCGTACTGCTTTGCGTCTCGGTGCAGAAGTGCATATCGTCTACCGTCGTTCCGAGGCCGAGTTGCCTGCGAGAGTGGAGGAGGTGCACCACGCCAAGGAAGAAGGCGTCATCTTCGACCTGCTGACGGCTCCCGTTGAGGTGTTGGGCGACGAAAACGGCTGGGTGAAAGGCTTCAAGTGCGTGAAATGCGAACTGGGTGAGCCTGATGCCTCAGGCCGTAGGAGCCCCGTTCCGATCAAGGACTCGGAGTTTGTCCTCGATGTCGATATGATCATCATGGCTCTGGGTACCTCGCCGAACCCGTTGATTGGTAGCACGACCCGCAACCTCGACTTGAACACGAAAGGCTGCATCGTGGCCGATGAGGTGGGCACGACCTCACGTCCCGGCATTTTCGCTGGTGGCGATGCGGTGAGTGGTGCCGCTACGGTCATCCTCGCCATGGGTGCCGGCAAGAAAGCCGCCAAGGCGATTGACGAGTACATTAAGAGCCTGCATTGATTGACTATGGCTCATGGCTTATGGCCTATGGCTGTCCCATCGTTAGGCAAGCCATAGGCCATTGTCATAAGCCATAGTCAATACAAACTATTCCTTTATCTCCACATAAAACACCGTCGGGTCATCATCCTCGCAGAACGACTCATCCGTATAGTATTGTCCGGGTTTGTCGTCGTCCTGGAAGAGAATGAGCGACACCTTCTTGAAGGGGATGGGTTGTCCGTTTTTGCTGTAACGCTCGATGTCGGCTTCGGTGAGGCCTTCCATATGCATCATCTTGAGCATCATGGCCAGGTCGAGGTTGACGTTGAGCAGGTCCTGTTTCCACTCGATGCTGATGACCGCAGTGGTGTAGAGCTTAAAGTTTTTTACTTCGACTTTTTTCATGGTAATTACTTTGGCTACTGGATGCTGGCTATTGGCTTATTTGGCAGTACAGCCAGGGGCCAAAAGCCAGAAGCCAGAAGCAATTTACTCCTACAAAATTCCGAAAAAAAACCGAATTTGAAAGATTTTGCACGAAAATTGTACCCATTTGCCGTGAATTTTATAATTTTGTCCAATCAATAAAAGAACAAGACAATGCGTAAAACTTTGATTATCATTGCTATGGCCTTCTTTGCCATGCCTATGTTTGCTCAAACGATTGAAAGCGTCGACGTTTCGAAAGCCATTAATGGAAAATTCTCCACTACGGCAGGTGAGTGCACCATCGAGGGCACTGTCGTGAACGGCAAGAAAGAAGGCACCTGGGTTGAGTATTTCAACAACAATACCTATCTGCCCAAAAAGATTGTGAATTACATGAACGGCAAACGTAATGGCATCTATGTCGAGATTGACAAGACGGGGTCGATTACCAAGAAAGCCGAGTATAAGAACGACGAGCTCGACGGACAATACAGCGAATGGTATCGTGGCGGTCGTCTCTCGAAGATGCACACTTATAGGAATGGCCAGATGGACGGCAAGCAGGTGCTTTGCTACGAAAAGGGCGGCAACCTTGAGGTGTCGGAATACAAGAACGGCTATCGCAATGGCTTGACGACTTGGTTCTACGAGAGCGGCATCAAGAAGATGACCATTGAATACAAGGATGGTCAGTTCAACGGTCTGCAGCAGGCTTTCTACGAAGATGGCTCGCTCAAGAAGGAAGCCACCTACAAGAACGGAAAGCTTGTTGGCAAGGAGAAGAACTATTCCGAGAAGCCGAAACCTCAAAACGTTGACAAGGAAGGGAAGAAATAAACCTTGAATCGTAATTTCCTGATTCTCTTTCTGCTCTTTATTGGCATGACGTCGTTGCGACTTCATGCCCAAGACACGATTTTGCTGCAATCCGTTGAGATTACGGCAGAGAAGAACGACATCGAGGCGCTAAAGCCCTTGGTTGCGAAAAAGCTTGACACCTTGGTGCTGCAATCGAAAAGCACGTCCAACCTCTCCGACCTGCTCATTCAGCATAGTCCCGTTTTCATCAAGACTTACGGGCCGGGGGGTACCTCTACGGCTTCGTTTCGTGGCACCACTGCCAGCCACACCCTTGTACTTTGGAATGGATTCCAGCTCAATGCACCGAGTCTCGGGCAGGTCGATTTCAGCACTATTCCCGTGTTTTTGGCCGATGATGTCAGTCTCAACTGGGGCAGTGGCACCTCCAACAACAGCGGTGGTTTGGGCGGTGCGGTCAACATCGACAACACCCATCATTTTGGCGACGGACTTCTGCTTGACCTGAAGCAGACCTATGGCAGCTTCAACACCTTGGGTAGCTTTATTACCGTAGGCAACTACGGCAAGCAATTCTCCTTCCGCGTGAAAGCCTACCGCAACTCGTCGGACAACGATTTCGAATACGAGAACTTGGCTACCATCCCGCATGAGACAATGAAGCAGCGCAATGCCGACTTCGTAGACTACGGCGTGATGCCCGAGATGAGTGTGTTGTTGGGAAAGAACGTTGTCTCTGTGTCCTCATGGAACCAATGGAACAACCGCAACCTGCCACCCATCATGCCTAACGTTTTCAACATCAACTCGAAGGAATGGACGAAGGACAACTTCTCACGTAATTTCGTCTCGTTCAAGACCTTTTGGGAGACGGGCAGCTTGCAACTGAAGTCGGCGGCCTTCGTGGAAAACCAAAGGTATTTCTTGTTGACGCGCAACCCCATTACCGACGACACCGTCACTTTTATTAATTCAGAGAACCACGCCACAATCCTGCACCAAATCGCCAATCTGGAGCAGCATCTCTACCAAAGCTGGACCTTGAAGGCCAAACTGCAATGGGACAACGAGCAGGTGAGGAGCAACAATTATGAAGGCATGAAACGTCGCAATCTGGTGTCGGCCTATACTGCCATCAGCGGCGAACCTTTCGATTGCGCCCAACTCAACCTCACGGCACGCTATGACTGGACCGACGGCAAGGCCATGGGGCTGTTCCCGACGGCCACTTTCTCCTATCAGTTGCCTTTCTACAAGGCCATGAGCTTTACTTTGGGCTATAGCCACAATTATAGGAATCCATCTTTGAACGACCTCTATTGGTATCCTGGTGGCAATCCCGGCCTCTTGCCTGAGAATGGCCGCACAGTGGACCTAGCTGTGAAATATGGCTTGCAAAAGGGTCCCTTCAAGTTCGACCTGCGCACAGGAAGCTATTTTTCCAATGTGAAAAATTGGATCCAGTGGATGCCGACCTCATACCGTTTCTGGGTTCCGGAGAATGTGTCCAAGGTTTATGCGCGCGGCATTGAGAACCATGTCGATGCTGCCTTTGTTAAAGAAAACTGGAAAGTCACACTGTCGGGCAACTACGTCTTCACCGTCACCACTGACGAGAGCGAGAAAGCTTATCAGCAGGGCACCAATGGCAAGCAGCTGATTTACATTCCACGTCACCATGCCAACGTGTTTCTCAACACCCAGTGGAAGACTTGGAACTTAAGCTACACCGTAGAAGTGACGGGGCGTCGCAGCACCTCCTACAACGAACAGGAATTCTTTGCCTACGACCTGCCCTCGTATGTGTTGCACCATGTGGCCCTCGGTAAGCAATTCAAGAAGTTCCGCATCGAATTGCGCTGCAACAACCTCACGGACAAGGACTACCAGAACGTCATCTGGCGTGCCATGCCGGGGAGAAGTTTTGAGGTGATGGGGGAGTTTAGGTTTTAGTTAGCAGTTGTTCAGTTGTCGTATCCACATGAGTTGAAAGGCTTGTGGGGAGGATTTTTTATTATTGTACCATCACTATTAACAGCGTATTTCAGAATTATTTGTATCTTTGTAAAATAAATCATATTTGAATTGTTTTCTCTATGGAAACCTCTCATAATCAAATCGTCTCTTTTATTTGGTCGATTGCCGACGATGTGCTGCGCGATGTGTTTTTGCGTGGCCAATATCGTGATGTGATTTTGCCCATGGTGGTGTTGCGCCGTTTGGATGCCTTGCTTGAGCCTACCAAGGAAGAAGTGGAACAGGAAATCAAGGAGAGTGGGTTGGACGACCTTGACGAAGGTGTGCTGAAAGACATCACAGGCTTGAGTTTCTTCAACACCAGCAAATGGACGCTGAACCGACTGAAATCACAGGCTTCGGACAACAACGACATCCTTTACGACAATTTCATCGAATACCTCAACGGCTTCAGCGAGAATGTGCGCGATGTGTTGAAGAACTTCGAGTATTACAACAAGGCACGCAAACTGGCCGACAACGACCGACTCTTGTCTATCATTGAGAAAATCACCGACCCGCGCATCAACTTGACGGACAAGGAGGTGAAAGACCCCGATGGCATCATGCTGCCCGCCATGACCAACATCGGCATGGGCACCGTGTTTGAGGAGTTGCTGCGTCGCTTCAACGAGGAGAACAACGAGGAAGCAGGCGAACACTTTACACCCCGCGATGCCATCTCGCTTTTGGCGCATCTCGTTTTTGAACCCGTGAAGGACAGCCTCCCCAAGATTATCTCGTTATACGACCCGGCTTGTGGTTCTGGTGGGATGTTGACGGAAAGCCGTGAATATCTTATGGATATTGGCGTCAGAAGTGCTGCCATCCAACTTTCGGGAACCGAAATCAACCCGGAGACTTACGCCATTTGCAAGTCCGACTTGATTATCAAGGGCGTCGACCCAGGTGGGATGCACTTGGGCAACACCATCACCGACAACGCCTTTTCAGACAAGTCGTTTGGCTATATGATCACCAATCCGCCCTACGGCAAGTCGTGGAAGACCGACAAGGAGAAGATTTACCACGAGAAGACGCTGCTCGACCACCGTTTTGAACTGCCGTTGACCAATTTCGCCGGCGAAGAAGAGGTGCTTGACAGCACACCACGCACTTCCGACGGACAACTGTTGTTTATGCTCGAAGAAGTCGACAAGATGAAACCTTTGGAGTTCCAGCCCCAAGGCAGCCGCGTGGCTTCCATTCACAACGGGTCGTCATTGTTTACAGGCGATGCGGGCAGCGGCGAGAGCAACATCCGTCGCTATCTGATTGAGAATGACCTTGTGGATGCCATCATCCAATTGCCGAACAACATCTTCTACAACACAGGCATCACTACCTATGTTTGGCTGCTCACCAACAAGAAGGCCGAAAATCGCAAAGGAAAGGTGCAACTGATTGACGCTTCGCAGGCCTTTGAAAAATTGAGGAAAAACCAAGGCTCGCGCAACTGCACCATCACACCCGAACATCGTTCGACCATCCTGAAGACCTACATGGACTTCGTGGAAAAGGAAGCCGATGGCGACAAGGTGGCCTCCAAGATTTTCGACGGCGACGACTTCCGCTTCTACAATGTCACCATCGAGCGGCCGTTGCGCTTGAAGAGCCAGTTCAACGCCCTGAAAATCGATGAGATGCTTTATGACAATGGCGAACTCGAACTCTCGAAATGGCTGTACCAGACCTACGGAGAGCGCGTGTTTGAAGGTTTGGACGCTGAAATCCCTGACATCAAGGAGTATTTGAACGACAACGAGATAAAGTTGACCGACAAGAAACTGGCGAAACTCATCAGCGTCAAGGAATGGCAGAGCCGCCGCGAGTTGATGAATGCGGCCAAACAACTGATGCATGCCATCGGCACGGAAGTCTTCATGGACTACAACCAGTTTGTCGCCAAGATTGAGGCTGCGGCCAAGGCATTGAAGATGGACGTGCAAGGCAACAAGTTGAATGCCATCGCCCGCGCCATGTCGGTGACCGACCCCGAGGCCGCTCCTGTTGTCAAAAAGCAACACAAAGTGGGTAGCAAGGAGGTGGAGAAACTGCTGACCACCTTCGGTGTGGATGAGAAGCGTTTGGCGGACTATGGCTATTATCCTGGCGAGAAGGGAAGCTATGTGTGCCAATATGTTGAATACGAAAGCGACAGCGACCTGCGCGACACGGAGAAGATTCCCGTGAAGGAAGACATCTACGCGTATTTCCAGCGCGAGGTGCGTCCTTACGTGGCCGATGCTTGGATCAACTTGCCGCCCACCAAGATAGGCTGCGAAATCTCGTTCAACAAGTATTTCTACAAGCCCGTGCCATTGCGCACCTTGGAAGAGAACGAGCGCGACATCCTCGAACTCGACCGCCAGAGCCAAGGGTTTATCCAGTCACTGTTTAATCTGATGTAAGCCTTATGCAACGATACGATACATACAAACCCAGCGGCGTGAAATGGCTCGGGGAGATCCCAAGCCATTGGGAAGTGTTGCCAGGATTGGCTATTTTCAAAGAAAACAAAGAGAGAAACAGTAACTTAGCAGTAAATACAGTACTCTCTTTGAGTTATGGGAAAATTGTAGTTAAGAAGGACATCGACGAGGGACTTGTTCCTGCTGAATACAATACATATCAGATAGTGCATCCGGGTTATATTATTATTAGATGTACTGACTTACAGAACGATAAAGTGAGTTTAAGAACAGGGTTGGTCAAAGATGATGGGATTATTACTGGAGCATATTTGGGTTTGGTGACTAATGGGAAATACAATTCTTCATTCATGCATTATTTTTTGCATGCTTGGGATATTACTAAAGAAATATATAGACATGGCAATGGTTTAAGGCAAAGCTTGAGCTGGTTAGATTTAAGGCGATTGCCAATTCTTATTCCTCCAATTGCCGAGCAAACCGCCATAGCCAACTACCTCGACACCGCCACCGCGAAGATAGACGCCGCCATAGCCCAGCAGCAGAAGATGATCGACCTCTTGAACGAGCGCAAGCAAATCATCATCAACCGTGCCGTCACCAAAGGCCTCAATCCCAACGCGAAAATGAAGGACAGCGGCGTAGAATGGATTGGAGAAGTGCCGGAACATTGGAAACTATTGCCATATAGGTATCTATTTTACAATTTGGATAAAATGAGAATGCCAATAACGGCAGACCAACGCTCTCGGAATAATCCACAGTACGATTATTATGGAGCATCTGGAGTTATTGACAAAATTGACTATTATAATGTTGATGATAAGGTTTTGTTGATTGGCGAAGATGGAGCGAATCTGCTAATGAGGAACTTGCCAATAATTTATAAAGCAGAAGGTAAGTTTTGGGTCAATAATCATGCTCATATTCTCAAACCCATTAGAGATGATTATGACTATTTGGCTTATGTGATGGAGGCGGCTGACTATACATTGTTCATAACAGGTTCGGCTCAACCAAAGTTAAGTCAGGCCAATTTGAATTGCGTAAAACTGCCGATACCACCATTAGAAGAGCAAAAGGCAATTGTGGATTATTTGAGCAAACGCACAAGTAAGATAGATGAGGCAATTAAAGAATCTAATAATATGATTTCCCTTCTTCAGGAGCGGAAGCAGATCATCATCAATGAAGTGGTGACGGGGAAAGTGAGAGTGATATGAAAAACTTGGATGAATTAATTAAAGACGGTTTTTTTGTTTCCGAAGTGAGAAGAAATCGAGGAAACATTGCTGATCACTTTCTTGTGGAGTCACTAAGAGCTTTTTTCTCAACAGCAGAAGATTTGGATTGGTATTTGTCGAGTAAAATTGATGAAAAAGCCTCAAAAGAGATATTAGTTGGTTCGTATGCAAGAAATGCATGTAATGCAATTACTCAATTCCAGCATTTCTTCGAATTGTTCTTGAAGGATATTCTTCTTGAGCACAACAAGTTGTTAGTGTATGATGCTTCGCAGAAGCCAGAGCTGTTAATTAAATTGATTAACGGTGAGAAAGTATTAAATTCTGAATTGGAAAAAATGCATTTCATTGAATGTAGCGAAGCGATTCTGAGGATTAAAGCATTGCACAAATCTGGAAAATTAGATTCCAATTATCTTTTCGTCGCAAATTATATTGATTTATTTGAGAAGTTAAATGCATTAAGGAATAGAATTGCTCATCGAGGTGCTTTTATTATTACTCCGCCCGCATTAAATGAGGTGTTTGGGAGATTTGTTTTTCCATTTATCAACGAATTGGAAAATGTAAAGGGGTATGGAAATTTAAGATTATGGAGTTTTAATTTGAAGACCCGAGAATTGAATCCTTTTGAAGCAATTTCAAAAGATTATTTTAATGGATTAGTTGATGAAAACAAGATTCATTTGTATAAATTAATTGGTGCTGCTTCTTATAAGAATAAAATTGATTTTGATTTGGATGAGGTGTTCTCCGTTATAAATGATGAAATACGAGAACAAGCGGAAAGTATCGCACAGACTATAGCGGACCGTAATAGAACTGTCGAGGCTATAGAATGCCCTATTTGCGGTTGTAATAGTTTTGTTCGCGAAATGGATTGTTATGTAGGCGAGGATGAGTATGGTAATGAAATTACAAGCGAACCTTATGTATATAGAATCAGTTGTGGACAATGTGGGTTTCATATTGAAAACTGGTTGTTGAGTAAGCTAAAGGAATTCAATATTCCAATGCTTGATTATAGCCAATGGTATTTGAGATGAGAAGAGTTTTTTTGTTTGTAAGTAAATAGAAGTGATACAGGTATGAAATTCATCACATCGACACATTTGAAGCAATGGGCAGATACAAAAGAATGCCAGCAATTGTTGCCGGAACTAATCAGAAGACTGATTGAAGCTTCGGTGACAAGTGTTGATAGGTTGTCATTTCCTTCGGGTGATGCAGTAAGCATTCATGGATGGGATGGCATTGTTTCATGTGATGAAAGCATAGATATTGTTCCAGAGGGCATTTCGTTATGGGAGTGCGGTGCGACAAAGGATAAGCAAGGAAAAATCAATCATGATTTTGGCGTTAGAGAAAATGATCCTTTGGGCTATGATAAAAGTATCTCTACGTTTGTGTTAGTTACTCCGAGAATATGGGAAGGTGCTGATGAATGGATGCGAGACCATCAAAATGGATGGAAGAAAGTCATTGTCTATACTGCGGTTGAATTGGAGCGATGGATAGAGAATAGGCCACCTGTTGGAATGTGGTTAGCCGAGAAATTGAGAATTCTGCCATCAGGCGGTTATATGCTTCCTGAAACATATTGGAACAGATGGGCACAGGGTAAGAAACTGGCTTTGCCATATGAAATAATCTTGCCTGGAAGGGAAGATATTAGTAAACAAGTTGTGGATACTTGTAAGGTGGCTGGTTCGCTGGTTCTTAATGCGCTTACTCAAAGTGAAGGAGTAGCATTTGCGATAGCCAGCATTTTGACTAATGAAAACGCGGAAAAGCTAAAGGCAAGAATTGTTGTTGTAACAGAAAAGAATGCATACGAAGACTTGGTGGAGCATTATGACAATCTTGCTCTTTTGACTACGGTTACAGAAAGTCTTAATTATACAACAAATCGTGGGCATTCTGTTATTGTCGCATCAACGCCAGCTGACCAGATAAAAGATGCTGTTACTTTGCCCATTATTGAAAAAGAGGGGTTCGTCAAAGCGTTGGTAAAGATTGGAATTGATGATGCAAAGGCAAGGGTAATTGCACAAGATACGGCCCGCGACATCAATGTGTTTAGAAGAAGGGAAAAGATAGAATTAGACAAACCCAAATGGGCTGATCCAAACACGCTTGCTGAACTGCTCCCAGCTTTTCTTGTTGGAAAATGGTTAGCTAACATAGAAGGAGACAAAACGGTATTGGCTGCTTTATCGGGTATGGATTATGACCAATACGAATTAAAACTAAAAGCGTTATTATTGGAAGAAGAGACGCCTTTGATTCACATTGGAAATATGTGGCGTATTCGCTCACCCTTTGAATCAATAGAATATGCCAAAGCCATGTTGACAACATCAATTCTGGACAAGTTTAGGGATGTTTGTCATTGTTTAATTCAAGATGATGACCCGGAAGCCGTTGACAGAGCTAATACTGGCGATTTTCAATTCAGGCAATTCGAACAAAAGTATTCCAAAACCATTAAAGAGGGTGTTTATCAAAGCCTTTGTTTGTTGTCAATAGTTGATGATTCTAAAGACAAAAAACTTACATTTGGGGTTGATGAAACAGTAAAAGAATTGTTAAAAGGTTGGAATTTGTCAAGGTTCTTGTCGAATAAGCATTATTTGACTGAATTGGCAGAGGCTTCTCCAAAAGAATTCCTTAGTTTTATGGAACAGATGCCTAAGGACATTCTTGATGTGGTTTTTACACCTCGACAGCCAGAGCATTCATTATTTGGATGGGAGATTTCATATACGGAAGTCCTGTTTTCACTTGAGATGCTTGCTTGGGATGTGGAGTATCTTAACCGTGTTACAAATATTCTACTTCAGTATTCAGGGTATAAGAATGAAAGCAATTTCGCTAACAAACCAGTTAATTCCTTGTACAACATCTTTCGTGTATTTATGCCACAGACTTATGCCTCGTATAAAGAACGAATGACAATTCTGAATGCATACGCGTCAAAATATCAAAGCATTGTTTATGAGATTTGTAAGAAGATATGCGAATCTTTATCTGGATGTGTGTTAGATACAAATCATCATTATAGATGGAGATTGTTCGGCGAGTTAAATTCATCAAAAAATGTCGATCGAATGTCCCTAGAACAATTGAATAGTGTAGTGGCACTTATGTTACAGTGTTGTGACTATTCGACAGAGGCAATCACGGATTTAATAACATTATCTACTCATGTGAGTATGGGTGATGTTAGAATGTTGATATTGGGAACGGTACGTGAGCATTTGGCGGGGTCAGATGACGTTCAAGTCGTTGTGGATGTGTTGAGGAAAGACATCAACCATCATTTGTCATATCCTGATACTGATTGGTCGTTAAGCGAAATGGAATTGAAACCTTATCAAGCCTTGCTTGATGATATAGGGCCAAAAGACATTATGCATAAAAACGCATGGTTGTTTGAGGATTTTTATGTGCAATTGCCTCTTGAAGGTGATTGGGATTATGACAAAGAAGTTCAAAGATTGAGAGAAGTTCGTATTAAGGTGGTTGTGGAAATAATTGATTCGATGGGGCTTGACAGCATTTGGGAACTCCTCAAAATCGTGAAGTGTCCTGAAAGTGTTTCTGAAAGCCTTGTTGCAGTTTTTGGTGACAGCCTCTTAGATGAGGTTTGTCAAAAATATCAGGCTGATGAGTTGAGCGAGAACTTTACGAGGTCATTCCTAAATGTTTTGTGCTATAACGACATCGCCAAGTACCAAGAATTGGCTGAACAGATTATTGCAAAGGATCCTAATTTGATAATAGTTTTATATGCCCCTAGATATGTTGAAGGATTGGCAAAAATCGCGGCAGATTGCGGTGATGAAACCAAACGCCGTTATTGGGAATCTGTTAATGTTGGCTTAGTTAAAGATAATGTTGACAACGTTGTTCGTGAGTTGATGAGGGTTAACAGATGCTCACAGGCAATTTCTACCATGTACTTTTCTCGTGAATCGCTTCAAATGGATGATTTAGAGATTGTTAAAATACTCTATTCTTATCTAATGAAAAGTGCATTGGCAAAGTCTCAATTAGACACACATTATATTGTGTCATTTTTGAAAGATTTGGACAAATCTGAAGCCCCGGAAGTAATAAGGATTTTGGTGTATATCGAGTTTCTTTTGTATAGGGTCTTGGAACATGAAAGGATGAATATGTCCAATACTCGATTTGTAAAAGAATTGTCGCGTAATCCCGAATTGATGATACAGCTTGTGGAGTTGGTTTATGTTCCTGATGATGGAATAGTAGAGCAATTGGAAGGTGTTGCTGCTGCAAACAAAAAAATAAAGGGAGAATGTGCTTTTCATATTCTGTTTTTTGGTCGCAATATAGTTTCATTCATGGATGACAAAGGGGAATTGGATGAACAATTTATGAATCAATATATTGATCGGTTGTATGAGTTAGCCAAAGAAAGGAAAAGATCAGGTGCCGTTGATGCTGTAGTAGGCAATATCTTGGGTGATATTCCAAGGGATGAGAATTATCCTCCCAAGGCATTATGCGAGTTAGTTGAGCGATTGGGTAGCGATAAAGTTGATCTACATATTAGAATTAGATTAAATAGCCGAGGAATGCATTTTTGTGGGGGAGGAGGATATCAAGAACGTGCTATGGTGTCAGAGTTAGAGAAGTATAAAGAAAAGACGAAACTGTTATATCCAAGGATGTCCAGAATATTTGAAGATTTGATCAATGAGAATAGAAGAATGGTGGTGCAGATGGACAATGAATCACGTATTGATGATTTAGAGTATTAGTTGTGATAAAATACAATGCTAGAGCGTAGTAAATGAAAAAATACTATTTTTGCAAATTCGAGTGATAAAACTGAATAGTTATGAAATTGAAAATCTCAAATCTCGGCCCTATTGATTCGATGGTAATCGATATGTCGAAGCCGTTTATCCTTTTTGCTGGCGATAATGGAACGGGGAAGACTTATGCGACGACATTTTTGTATTCTTTAATTTTAGATATGGTAATTGTATTGTCTTTTCCAAACTTTCAATTTGAAACCAAAGAATTGCCTATCACCAAAAGGTTAAAGAGTGGGGTTAATGGAAGCTTGAATGCAGATGAACTATATAGTTTGTTGAAAGATTATCTTAAAAGACGGCAAAAAGAGGTGTTGGCTTCTATGAATTTGAACATTAGTTCGGATTCTTTTAAATGTGAAATTGTAACTACAAAAGACGAGTGGATAGAAGAACTAAGAAATAAATCTGTGTCTGTTTGGTACAATTATATTGTAAAAAAAGCAAATTCTTTTGATTATAAAAT